>ERZ1090861.612-NODE-612-length-21133-cov-10.983964_pt1 | contig 21133 bp, 23 predicted proteins | sample MGYA00478482_ERZ1090861 | MGnify/ENA primary metagenome ERZ1090861 (study PRJEB33644, sample SAMEA5815744) | chicken gut metagenome | biome: Chicken; feature: Gastrointestinal Tract; material: Caecum | place: Ireland | collected 2019-01-01 | study: A study of the... | reverse complement strand
TGCCTTGTAATTCTAACTGCAACAACCTATGTTGCAATTAATTTTTCAATTAACCTTACTTCGCTCATATCCTCGTCAGCCGTCAACTGGTTTGCAGCTCTTAACACGTCTATTCTTGTTTCCGTCAGTATATCTATATCTCTTAGCTCTGCCTTTTTATATATTAATTCCATTATTTTCCAGAACACCCTTTCTTTGGTTACATCCCTTTTCTCTGCAGATATATAATCTTGAATCTCTTCTCCGAATATGCTATATTCTTAATAGAAAAGGAGCAGCCGCCCACAAGGGGTTGACCTCTTAAGCAGAATAATAAGATTACCACCCGGCTACTTGGTCAAAGTTTTGAGGGTGGTTTTCTTATGCTTAATGGATTACTTCAAATTCGCAAATACGAATGTCAGCAATGCCAGTATGAACATACCAAAGGCCATCAGGTCTTTAAAATCAAATGGTTTCTTGTCCATCAGCATCACCTCCCATTCTATGTAAGAATAGAGGTCAGCCACCCTGCAACACGGTTGCTCCGTAATTCATTCTATCATAATACGCTTTGCGTATTCAAGTTCTTTTTCATGGCTATTCCGCACTCAAATGCCAGCGCCATATATTTTTCCGCCCCGTCCAGTCCATGCTGCATCAGATCTCTGATCTCCCATGTGCCGTCGCCAAGATTATCCGCACCGTACAGGAACTGAATAAAAGGAACCCTCCTGTACTGCGAAACTGCCAGCATAGATGCACATTCCATCTCGACTGCAAGGCATCCCTGTTCTTTCCTCTCCCGTATCATCGGCAGAGTTTCTCTGTAAATACCGTCTGACGTCCATGTCTTTCCTTTTACATAAGGGTATCCTAAGTCCTGCAGGACACGCTCCAGCACATTCACGCAGCGCTCGTCTGCTTCTATCTCCGGTGACGGAGCAACGTAATGATAGCTTGTTCCCTCATCACGTACCGCCGAAACAGGGATAATGATCTTTCCCTTCACTTTTTCATCATCCAGCACACCGCAGGACCCGAACAGGACAAACTGCTCCGCTCCCATTGCCACAACTTCCTCAAAGCCGACGACACAGGCAGGCGCGCCTACTCTCGACTGGAAAAAAGCGATCTCCGTATTCTTATAGCGGATCTTATAGACCGGCATTGCTCCATTTGCGGTATATAGTTCCGCGATCTGCTCTACATGTTCCATGGAAGCAAATTTCCGGATAATATTATCGGAAAATGTGGATACGCAGATCTTCGGAAAATCTTTTATCTTCTCTGTCGTATCCGTCGGATTGATCAGTGCCGGGGCAGACAGATCTGCCCTTTGAAATATAGTCTCCACAGCCATTGCTTACTCCTTTCTCCAGGTAGAGTCCACACCCTTTTTCATCACATAGTTTGTCAGCAATATCCCTTTTTTCTCCACCTGCTGCTCCTGCACAACCTGATAGCCTCTTTTTTCAAAAAACGGCTTCGCCGTAACAGACGCATGAGTTGTAAACATCTCCACATCCGCCGCCTGCTCCAGCCTGTCACAAAGTGCTGACGCAATTCTGCGCCGCTGAAAATCTTTGTGCACATACAGCCGGTCAAGGTACCCTGTACCGTCCATGTCCGCAAAGCCCACAATCTGTTCCGCTCCATTCCCCGGATCTGACGTCATCACCGCAACCAGTGTCCTGTGCTCCCGGAAGGATCGGTCCCACGCCGCAGTATCTATATTTCCGTCAGCCCACGCATCCAGCTGTTCTTCCGTATAATCCGCCGCATTGACAGTGTGTACTGTATTGTAGAAAAGTTCTGCTATCTCTTTTATGTCTTCCCTTCTGTATGCTCTGATCTCCATATCTGTACTCCGATTTTCCTCCGCTTTATTCCATCCCGGTGTTTTCAGCTTAAAGAGCCGCCTGCCTCACTAAGCTTTAGCACCATAAATATATCCGCCGTATAATTCTCATTATATCTTTCTGTCCGCTCAAATCCCGCCTTTTCATATAAGCAGACAGCACGTCTGCTCGAAGACAAGGTATCAAGATAGATTTCCCCGTATCCATCCTGCCGCGCTTTCTGGAGGACGGTATTCAGAAGCCGCCTCCCCAGTCCTTTTTTATGATACTTTTCCAGAAGGTACAGAGCTTTCAGTTCACACCGGCCGCTGTCCAGCTTTTTCAGTGCTGCTGTCCCGATCATATCTTCTCCGTCAAAAAGGCACCAGAAATGCTCGAAATATCCCGTAACATTCCTATACATTTTATGACGGCCGTCCGGCTCAAATTTTCTGTCTGACTGCGGCAGACATATTTCCAGAAACTGAAGCAGTCTGTTCTGATATTGTGCCTCGTACTTTCGAATCGTAAACATATTACTCTCCGTCATTCGTTTTCTCATCCTCAACTTTACAACTGTCTCTGTTCAGCCGTTCCACTGCCTTCATTTCATTTTCTTTCTTCACAAGAAATATCACCGCATACATGCTTTCACAAATTTCACGGGCACATTCATCCGTTCTGCGGCCTGCTCCGGTGTCATTCCACTGTCCAGGAAACGTCTGCAGACAACTTTCATATTTTCTCCGACTTCGATAATATGCCTGTCCGGATCATAAAAGCGCACTACTCTCTGGCCCCAGGAATGTTCCTTCACCGGATGCACATATTCAACGTCACACTCTTTCAGTCTGTCTGCAAATTTGTCAAAATCATCTTCTTCAAAATATATCTCAAAATCATTGCCGCCATACTCCCTGCAGAATAAATGCGGATATTATCAGCACCGCAAGCACCCGAACGGCCATACTGATAATCTCGGTCAGATAAGAGGACTGTCTGGTTTTTTTCATTCCCCTGATAAAAGGGATATCATATCCCAGTGTAAATGCTGTGTTTATAATAATTTCAATAATAAAGAGCAGAATCAGATTATTTCTGCTCCCATAGGAGACTCCCAGGCCAATATGCGTAATAACAGATTCCGGAATATTATTCCAGTTTGCAAAAAAAAGAATGCCGGTCACTGCAATCATTGCCCATGTAATATAATTTATAATTTTTTTGATTCTATCCATCACTTTCCTCGCACAACAGCAACAACACAAATTCTCAATCTTCCAGTTTCTTCACTATATCTTCCAGGCATTCCGTATCTACAAAACTGACTTTTTGTCCGTACGTCTCAATCATCGCCCGGGTATCCGCATCCTGCTCACCAACCGGCTGTTTTTTCACCTGTTCATAGAGCAGTTTCATCATCATCCTGTGTCTGAAACTCAGCTTTTCATAATCAATCCCGCCCCTCAAATGATAAAATTCCGTTTTATCAGCAAGGGGCTTCGGAATCTGTCTGAGCGCGGACGTCCTGATATTCTGTACATTTTTTTCATCAGCCGGGTCGGCAAGTCCTACGGTTATTACAACAAATTTTTTACACTGATCCGCCGGGATCTTCTTCGCTGTTCTGGCCATGCCCATAACACCGCCTGCGTAAAGTCCTCCCACATAGATAATCCTTTCATATCCGACCGGTTCTTTCACCTTATCGTACGGCAATACCTCAGATTTCAGTCTCTCTGCCAGCGCCTCTGCATATACTTTTGCCGTTCCATAGCAGCTTCCGTATATAATAATTGTTTCCATATGTTTTTCTCCCCGGATTTTATACTCAGCTCATTGTCTGTAATTGTTCTCTTTGCTGGGGCAGAATATTTATTCCGCCGGCACCCGGAATCCATAATCCACAGTACCGTTTTCCCATTGTCCCTGCACCAGATATACGCATCCCGGCTGTGCCGTGAATTCCGGATTTCCGTTCTCATTTTCCTGCACTTCCACAGGTGTGCCCTCCGGGATCTGCTCCGTGCTGTCCCGATATTGCCCCAGAAGGGAATCGTTCCATGAAAACAGCTGGACGCTCTCCGGTTTTTCATCGAACTGCAGTTCCATTTTCAGCGGTTCTGACAGCTTCGTGACCTCTGTCGGCTCAGTCTGCAGAATATGGGGTGCGTCTGTAGTAATCGTTCTGCTTTCTCCATTCTCCTCGTAAGTCCATGTACAGCTTAAAGCTTCCGGGATCATTACCGCCGCAGACACCAGTTCATCTGAATAGCATACATTCAGATAAGGGAGCCGGGAGGGATCTTTTTCTATAAAGAGCTCATCAAGATAATGCCCGTATTCCTGTATATACGTCTGGTTTGCCTGTTCTGTTCTTTCAATCTTTGTGATGCCGTGATACTGGGCGGGATACGACTCCGCCATGATCCCGTTTCCGTAGATATTCACTACATCTCCGCTGTTCAGATCCTGCTCTGTGATCTCTCCACCGGCTTCATCATACAGTTCTCCCTCTGGTATCGTTCCGGTAAACGGATACTCAGCTGTCAGATTGACGAAAATGCCGTCCCCGTCTTCTTTTTCTAAATAGACTGCTTTCAGAGGATACCCGTTCCGGATTGCGGCTGCCGCTATCATAATAATCAGAATCAGCAGCACAGCACCGACAGCTGCCGCAATTTTTCTGTTTTTTCTCATCTTTCCTATTCCTGTTTTATATAATTAATCAGCGACTCCAGATACTTTCTGTCTGTCCAGTCGCATTTCTGTCCGACCGCGCACATGAGTGCCTTCATCCAGGGCTCATATGTGGACGGATCCTTTTTCCCGACTGCCTTCTGAAGCATCCGGCACATAGTACGGTCTGTAAATGTCATGCCCTCTTCATCCCAGGCTCCCCGCCCGTAAAACATGGGAATCTCTTTTAAGTCCTCTTTCAGATTGTGCTCTTTGATCTCTCCCAGCACCTTTTCATCATACGGAGAAGCGCCTACACAGAACACTGCCGCCCGTTTTCCTGAAAGCATGTTTTTATTCTTTCTGAGATAGGATATTCCCGCGATTCCCGATGCGTAGACCGCGCCGCACAGCACTACTGTATCATAACCGTTCATTGTGTCCGCTTTTGCCTTTTTTACTTCCATTACTTCAAAACCAGTCGCCTCTTTGAGCCACTGCGCATATTTTTTTGTACTTCCGTATTTTGACTGATAAAGAATAATACCTTTGCTCATATTTTTAATCTCCAAACGGCTCCACTTCTCCTGCGTCCGCCGTGAATTCATACTCCAGTGACGTGTCCTCGGCTGCTGCCGCTGCCCGCATTTTCTTCATGCCCTGTACCTCCCATCTCCGTCTCTGGGTTCATTATAATATAAAAGAGAGCATAAAAGTATAATTTCTTCCATGCTCTCTGCAATCTAACCTATTTTTTACAAAACGGTTTCCGCCCTTACGGCTTTTTCCTCCGTCAGCCAGTCATTCGGAGGGATTCATCTGCAGTTTTACCATATGGGGATAGATTTTTCCGGTTCGCATCAGTTCCTCCGGCGTCCCCTGTTCCGCAGCAACGCCTTCCGAGAGAACCACCACCTTATCTGCTCCGCTTACCGTACGCATGCGGTGGGCGATAACAAGCACGGTTTTATCCTTTATCAGCCTTGACAGCGCAGTCTGTATCAGTGTTTCATTTTCCACGTCAAGACTCGCAGTTGCTTCATCCAGCAGGATAATCGGCGCGTTTTTCAGGAAGGCGCGGGCAATGGAAATCCGCTGTCTCTCCCCGCCTGAAAGTTCGCATCCGTTTTCTCCGATCATGCTGTTATACCCTTTTGGCAGCTTTGCGGCGAACTCTTCGCAGTTTGCCAGTTTTGCGGCCGCGATCACTTCCTCATCTGTAGCGTCCTTTCTTCCGATCCGGATATTTTCCATAATTGTGTTATTAAACAATGTTACATCCTGAAAAACAATGGAGTACAGTGACAGCAATGTCTCGGGATCAATTTTTGATATATCCATGCCGCCTACTGTGATTTTCCCTTTGCTGATATCCCAGAATCTTGCGGCAAGCCGCGAAACCGTTGTTTTTCCGCCGCCGGAAGGTCCTACCAGAGCCGTAACTTCTCCCTGACGCGCTGTAAAAGATACGTCTTTTAAAACGGTTTCTCCGGTATTGTAAGCGAATCCCACGTGATCGAATACAATGTCATACCCCTGATTAGTCAGCGTACTGCTGCCGGTCTGAACCGGATGATCCAGAATTTCATTCATACGGTTTATATTTGTCCGGGTGGAAATCACGGCCGCCAGATTCTGCAGGGCTCCCTCAAGAGGAGCGTACAGCCTTGACGCTACCAGCAGAAACATGAAGAACAGCGGAACATCAATTTCTCCCCGGATCAGCAGCACAGAACCTGTAAGCGCCACTGTTGCTATCCCGAATTTTAAAATCAATGTAGATGAAACAACAAACAGCGCTGTCCCGAGTTCTGTTATAATATGTCTTTTTTCCACATTGTCTATTTTTTTATCCAGGCCTTTCAGATAGCCGGCTTCCGCATTATTTGCCTTCAGATCCTGCAGACTTTCAATGCACTCCTGTACGCCGTCCTCCAGCGCTATATTTGCCGCCGAAGCTTTGCGGTTAAAATACTCCTGGATGCGTGCGGAAAACAGCGTGATCATAAATGCCACCGGCAGCACCCACACCGCCGCCAGCGCCATGCGCCAGTCATAGGCAAACAGGCACACCGCAATCAGCGTGGTAGAAATGATGGAACCGGCCAGGGCAGGCACATAATGAGAAAATGCCGTTTCAAGGGTAGCGCAGTCGCCCATAATCGAACTGGTCAGATCCGCCAGATCTTTTTTCCCGAAAAAAGACAGGGGAATTTTGCGCAGCTGTTCGGCAAGGGAGATCCTTCTGACTCCGCTTTCCACATAAGTTGCCAGATACGTTGCGTTATACTGAAACCAGGTAACAATAAATATAAGAAGAAGGCAGCCCACAGCTCCGGCCATATACAGCGCAGCCCGTTTCCCGTCCACTGCTCCGTTCATAAGGTCAATAATAAAGAAATACAGAAGTCCTACGGGAATCATAAGGGAGATATCCTGCGCGACACATGCAATGCATCCCTTAATCAGATCGACAGCCCCCTGCCTTGATAATGCAAACCGTCTTTGCAGCATCCCGATCATGCTCTTACCTCCTTTTCAATCTTCCATTCCGCAGCTTCGGAATAATTCTTCCACATGCGTGTAAAGATACCATTTTTCCGGATCAGTCCGTCGTAGTCACCACTTTCTGCAATCTCTCCCTCCCGGAGCACATAAATGCAGTCCGCATCCGTAATCGATGACAGCCGGTGGGCAATCATAATAACTGTTTTTCCTTTTGAGAGCTCCGCCAGAGCCTTTCCTACCCGCGCCTCATTGTCCGGATCGGCAAATGCCGTAGCCTCGTCAAGGATCAGAATGGGCGCGTTTTTCAGGACTGCGCGGGCGATGGTAATCCGCTGCTGTTCGCCGCCGGACAAGTATACTCCTTTCGCGCCGATTACCGTATCAATTCCGTCAGGCAGCTTTTCAATGATATCCATGCACTGGGCCGCTTCCAGCGCGCAGATGACCTCCTCTCTCGTGGCCTGCGGCTTTGCCATGCGCACATTTTCCAGCACAGATGCTTTGATCAGACGGCTTTCCTGGAAAACAAAAGATACTTTATCCATCAGCGTTTCTTTCGGGATATTCCGTATATCCGTATTTCCGATTAATATTCTTCCTTCCTGGGGATCAAAAAATCTTGCAATCATCTTTGCAAGGGTGGTTTTCCCTCCGCCGGACGGGCCCACCAACGCCGCCTTCTGTCCCGGCGCAATGGACAGCGACACATCATTGAGCGCGTTTTTCCTGCCTTCGCCTCCCGCGCCGCTCTTTCTGTCAGTCTCATAGCTGTAGCTGACATGTTCAAATACAATAGAATTGTCAGACGGGGCACACTTCTCTGTGCTCCGGGGCAGGGGCTTTTCATTGAGTACTTCATCAATCCTGCTCAGGGCGTCATTTACAATCATTGCATCCTCGCTCATAAACATGATTTTTGTAAGCGTGGTACCGATTACCGGAGTGATCACAATATAGAAGATAAGATTTAAAAGCAGTTCGTCCGTCACGCCGCCTCTGGAAAAAATAATGCCTCCGGCAATGAGAAAGGCAAATGTTCCGTTAATTGCCGTCGTATAGAACATCATGGGCAGCCTCAGGGCTTTCGTATATTCGATCACCCACTTTTCGTAATTATCAATGGATGCCTTGAAGCGTTTGAATGAAAAAATCGTCTGTCCGAATGTTTTTACAACCGGCACGCCTCTTACATATTCAACTGCTTCGTTTGACATATCCGCAAGAGCATTCTGGTATTCTTCCATTTTCTGTTCCATACTCTTTCCTGTCATTTTCATCATAATCAGAAATCCCAGTACAACAGGGACAAGACTCAGAAGGCCCAGGCGCCAGTCAAAAGCCAGCAGCAGAAAGAGCAGTCCTATGGGCGTGGCTATGGCGCCCGCCTTATCGGGCAGCCTGTGGGCAAGATAAGTTTCGGCCGCGCTGCCGGAAGTATTTACAATCCTGCGCAGTTTGCCGCTTCCATACTTTTCTGATGTCCCAAGAGGCAGTTCCATTATATGGCGCATCAGTTCTTTGCGGATATTGGACGCAATACGGAAGGCGCTTAAATGCGAACACATCAGAGCCGCGATATAAACAACAACCGAGAGTACCGCAAACAATACCGCCAGCCAGCCGCAACCTGTAATATTTTCCGCCTGAGAGAAATCCGGAGCCGCCTCCAGCACATCGTGTATAATCCGCCATATATACCAGAACGGCACCAGTGCAAGCAGGGCGCTCACCACAGACAGAATCCAGGAAAGATATGTAAGAATTTTATGCTTTCCCGCGTATCCCAGCAGACGGGATAAATTAGACTGTTTCTTCATGTAGTAAAACCTCCTTGAATTTTTTATGATATGAGGCCTGTATACATCCTCTCATATCCCTTGAATTAGCTTATACGATCTTTAATTAGTTTTAACTAACTTCGATTCAAATATATATGGAAAGCTGATGCTTTCCACATATCTGAAATACAAAGTAAACTTTCTGATTCCCTGCCCTGCGGCAATATCTGCGGCATGCCGGGAAGACGGCCATTCCGGCTTACTGTCCCATAATTTTCATCCATCCGGCCGTGTAAAAAGCCCGCATCTCCTGCAGATAATACTCTGCCTCCGGGAGCGGCATCTCATGGATAATCAATTCAAAAAATGTATTGAACATGCCGGTAATTAATATATGTTCCAGCCTTTCATCAATATAAGGCGACGGTCTTCCTATTTTTTCGAGCACCGCCAGGTAATCATGGGTTCCCTGAGTCTCTATTTCCACCATTTCATCAATCATTCCTGAAAAACGGGTTCCCTCCGAGTGGCAGAGAATAAGCTTGAACTCATTCAGATGCTCATAGGCATACAGAAGCATTTCATGCATGCACTCACCGGAAACAGAACTCAGATTATCCGGCTGTTCCTCCGGCGGCAGAGCGGCAAAATCATACTGCGCCTTGCGGAAACAGTCCATAAAATAGTCATACTGCTCCCCCACCAGCGCCTCAAACAATTCCTCTTTGCTCTTATAGTATCCATAAAACGCGCCGGTCGTAACACCTGCCGTTTTCACAATATTCCGCAGAGAAGCAGACTGATATCCCTTTTCAAGGAATTCCTGCATAGCTGCTGCTAAAATCAGTTCCAGTGTTGTCTGCCCTGCTTTGCTCATTAAGTCTCCTCCGTTTATAACAGTGTTATATATCACTGTTATATTTTATGATGCACTCAGGAAAATGTCAATAACTTTATCCTGCCTTTCCCTGATATTCTTTCTCATTAATAAAGGAGAGTATAGAAGAAAATTTCCTTCCATGCTCTCCTTTATTCATTCAATCTTCCATTCATCTGCGGAACCGGCCTTATCGTCCCGGGAATCCCCCTTCCTCTCAGAGCATACACTCATGCACATCTTCCTGCTCGATCTTCCGTTCTTCCAGAACCTGCAGAATTTTCTCCCTGTCCTCCAGAGCCGCGCACCATGCCATGCCGCAGCCGGCGGATATGCTTCTGGGAACGGGAATCAGTCTGCCGGGAGCATTGTGTTCCCGGCAGGCTTTCTCCATAGCCATTGCATCTGCAGTTGTGTGAAATGTTACAACCAGTTTTTTCTCTTTTTTTCTCATTGTTATTCAATTACCACGGCAAAACCGTCCGGAATCTCTGTCGAGGTATACTTCTTTCCCCGGTCTTTTGCCAGTTTCTCCACGTTCATTTTCTGATGAGGCTCTGTCACAAGTACTCTGACCGGCCCCTTTGTATTTTTCAGCGCCTCAGCCGTCAGCATCAGAGGCTCCGGGCACGACAGCCCTCTTGCATCTACTTCTTTCATAATTCAGTCCTTCTTTCCGGCATGACTTAATACTGAAGTCATGCTCTGTCTGATTTTCAGTCATCCGCCGGCAAAGCGGCGGACGTTTTTTTATTTTCCTTCTGATCTTTTATTTGCAAAGGCAATAATAAAGCATACCACAATGCAGATAATCACCGCCGCTTTTCCATAAAACGGCACTGCTCCTGCCACTACTTCCTGTGTCTCTGCGTTCAGAGCTGTACCGCTTGCAGCCAGGCCGAAATTGTGAGCCAGAGCCGCTCCGATAAACATACCGATCACTGTCATGGCAGAGTCCGAGGAGCCCTGTCCGGCCAGAATCAGCTGACGCAGAGGGCATCCGCCTGCAAGCACTGCCGCGAATCCTACCGCGTACATGCCCAGAATATTCCACAGGTGCTCGGAGTGAGCGATAATTCCCGGCGTGTCAAATGCAAAAGTAAAGTTGCCTGTGGCCATGTTGTAGATCAGCATTACTACGAAAAATCCCCCGATAATGGTCAGCAGATCAAAATTTTTCATCAGGATCACATCCCGGATGCTTCCGGCCAGACACATTCTGGATTTCTGGGCAAACGCGCCGAAGATCAGTCCGCCTGCCAGCGCCAGAAGAAGGGGTGCGTGCATGCTTCCCGGGCCGCTTGTACTGCTCTTAAGCAGAGGTGTTGCCACAGCCAGCACCAGAATGCCAAGCATCAGCGCCGGAAGCACGCCGCCGCTGACACGGTTGGTCAGATGCGCCCGTCCCAGACTGAAGCCTTTCTTCAGTGCAAATACTCCGGTGGCAACACCCAGGATGAAGCCGATCAGGGCAACCCAGGCGTTCAGATCCCCTGCAGACATACGGATAATCATGCGCAGCGGGCATCCCAGAAATACCAGAGAGCCGATGGCAAGGATCATTCCCAGAACAAAACGCACTGCCGGGGATGAGCCTGCTGTAGAGCGGTACTCTTTTGTCGCCACTGAGATAAGAAAGGATCCCAGCACCAGTCCCATAATTTCCGGTCTTGCATACTGAACCGCTTCTGCCGAGTGCAGTCCCAGCGCTCCTGCGGTATCGCGGATAAAGCAGGCAATGCAAAATGCCATATTGGCCGGATTGCCGAACCAGGCCAGACATACGGCCACAAGGCCGCAGACGATGCCGGCAAAGGCCAGTTTCTTCTTTGAGTCAGATAAGTTCATTGTTTTTCCCTCCGTCATTGGTCGTTTACTAATTCCTTTATCGCCTGTACGGCTGTTTCGACTTCTTCTTCCGTATTGTAGTGAGAAAAACTGAATCTTACCGCGCCCTGGCCGGTTGTCCCCAGCGCCCGGTGCATCAGCGGCGCACAGTGGGCGCCGGGCCTTGTCACAATGCCGTATGTCACACTCAGCTCATCACTGACTTCCGAAGAGTCATAGTCCCCGATATTCAGCGACACAATGGGACACCGCATGTCCGCGCAGAAGTCTCCGTATACCGTCACTCCGGGGATCCGGGAAACACCTTCATAAAACTGCCGCATCCGTCTGAGCTCAATTTCACGCAGCGCATCCGGCCCCTTCTCTTCCAGCCAGGAAACCGCCGCGCCCAGTCCGGCAATGCCGTGCCCGTTCAGGGTGCCTGCCTCAAGGGCCGTAGGCATAAGATCCGGATGACGGGGATTGTATGTATCCACGCCGCTTCCTCCGGAAAGGAGAGGCCGGATAACGACGCCCGGCCGCACATACATACCGCCGGTGCCCTGGGGCCCCAGCATTCCTTTGTGTCCGGTAAAACAGAGCACGTCAATCCCCATTTTCTGCACATCCACAGGATAGACGCCCGCCGTCTGGGACGCGTCCGCCACAAGCAGAATTCCCTTTCTGCGGGTAATCTCTCCCACCCGTTCCAGGTCGATCATATTTCCGGTCAGATTAGATGCATGGGTACAGACAACGGCTTTTGTATTATCTTTTACTGCAGCTTCCATTTCCTCATATGAGATATTTCCCTTTTCATCACAGTCAAGAATAGTAAGTTCCACGCCTCTTTCCCGGCATTCATACAGGGGCCGGAGCACCGAATTGTGTTCCAGCACTGTTGTAATCACATGATCGCCCGGAGAAAAAAGTCCCTTTATGGCAATGTTCAGACTCTCCGTGGAATTGGCGGTAAACACAATACGGGAGGCATCCTCACCGTGAAAAAAACGGGCAAGTTTTTCTCTTGTCTCATAAATTACACGTGAGGCATTCAGCGTCGGTTCCGACGCCCCCCGTCCCGCATTTCCGAAAGAATCCATTGCCGCAAGAACCGCCGCTTTTACCGGCTCCGGCTTGTGGATTGTGGTTGCCGCGTTATCCATGTAGATCATGTTCCCCGCCCTTCCTTTCCGTGATGATAAAGAGGTTTTTACGCCTCTTCCTGTATCTAAGTATACGTGTTTTTTACATCGTCAGTCTAATCGAAAAGCACGATAACTGCAGATTGCTTATAGATAAAATCTATAAATCAATTATCCTGTCTGTACTGTATCCGAAAGATAAATTTCTTTTACAGTCCGGATAAATTTATCAGCCCCGGGCAGAGACGGATAGCTCTCGTCAAACACCAGGCTGATATCTCTTTTTCCCCCTGTTTTTCCCAGCGGAAAGGCAAAAAGCCTTCCTGCGTCCACTGCGTCTCTGACAGCAAGGTCAGACAGAATGGAAATCCCCATACCATTTTCCACAGAACGTTTGATCGTCTCCTGGTTTTCCATAATAGCGGCCACATTCAGCTCATTCATGTCGATTCCCATCTGCTGCAGAATCTTCCGTGCCTCCTGTCTTGTCCCCGAGCCTTCTTCCCGCAGAATAACCGGCTCTTCCTTCAGCCATCCGGCGGCAGCGTCCGCTCCTTTTGCTCTGTATTTCTCAAAGGCAGGAGTAATTGCCACAAGTTCATCCTGATAAATGGGAACATAAGTGCAGTTTCCTTTGTCAATCTTCGCGCCCGCCAGTCCCACGTCGGCCCTGTGGGCGGCGATCATCTCCGCCACTCCTGCACTGTCTGTCTCAAATACCTTCAGCTTCTCTCCCGGATAATTTTTCCGGAACCGGACCATAATATCCGGCAGAAGATACTGGGACGGGATCGTGGACGCCGCAATGCGCAGGACTCCTCCGGCAAATCTTCCGTTCTGCCCGAAACGCTCCCGGATCTTCTTCTCCAGTTCCAGCATCTGTTCCGCATAAGCGTACAGCTCCTTTCCGTCATCCGAGAGAGCGACTCCCTTTGTGCTGCGTACAAACAGACAGGTATTCAGTTCCTTTTCCAGCGACGCAATATGCGCGCTTACCGTAGGCTGTGTGAGGAAAAGCTGTTTCGCCGTCAGCGAAAAACTTTTCGTCTCAGCCACCCCTGCAAATGCTTCCAGCTGCTTAAGATTCATCTATGCTTTCACCCTCTCACTCTCTGCTTTTTCCTTTTTTGTAATGCCCCTCCGGTCCGTATATTCCAGAATCAGTCTGGCATTTTTCCGGCTGGTATCAAGCAGGCCGCATACCTGAGAAATCGTTATTTTTCCTTCCCGGTCAAGGACCTCTCTTATTTTTCTCACAGCCTGTTCCATCAGCTCCGGAAGTGTATAGAAGCCCCCCGACAGATACAGGATTTTCCCCTGAAGTTCCAGAAGCCGCAGGATCTCCATGATGTCCTCTTCCGTCTCCCGGCTCCCTGCGCTGCGGGCATCCGCTCTGCCTTTCTCCCCGACTTCAGAATTCAGTTCCCTGAGACTTAAGAAATGGTAGCCCGCCTTCTCTGCCGCTTTGGAAAATACAGTATACACTTTCCGGTATGCCGCATCTTCCTGCGGCTCATACCCTGCAGGAGCAATCAGTCTGCCTCCCGGCTTCCAGGACAGCGTCTCCGCCGTCCGGATCCTGCCGCAGTCAACACTGTCCAGTATATGCCGCTGCACAAGCCGGCTGATATAAGCGTCCGCCGCTTTTTTCAGTCTGCCCGGCGCTCCGGACTGCAGCTGTGCCTCCGGCATTCCCAGCCGGTAAGGGTACTGTTTCAGATACCGGTATATTTCCTCCAGAACTTCCTTCCGGATCCGGGATTCTGCCTTCCGGTGCAGAAAATATTCTGTCCCGTTTACATCCAGGCCGTATACCGCCCCCGTCTCTGTCAGGTCCGTCATAATCCGGCCCGCCGTCTCTTCCGAAACTCCCAGTTCAGCGGAAAGTCCGGTCAGATCCGTCAGATCCGCTCCCCGCTCTTCTGTCAGAAGATCCGCCAGTTCTTTGGGCCCGGCTGTCTCTTTTCTTCGCAGCCGCTCCAGCGTTTCTCTCCGGAAACGCTTTTCCCTGGGCCTGTCTGTCTCCAGCACAATGCCTCCGCCAATGGTCTCCAGCGGAGAATAAAAGCGCAGGACAAACCGGTCTCCCCGTCTGAGCGCCGCATCGGCATCCAGCCGGAGACAGGCGTACCCTTCTTCTCCCGGCAGGAGCTGATCCGTATCCAGGAGCACCACTCTGCAAAGCATCTGGGACGTGCCGCTGTAAAAGTGAATCCGGCTCTGATTTTTCACAATTCTCTGTCCCTGTTCCAGAAGCTTAATCCTGACGTTGATTCCCCTGCCGGTTTTCAGACTTCCCGCAGGCGCCAGCACACAGCCCCTGCGGATTTCCTCTTTCTCAATCCCGGCCAGATTCAGCGCCGCCCGCTGTCCGGCCTCACAGATATCCTCCTCTTTTCCATAGACCTGTATGCCCCGCACCCGGCATGTTTTTCCTTCCGGAAATACAGTCAGCTCCTGACCTTTCTCAATCTGCCCTTCCAGCATGGTTCCGGTCACCACCGTTCCGAACCCCTGAACCGTAAACACCCGGTCCACCGGAAGACGGGCCGGCGCCTCTGCTCTCCTCCGGGTATCATCCTGATTTTCTTCTTTTTTCCATGCATAGGCACATATCAGACGTTTCAGTCCGTCAATGCCCTGTCCCGTCCTGGCGGAGACCCGTACCAGCGGCACGTTCTCCAGCCCGTTTTCCTGCTGCTCCTTCCGGATTTCTTCCTCCACCATCTCCAGCCATTCTTCATCTGCCAGATCACATTTATTCAGAACAATAATATAATTTTTCACTCCCAGAATCTTCAGAATATCCATATGTTCCCGGGTCTGGGGCATAATGCCCTCATCGGCGGCAATCACAAGAAGCACCAGATCCATTCCGGCCACACCCGCCGTCATGTTGTGGATAAATTTTTCATGACCGGGGACATCAATGATTCCGGCCCGCGTTCCGTCACCCAGATCAAAGGAAGCAAAGCCCAGATCTGTTGTAATCCCCCTCTGCTTCTCCTCCGGCAGACGGTCTGTATCCTGTCCGGTCAGTGCCGTGATCAGAGCGGTCTTGCCGTGGTCAATATGGCCTGCTGTGCCGATTACAAAATGCTTCATAGACCGCTTCCTTTCTCCGGTTCTGCTTTCTGTTCCATTCCATCCGGCGCCCGGAATGTTCCGGGAGAAAACAGTTCTTCCCCGGAAAACAATTCAGCCAGATATTCCCGCTCTGTGTCGCTTACCGTCCGCATATCCACCAGGAACCGGTCCCGGACGATTCTTCCCAGCACCGGAACCGGCAGGGTTCTCAGTCTTCTCTGGAGCTCCGCCGCACTGATCTGTCCTGCGTTCTTCCCGGTAATTTGCCCTGCACTCTTCCCGGTGATCTTTCCCGGCCGGACGCACAGGGCGAAACTGCCGATCTCCTCCTCCGGCAGGGCGCCTCCTCCGGCTCTGGATGTGCAAGGCTCCACAGTAACCTGTACCGGTATTTCCCTGCATTTCTCACCGTACTTTTCTCTTCTCTTTTTCCTGATCTCATCTGCCAGTATTTCCGCCTCCTGCCGCACTTCTTCCGCCGGCCGGGTCAGCATCCGAAGCACGGGAATCCGCCGGACCGCCCCGTCCGGATTCAGGTATTCCAGCAGCACCTGCTCCAGTGCCGCGGCCGTAAACTTGTCAATGCGCAGCGCCCGGGCCAGTGGATGTTTTCTCATCCTGTCCAGGAAACATTTTTTCCCCACGATAATTCCGGCCTGAGGGCCTCCCAGCAGTTTGTCCCCGCTGAAGCAGACCACATCGGCTCCGGCAGATACAGACGCCTGCACGGTGGGCTCTCCCCGGAGGCCGTACCGGCTCAGATCCACCAGCACGCCGCTGCCCAGATCCTGCACCACACAGATTTCCTTCTGTCTGCCCAGAGTGCACAGCTCCTCCAGGGAAACGGACTCTGTAAATCCTACAATCCGGTAATTGCTTGTATGGACTTTCAGAAGTACTTTTGTCTCTTCATTAATAGCATTTTCATAATCAGACAGCCGGGTCCGGTTGGTTGTTCCCGTCTCTCTGAGCCTGGTGCCGCTTTGCTCCATTACATCGGGAATACGGAATTTCCCGCCAATCTCCACCAGCTCGCCTCTGGATACAACCGCCTCGCCTCCCCTGGCTAGAGCAGTCAGAATCAGCAGCACGGCGGCGGCATTATTATTCACCGCAAGAGCAGCCTCGGCCCCGGTAATCCGGCAGAGCAGCCGCTCAAAATGGGCGCACCGTTCTCCCCGTTCTCCCGTGTTCAGATCCAGTTCCAGGTTGGTGTATGTTCCCGCGATTTTCCCGCCCCGGAGGCCTGCCTGTTCTCCCAGCGGCGCTCTTCCCAGACCTGTGTGCAGAATGATCCCGGTACCGTTTACCACGGAAATCATTTCCGGCCGGAACAGCTGTTCCAGCCGTTCATGTACCCGTCCGGGAAGCTGCTGAATCGTCTGCCCGATTACTTCCGCCCCTTCTTCTTCTCTGCCCCCGTCCGCCAATTCTGCTGCCTTCTCCCGCAGTTCCTGCAGAATCTCCTGGAGAATTCCGACAACAGCCTGACGTCCATACTTGTCTGCAAGTTCCTGTATCTCTTTTTCTTTTAGCAGAATATCTGTCTTCGGTATCATGCGATACATTTCATTCTTATTCAATCTGTGTTTCTCCTGTTCTCACCTGTTTGTCCGCCGCTCAGAATGACGGCGGTGTTTCTTCTCCGTCCGAAGCCGGACAAAGACAGAAAACGGCAGAGAGACTTTTTCCATATCTCTCTGCCGTTATCACATTATCACAGCTTTATACAGCGGCATATCTGCCTGCCGCATACAGTCTGCTCCCGTCCCGCTGACAATATCCGTAATACCTGTCAGTAATACCGGGCAGAACTGCATTCTTCTGCTACACCAGTCGGATAAACACATCCTGCTTTTCCAGAACACGCCCGATGACGGAAACTTCAGTTTCCAGCCCGGCCTGTTCAAGACTGCGGAGAAACTCTTCTCCTTCCTCTTCAGGCACACTGAACAGAAGGCCTCCGGAAGTCTGGGGATCGCAGAGCAGGTCAATCCATACCTCCTCCACATTTCCTGTATCCAGGCCGTCTCCTGCATACTCCCTGTTCCGGTACGCTCCTCCGGGCACAAGTCCCATGCGGGCATAATCCGGCGCCTCTTTCATATAGGCCACATCCTGTGTGCGGATATCAAAAGTCACGTCACTGGCTTCTGCCATCTCCATGCAGTGCCCCAGAAGCCCGAATCCCGTCACGTCCGTACAGGCATGTACGGTAATATTTTCCGCAGCCTGTTTTGCCTTTTTATTCAGAGAGGACATAACATGGATGACTTCTTTTTCCGCCTCCGGAGACGCCATCTGCGCTTTCACCGCGGTATTCACCACTCCGCTTCCAATCTGTTTGGTCAGGATCAGCACATCTCCGGGCCTGCATCCGTAGTTCCGGTATATCCGGTCCGGATGGACAAATCCGGTTACCGACAGACCGTACTTCGGTTCATCATCCTGGACAGAATGTCCTCCGGAGAGAACCGCTCCCGCTTCCAGTACCTTGTCCGCTCCGCCTCTGAGAATCTCTGACAGAATCTCCGGATCCAGACAGTTCGGGAAACATACAATATTAAGGGCAATCTTCGGCTCTCCGCCCATAGCGTACACATCACTGAGGGCATTGGCAGCCGCGATCTGGCCAAAGGTGTACGGATCATCTACCACCGGAGTGAAAAAGTCCAGTGTCTGTATGATCGCAGTGTCATCCGATATTTTGTAAATCGCTGCATCATCTGATGTCTCGACTCCGACGAGCAGACGCTCGTCTGTGAATTTCGGCAGCTTGCCCAGAACCTGGGCAAGGGTCTCAGGACCTATTTTCGCCGCTCATCCGGCGGTCTTTGTCATCTGTGTCAGATGGATCTCTTTATACATGCCCGTACACCTCCTTTCTTCAGAATAAATTATTCATCCAGTTTTTAAGGGCGGATAACTTTCCCTGCATTCTGCAGTGTCTCTACAATGCTGTACATATTTGTGACTGTTCCTACTGCCAGTTTATCCTTTATTCCATAAAAATCAAGGCAGGTTCCGCAGGTCATAATCACAGTCCCCTGCTCCTCCATTTTCTTCAGATCTTCCAGAGACTCGGAGCCTTCCACTGTCAGCTTTGCGCCTCCGTTATAAAAGAGAATCGTCTCCGGAAGCTTATCCAGCTGGGTCACAGCAAACAGGAAACTTTTCATAAGAATCCGGCCCAGTTCGTCGTCTCCGCTTCCCATCCGGTCGGACGAAACAGCCACAACAGTTCCCTTCTCTGTCGCGCATTCCTCACAGCAGATTTCCGTTTCTTCCGCGCTTTCCCCTGCTTTTCCGGAACCGTCCTTCGACGGCTGAATCAGAATCCGGTACTCGCCCTCGCTCTTCTTTTCCTGTGTAACAGAAGCCCCCAGGCTTTCTGCCATTTTGGTTACATTTTTTACCGCTGTCTCATTGTCCACCAGCACTTCAACTGTATCCTGCCCTTTGTTCTCCTCCAGGGCCTTCTTCGTCTTAATAACCGGTATGGGACATGCGTCACCCATTGCATTTACTGTAATCATCGTTGCAATTCTCCTCTTTTATGTCAAATACGCTCTTTCTGTAAATTAACATTTATCCTCAGCGCCGCGCCGGCCGTAAAGGCCCACGCTGCGCTGAGTTCAGGTTCATTATAACACTTCTGAAGTATTGCGGGCAACAGACTTCTGAAGTCATAACTCCTGCTCTTCGTTTCGCTGTTTTTTGGCAATACATACACAGCCGAAATGTCCTGCTTCGGAGCTGCCGCCGCTGCTGAAACTGTATGAATGCAGGCTCTTGTACGGTTGAAATGTGATAATCCTTATTTCAACCGTAGTTTCTCGCTCCTTCCTACCGCTCAAAATCCGATATTCCCCATTTCAACCGTAGTATCCCCCTCTTCACTACCGCTCAAAATTCAATTTCTCCTGTTTCAACCGTAGTTTCCCCATCTTTACTACCGCTCAAAATTCAATTTCTCCCATTTCAACCGTAGTTTCCCCATCTTTACTACCGCTCAAAATTCGATTTCTCCCATTTCAACCGTAACTCCCCTTGCTTCCCTACCTCCGAAAATCCGATCTCCCCTGTTTCAACTGTACCGCAGCGGTCATTTTCATGCTCAATACATGCAGGTACTGCCGCCAGGCTGAATTGTTATTCTTCACCACTCTGTATAGTCTCATGCAGAGACAGACTATTTTGTGTACTTTCTGTGTACAGCCCCCGGAAAACGTGGTAAAATCGTTTCGTTCGGGTTTTATTCCCATATATCAGAAAATCAGGAGAATGATCATGAATTCCATTCATACACAAAACAAACATATTAATCTGCATGCTCTGCAGGAAGGGCTGCGGGACGGCATTCCCATTGCGCTGGGCTATCTTGCCGTTTCCTTTTCTCTGGGCATTGCGGCACAGGCGGCGGGCCTGACTCCTTTTCAGGGATTTCTGGCAAGTATCACGACAAATGCCTCTGCCGGTGAATATGCCTGCTTTATGGCCATATCCACCGGAGCCGCCATTACAGAGCTGCTGCTTATTATGCTGATCACCAACGGCCGGTACCTGCTGATGAGCTGTTCCCTGAGCCAGAAATTTTCTCCCGGGACGCCTCTGCGCCACCGGCTCCTGGCCGCCTTTGCCATTACAGACGAAATCTTCGGAATCTCCATTGCCAAAGGCGGGTACCTGAATCCGTATTACATGTACGGCGCGATTCTGATCGCTTCGCCCTGCTGGGCGCTGGGAACCGTTCTGGGCATTGTGGCCGGAAATATTCTGCCTCTCAGAGCGGTAAGCGCACTGAGCGTGGCTCTGTACGGCATGTTTCTGGCTGTTATCGTTCCCCCGGCCAGAAAGGAAAAGATCATCGGCGTGCTCATTGTAGTCAGCTTTGTATTAAGCTTTGCTTCGGAACACCTGCCCGTTGTCTCTTCCCTTTCCTCGGGAACAAGAACCATTATCCTGACCCTGGTGATTTCGGCCGCAGCCGCCGTGATCCGTCCGGTAAAACTTACAGAAGAGGAGAAGTCTGATGAGATACAGTAATTACATTTATATTTTTATCATGGCGGCTGTTACTTACGCGATCCGTGCACTGCCGCTGACTCTGATCCGGAAACCGATTAGAAACCGCTTTCTTCAGTCTTTTCTTCACTATGTGCCTTACGTTACGCTTGCGGTTATGACATTTCCCGCCATCCTTACTGCCACACAGTCTCCTGTGGCCGGGGCCGCCGCGCTGGCGGCAGGAATTGCGGCAGCCTGGCTGGGAGCCGGACTGCTGCCGGTGGCCGCGATCTGCTGCGGAGTAGTATTTGTGCTGGAGCTTTTTCTCTGCTGAGTCAATTCGGATTTGCCGAAGGGAATTTCCGGACAGCAGACACAAACCGGAAGGGAAGGAAGTTTTTATAA
>ERZ1090861.611-NODE-611-length-21186-cov-50.266197_pt1 | contig 21186 bp, 19 predicted proteins | sample MGYA00478482_ERZ1090861 | MGnify/ENA primary metagenome ERZ1090861 (study PRJEB33644, sample SAMEA5815744) | chicken gut metagenome | biome: Chicken; feature: Gastrointestinal Tract; material: Caecum | place: Ireland | collected 2019-01-01 | study: A study of the... | reverse complement strand
GGTGGATCCTCGTCGCCATTATCACCGGAATGGCTCCGCTTGTTGGACTTGAAGCTATTCACCGACTGCAAAAATACCCAAAAATGAGGTATTTTTATGCAAAAACGGCTCAAAACCGTTCATTTTAGACCGCTTATAGTTTTTATGCCCAACTTATGCCCAACTGTCTGAACTCACTAATTTTTATGTTTTATACGGGAAGCAATACCCGTTCGGGCCGCCATCTGCTTTACAAAAAATTGTCCCACGATAGAGCCAATCTACCATGGGATTTTCTTTAACACTAATATTATAATACCTAATTTATCTCATCCGCCATAGAGCCATGGGATGATGAGCAATTCTACTTAATATCTGTTCATCTTCAAAGAGAAGTTCAGGGCAATATTGCTTTGCATTAAACTTTTCTACAAACAACTTTTCTTTTTCAGTTAATGCAAACAACTCTTTTAGATATTCCTTTAGCTCAGATATTACTTCCGACCTGTTAAACTTTTCGCTCTTTTTCAAAACGGGCTTTAACTGTCTGTTAATGTCCCTTTCGGTTACGCCATCCAAAATATCCGACGACACATCGTTTATATTTGCCTCACCCGCTATGCAGTTATAAAAAATTGCGCATTTGCGGAGCATATCCATATCCGAAACGATGTTGTCTTTTTCAAGTCCATACACGTCGTATATATCTCTCGGCTTGCAACGACCTAAAAGGGCGGCAAGTTTGCTGCCGTAAAGCTCGCAGACATCCAACACATTTATCGTTATGTCGCTTTGCACCACAGGAGTAACAAGCGGCATCTCTTTTATAGGCAAAATATGATTTCTGTCAAGATAATTAATTTCAATCTTTATATTATCCCTGTTGCCCGCGTTGTTGACATACTGAAAAACAGCGGAGTCAAGCGCAAAATAGCGTTTTCTTTTAGGTGACAACGAATAATTTTTTTGATACAGAGAGGTCTGTAAAAATTCCCATAGCCGCTCTTTATCCTCCCCCATCTCCTCCTTTGACTGACCTATGTAGTCCAAATCTATATCGACAGAGAGACGGGGCAGCTGGCGGTAAAATAAATTGATTGCGGTACCACCCTTCAATACAAGTTTATCCTTCCATTGCGTGGAACAGATAAATTCCAAAATATCCGCAAGGCGCATAACTTTTTCAACGTTATCCTTTATGAACCCCGTTAAATTTGCTACCTGCACTACATTTTTCTGGGATAAATTTATCACTTCAGTTCTCCGTATTTATAAGAGTTGCAGGATACATTATTCCCCACTCTCTATTAGTTCTCCTCGGAAGCATTTTATTTTCACTTATATCGTCTATCTTTGCAGAAAGGTTGCTTTTGCACAAATCAAAAAACTTCTGCGAAAGCAGTTCGCTCTTCAGAAGAGAAAGTAAAAAGCCGGCTTTCTTATACAAAAACTTTTTACCGTACTCCTTGAGATAGTCGGCGAGCAATTCCTCATTCAGATAAGTTATACCACTAATTGCAGTGACAAGCTCCTCCAATCCCCCCGCAAGATCTATGCGGTCAAAGCAATCGATAATAGTTCGCTCCAAATTCGTCACGGCTATCGATGCATTGTGTTCAAGGTGAGAAACTCCCTCCTTTATTTTTGGCAAGAAGAATTTATACTCGAGGCCGCCATACTCAAACGGGACATTCCGATTATCGGTAAAGACATATACCTCGGAATAGACCTGATTGCCCAGCCCATAAAACTCCAACGCCGAATGATAAGCTACACAGGCGTTCTCGAACAGAGCGGACGCTATTTCAAAACGGTTCGCAAAAATATCTCCCGTTAAGGGATTGACGGTGGCATATAGGCCGTTTTTTATCTTTGCGACGCGACCGTCATCTATTAAGTTTTTAAGCCTCAGCTGCATACTTCGTTTGCCGGAAAAATTGCCGATTATATCTTCTGTACGAAATATAGCCTGGCTCAAAAAAGCATCTTCCATATATCTACTTTACATAATTTACGAAAATTTGTCAACGGTTTTTATGTAATATAGATAATTAATTGTCGCCTGTTTATAAAAAATTCTTAATTCAGATATTATTCCTTAAAATTCTTTTCAAGCACGTCACAACGAACGCCGCTATTGTTTGCCATTTCGCCTATTATTAGTTCAACCGCAGTCCTGGCTGAATGTAAATTCGTATCATGCCTCCCTTGCAAATTCGGCTATGCCGCGGTAAATTACCCAACAATGCTTGAACGCAACTGATTGAACTGATGATTACTCATCCCTTCCAGCACAGCTATTATTGCTTCATACAGCTGAATATAATACGCTTGTCCCAACTGACTTGCAGCAAACAGTGCGCCGTTGGCCTTAATTATTGTCTTTGGCCTGGTAAGCAACGGATCGGCCAGAACGAGCTCCTCTATACATTTTTTTACTGCAATTTGTTCAATGACATTTACAAGTTTACCCACAGCCTGCTTGCGTTCTTTGATCTGCCATACGGCAGTTGTAAAATTTTCAATAGCCGTTTTACAAGTAGCCGCCTGTTTAAATAGCTCAACAAAATCACCGACATGAAGAAGTTCGTTATTCAATGTATTGTTGGCCATAGTTCACCTCATGAAGCCTTTGTGTTTTACATACTGTACTGTATACAATGCTCAAATATTTGACTACCACTTTGATGAGTTAAGTAAGTTGATTGCCGATGCTACGTGCTCCTCCTCTAAGCCTAAACCATACTGAGGATTCGTGTGAATACAAAACTCGGACAAGTCCTCCCAGCCAAAGCGATAGTCATCTAAAATCACGAAGCACTCAACCTCATACCCATATTCGGCGAGCCAAGCCTTAACCTCAAGCCAAGCTTTAACCTCATCCCTGCGCTTTGAGAGCAAGTCTAAATCTGGAGTTTTGTCATATATGGTTAATCCATATTTTGTAAACAGGCGATTTATATACATTCCGTCCTCGTCGCAGAGGCTTTCGTCCTTATCCCAATGCCTGCGCCATGTAGAGATAAGTACGATCTTCGCGCCCGTCTTGTCTATAATTTTTTTGACCAATGGCAAGCGCGTTTCGTCTATGTTTGTTAGCTCGCTCCAATTTCTTTTGCGATCATATGCACGCGAGTTGAGCACACCATCGATGTCTAAGAATAATATCTTCATATTCACTCCTCCAATATATTCATTCTCCCAGCGGCACTATGTCGTGATATAACACACGCATTTTATCGTTTAGTTGGCTGTCCATGTGGTAGTGTCCAAAGTACCACTTTTTATAGTTAGTGATATCTTCTATATAAGATAACATGTTATTCTCTGGGTATCTACACATCTGGGATGAGCGCGTGCGCAGCGGCGGGTACATGAGTGCGCGCTCACCGCAGGAGTGAGTGATTATGTAGTCTATCTTATTGTTATACCTCTTCAAGTTCGCAATGCCCTCATCTAACTCCTCATACGAGGGCATCTCCTCCCGCCACCACGATATTCCTTCCTTGCGCATATATCTATCTATGCTCGTCGCGCCGCCGAAGGTGAAGATAGTGTTCCCCTCCAACTCAAATACCTGCCCCCGCATTAGATGAATAATATCAGGCTTTATAAAATGCACCTTGCCTCTGTGCCATTCGCTCACGGGATAAGAATTAACCATAGTAAAGTTTTCATGGTTCCCATCGACCCACAATACGGTAAAGGGCAGCTCCTCGTAGGGTTTTAAATCTTTTTCCAGAGTCGGCTCACACCAAACTGCGCCAAAGTCTCCCGCGATTATAACATAGTCATTTTTAGTCAGCTGCGGATTATTATCCGCAAATATACGCAATTTTGCAAAGTCAATCTGACCGTGCGTATCGCCTGTAACGTAAATCATACTATCCCTCTATCGGCTTTATTTCTATTGCGAGCACGCCGTTCCTTTCCTCCTGTTCGGGAGAATAGTACTTATACATGCTTTGGGCGGCCTGCTTCACAGTCATATCCATACAGCCTGTATCTGTAAGCCGTTCGTTAGAAAAAAGTTCAGAAAAATTTTTATAATTTCTTAAGTCGACAACCGTTACCGCGCACATATCGGAAATATGACTCTTGCGGTAGAATATTATTATATCTCCCGACGAAATTTCCCTGCGCTTTTCGTCGTTAAGACGCACCTCTACAGTCTTCTTGCCGCTGACTATCTTATCGAACGGTTCATCGGCAAGATGCATTTCATGCACCGCTTTTGTACAAAGCACATTATTCAGCCTTGATTTGTCTACGCCTTTCGGAGGATAGACTAGCTCACGGGAAGGGCAGTCAACTCCCACCAACCCCGTTCGCGTCCATGAGTCCATATACCACTCCATATAGGCATAGCCGTCCGAGTCATCAATATTGAGCGCAGAAGACATTATTGAGCCCCAGCCACGCAGAGAATAGCATGCCTTTGTGCCGTCATTGAGAACAGGACAACACCCCTCTCTATATTGGTGAGAATCTCCGCCAAACCTATATCCGTTATTTCGGATACATTCTATTACCGCCAAATCGACAGCAACAGAGACTTTATGTTCAGGATATTCTTGACTAGACCAATCTGTCCAGCCAATCACCTTATAAATATTCATGTATGCACCCTCCCAGTTTTGTCCTCATTTTGTCCTCATATTATAACATATTTTTAATTCATGTTCAACATACAGCGACAAATCAGCATTACTGTTGACTTTATATGACTGAACATTAATGCACCAAATCAATTTTACCAGCCATAGAGCTTTCTGAACTGATCTTGGGTGATGAGTAGTTTGTAGGTGCCCGAGTTTGAAGGGGTCTTGGAGATGTATTTCATATTCTGCATCCACTCCATTATTGAGTTGGCCTCTGTATAGTTTACAGGCAGAGCGGCAAGCACAACGAACACCGAGGCATAGCCGCGGTCGATGCACTTCCTCAGTCCGTCGACGCGCAACTTACGCATGGCCTCATCGCCGTTGACCTCTTTTGTATCGTCATTCGCCTTGCCGCTGCCTTTTTCTTCGGCAATTTCGCTGGCGCGCCTCTTTAAAAATTCCACATAGGCGGCTTCAACATCATCAGAGGGGGAATCATCGGGGGTAGTTATCGCCTTTCTGCCGCGCACAGCCTTCTGCTTAAGCAGTTCGTTGTATTTATAGTTCAGCCCGTCGGGAAGAAGCAAAGCCATGCCCGCGCCGACGAGTTCGTCGACAATGCGGGCGGCCTCTTTATATGTTACAGAAAACTCAAGCTGAATGAGCGGTATCGAAAATGTTATGCTGTTTCTGCAAAATGCCTTTATATCTTTAACCGATGCCATAATTCACCTCACTCCCACAGCGCATTGCGGCTGCTACGTTTTTTCAAAGTAAAGAGATATCTCTCGTCCAAGGGATTTACTGAACAGGTATACTCATGTTCCGAAGCCGTTGACAGCGACGAAAGTTCGGGGCACAGACAATAGCGCTCCAGCCGCGAAAAGAGCACATGGTCGCAGTTGGCCTCGAGCACGACGCACTCGCCAGGCTCAAAACACGAAAGCCTGCTGCGCGTTATGAGCGGTATGGTTTCAAGCTCATAGTGCTCTATCTCGCTCCCGCTGCCGTTGAGTGCAGAGAGCGGAGATATGCGCGTCATTTCACCACACTCACGGCTGAACTGTTGCAGTGTATCATAGTTGTTCGAACCGAGGAATATCTTTACGTTGAGATTGTCCAAAATTATCTCCGCCACATCCTTGCCATACACATTGTTAAGCTGAGCATATGACTGGATGACGAGGGTAAAGTAGATATTTCTGCCCGCACAGGCCGATATGGTGGTATCAAAATCACGCAAGGCGGGAAAGTTGCCGAACTCGTCCAACATGAAATAGAATGGCACGGGCAGCTTGCCGCCGGGCAGGTTGTTGGCGCGCTCTATGAGCATCTTGTACATGTTCTGTACGAAGAGCGATATCACCTGGTAATGCGCCTTTATCTCATCGCGATAGTCGATAAACACCGCCACGGGACCATCGACAAGACTATCGAAATCAAAGGAATTGCAGCTGGTTATCTGACTTATAGTGCTGTCGCGAAATATCGACATCTTGGAGTCAAAGCTGCTCATAATACACTTTCTGGTATTGGGAGCGTTTTCTATAAAGTTATTCTTTGCGAGCAGATAAGCACGCGAATCAGGCTTGCGTTTTGTAAAAAAGCCGCCATCATCGTACCTGCTTTCGTTGCTGTCTCTGAAGCCGGAGTATATGCTGAATATAGTACGGAAGGAGAATGTGTCCTCGGTTATAAGCTGCTTTTGGAAATCGCACTCATCGCGCTCGTTTAAAAGTTCCTCGTTGCTATCCTCCAAAAGTGCCCAAATAAACGATTTTAGCACCCCTCGTGCGCTGTCTTCCCAGTAAGGGTCGTCCGTTCGATGAGTGACAATGAGCATGGCTGCAAGGTCATCTATGTCCTTGCTCACGGACTCAAGTTCCATGCGCTCGTACATGTCTATGTCACGCTCCAGCTCGCTTCTTTTGGAATATATCTTGCCTCGGAACTTATTGCGCGGGCCCTTGGGCGTATCTACCGCCTCTACTTGGTCGCGCAATGAAATTGCGTGCTGATACTTGCGGTATATGGGCGTAAGCACGTTCCAGCACTCGCTGTGCATGTAGTCGCGGAAATTTAAGAGAATTACGCGGTATCCCTCATCGCGCAGCGTCTGAGAGGTTATGCGGTAGAGCTCGCCCTTGGGATCGGATATAACCATGCTGCGCTTTAACTTGCGCCTGGCGTTTGATATTATGGCAGGTATCACATAGCTCGTCGTCTTGCCCAGTCTTGTTGCGGCGACGACAAGGGTGTGGTTCTCCTCCTTTGAGTACGCCTGCATGAGTTTGCCGTTGCGGTATGTATCTGCCTTTAAAACTCCTCGCACATCGCTCTGCGGCAGTTCATCGTATGGCACCCAGTTAAGGCTATCGCCATCGGCTCCACAATTTAAAAGTTGCCTGTTTTCATAGGCATTAAAGAAATCGTTATTTAACATAATTTGTATCACCTCCGAAACCTATGGTGCTCTTATGAGTGTTTTTTACATGCGGCGCGATCATATCGGCCATTATCGTTATATCCTTATGATTGACACTATTAAGACGAATAGCCGCGTCAAGTGCCTTTTCTGCCTGGTCTATACTGCAATCGTCCATAATTGAATATGCCTCGTCAGAAATTATCGCAGACATAAGACCGTATGCCCTTGCCCGCGTGCCAGCGATCGTATCCAGGCACTCCCTGCGCTCTTCTGCCGAAAGCTCTTTGACTTCCATCACCTGAAAGTACTTCTTGAACGCTCCGGCATTCTTTTTATCGCAGAAGCAGATTATCATTATACTGCTTAGGTCTAACGCGACGCCCAATGTGCTGATATGGAACTGCCTGCGGGAGCTGCCACGAGCAAAGTTTATCACGGAGGACAGCATCTGCTCGTTCAATTCGCCGCGTGCGGACAGTATAAACACATTGAACTTGTCCTCGTCAATGTTGCGCACAAATATATTGCTTGGCGAGGGCTCAAGGTCATAACCCGTCAGCGCAGAGGTATCAATGCACGCGATATGCGCACCGCTCAACGCATCGGACAGGGCGTTAACATACAGCCCCTGTATGTATTCGCTGTCACATACAATGCATAAGGGGCGCGTCTCCGCTCCGCTATTTGCATAGCGCGAAAGCCACCCATCGATTTCATCCTTCTCGGAAGGTCTATTAAAGGGAAGCTCAAGCCTGTAACTACCAGCCATATCGGCAAAGTTGCTCCTGCCCAGCTTCAAAGGCAGGTTGCCCACGGTGTTGAACAGGTCTTTGCTGGCCGTATATATCAGCCGCTCCTTGTCGCCATATCTTAAAACATCGCTCTTGAGTATTCGCGAGGCCTTGGCGTCGTACTGCTCCCTCTTTAAAGTATCGGAGCTGAACGCCTTTTTAAGGAGTACGCTTGCGCTCAGGTCTCCTGAGTAAGGGAGTATAGCATAGCTTGAGGCCGCCGCCTGCGCGAGCCGTTCATAGTGCGTGCCATATGCCGCCACCTCCAGCCTTGCAAGGTTATAGCTGCGGCTACCCTCGTCGTATTCGATGAGCGCGAGCAAGCTTGCAATATCCAGCCAGTCGGCGGCATTGTTCAGCTTTTTAAGGCCGGCCTTGAAGTTTTTATCGAAGAATATGCCCTCGCACTGCAACACTCCGCAGGCAAACAGCGCGTTCACCAAACCCGCATTGGCTGCGGCGATCAGGGTGTTATAGACCACCTGCCTGGGCGCATTGGCCTTAATATCGAGCGGCGTACCCTTTAAGGCCGCCAGGGCATTGCCCTTTATACGAATGACCTCGTCATACTCTGGTGGCGACTGTAACCTTGCGCCGAGAAGGTCATAGTACTCAAGCAGTCTGTTGCGCTGATTATAATTGTTGAGCGTTGACACCTGCCTCACCTCGGGGCTGTCCATAATTTTATAGAGCTCCTCCGCCTCCTCACGCGGCACAAGGAACATCTTTGCGAGCCGATAGAACAGCTTTTCCCCGTTGCCCAAAAAATTGCCGACGAGCGCTGTAATGTAAAAATAGTTGTTCAAAAATAGTTCCGACATTGAGTTCAACATAACTCCCTCCATGTTCACTTTTTCTCATATTTTACCACATGTGCTTGCAGTCCCGCGTAATTTGAAAAATGACAAACAAAAAGAGCGGAACTTCTTGCTCCGCTCTGTACTGTGTTATTTACTTTATATCTTTATCGCTCACCTTAACGTTTCCGTTGGTGGCAAGTGTTTTTTGCCCTCGCTCATATAGCAATTCATTTATAACCTCTACGTCATACAACTTGTTCGTTATGCAAAACATTAAAATCAAATCAAACATACTGTTGTTGCGGAAGGCATACCCTGCGCTAAGCATCAGCAGTTTTGTTTCGTTCCAATTGAGGCGCAGGCCTATTGCCATACTGAATACCGTTGGCCTTGTGACGCCCTTTCCGCGCGTAGTAACTCTGCTGAAATCCTGGCGGCTTAAGTTGGCATTTGTGTACACTTCGGCAGGCGACATACCCTTTTTGTTCATGAATGATATAACAAGATCGGCAAATGTTTCCTGCGTGAGCGACTGTTCAATAAATTTATCTAATTCGCGCTCGTTAAATTTAAACCTGCCGCTATAGTCGCTACCATCCGATGAATTATCTCCGCCGTGGAATGAAACGAGCATCGTATCTATCGGACTAAAACTACGCTCTATGATATCGCTACAGAACGAATAGAGTCTCTTTTTTTGTGTCGCATCACCCTTACCAAACGTTTGCAAGAACTTTAAAATATCCGAATATTTTTGCCCGCTCTTGGCTGTTTTTGCATGAGCAAGGCGCAATTTATATACGGCAACAATTTTTTTAAAGGCCTCCATTCCGCTTAGCGTGTCACCATTTGACTTATAACAGTTATGACTTTTAAGAAAGGCATCAAGTTCCCCGGCAACGCCTTTATCCCGTTGTTCCACTCAATATTCTCCTCTCGTGTATTTATTGATTGCCTCTATGCCCCCAAACGACTTTGCCTTTGTAATTTAAGCCCGTTTGTCCGTATAGTTATAAATTTTAACTATGAGTCATGATTTATTCGTCAGCCTATCCAATACAGCTTTAGCATTGGCATGTCCCTGCTCGGCGGCTTTACGATACCATCTAATTGCTTGCTCATATGACTGCTCTACCCCTTTGCCGAATTCATAGCATGTACCAAGTTCATATTGCGCATCAGCATAAGTTCCTGTCGGCGGCACTCAGCCTCATCCGTGTTCTTCTTGTTGCCTTTATATCCCCAAACAACTTTGCAACCACAGTTCCAACCTTCTCTCCAGCCGGCAGGCTTAGAATTCCTTTCACAATAAATTACAAGTGCGTTACACCCAAAAAAGACATCAGCATAAATAGTAGCCACGCTCTTTGGTATTATTATATTTATAAGATTATTACACTCATAGAACGCACCCCAACCAATTGAAGTTACGCCATTCGGCACTCTAATTTTTGTGAGGTTTCTACACCCTCGAAAAGCTCCCCGACCAATGGTTTTTACACCATTAGGTATAGTTATTTCCATAAGATTGACACAATTAAAGAACGCGTAATTACCAATTGTAGCTATATAATCAGGTATCACACTATCTTTAAAGCCAAGTACAAGCTTTTTTGTTGCAGTTTCAATAAGACAATTGCCTTCACTAAAATAAATCTTATTATCTTTGGATACAATTATATTCTCCAGTCTATCGCAACCATGAAAAGCTCTTAGACCGATTGAAGTCACAGAACTAGGAATCACAACATTTCTAAGATTATAACAACCATTAAAAGCACTATCTAAAATTGTAGTTACACTATTCGGTATGCGCACGATAGTATCATTCCCCTGATATTTATGCAATTCCGTTCCCTCTATTTCAAACTTAGTTTTATCATAGTCTAATAATGTAGGGTAACTTATACTATCATTTACTTCATGAGCCCTTATGTGTCCTGCTTCTATCCTTTTCAACTCCTCTTTTTTTCTTTTATATTCATCCTCCAGTTCTTTATGGCGGCGCTCAAGCTCTTCGGCAAGTTGTTTTTGCGCCTCCTCCTGTTTACGCTGTAATTCAGCCTCGGCAGTTTTTATTGTTTGAGCAGCTTTCTCTTTAAGTTGCTGCTCTTTATAATCGAGGTATTCCTTTTCCGACTCGGCAAACTCCTGCCCCACGCCGCATTCGCTACAAAACTTTGCGCTCAAAAGGTTTTTCGTTCCGCAATTCTTGCAGTATTTATACTCTGATTTATTTTCCGCCCGAGGGCCTATTCTTCTGTATTCGTCTACAGCGTTATATACCGCCTCCTTGCTTTCACGACGCTGGTATCCCTTGAAAAACACTCTCGCAAAATCTTCGTTTGCAGCACCCACTACATAATCTTCTTTGAGATACTCTACCCTCGGCTTTTTATATTGCTTGGGCATATTCACATAGTTATGCCTGTATTCGGCGGGCGCGTTCTGCCTGTCCTGTTCCTCAATATATGTAAGCTCCAGGTTGCGAGCGTCGCCAACAGTACGTGAAAGATGCGTAGACACAAACACAACTACCGTGCAGTGGTCTATCGCCCTGTACAATCTAGCTTCATACAGATTTTTTGCGTTACGCCCATGCTTTAAATTGCGCGACGATAAAAAGCACTTCAATCCCTGACCTTCAAGATATTCGCAGAGCTCGTTTACATACTCTATGTCCTCGCTCTTATAGGCAAGAAACACGTCGCGCGGCAAGGTTTCATCGTATACGCCCGCCTTTATAAGCCCCTCATCCTCGTCGAGCTTGGTATCATACTTCTCTTTCAGCCGACTATTATTTTTAAAGGCACGCTCTATCAGCCACCTCAGTGAGGGTAATATCTCCGCCTGCATGGGATTAGTTATGTAGTCTAAGACATCGCAAATTGCATATTCCGGTTGCTCGGCAACATCGATACTGTTTAGGAATGCATTAATTTCTTTTACAGTGCCGTAGGTTGCCACTTCATAAAAATTAGCATAAAAATCAGTATCTCCTATCTTCTTTTTGAGCGAACGGCAGTAATCTACAACTTCGTCGCCGTTTATATCGCGCTTCCTTACCGCAGCAAATAAATTCTGGCGTATGCTACCGATTTCCTTTTGATAATGAGTATCCAGCACATCTTCAAGCGCGCTATGTATACCATTACAAATTGCATGCAGATAATTATCTAATGCTTTTTCTTTAAAAACCGCAACGCAATATTCGCACTTATACATACCATCCGATTGCAACTTTAATGTCCCGCCGCATCTTGCACACGCTATCTGCTCGTATCTCTGCACTTTTTTCTGCTCCTTAAAAGTAATAGGCGTATATATTTTAACTCAAACTGTTCAAAACTTCAACTATATATTTTGACGGCACACACATGGTTATACCACCCGCACTGTTGCCTGGGATAAATGTGACCATACCAAGCACATTATTCTGGCTATCAAGCAGCGCACCGCCAGAGTTGCCATGGTTTACAGTGATATCAACCTGTATAACAGAATCTACTCCTTGGGGGTATTTTTGCCCTAGCACACGATCGGGACAGGAAACTATGCCCTTGCTCACACTAAAGCCAATACCCAAGGGGTTACCTACGGTATACACCTCCTCACCATAAAACGGCAAAGTCGCCCTGAGCGTTAAATTATCCTTTGCCTCTATTTTATCGGCCATGAGTCCGGTAAACTTAAGCACTGCAATATCAAAATCTTTGCGTACAACCAAAGGCAACAGGACATAGTCTTTGTCGTCAATCTTTGACTCAAAGCAAGCAGTAACGCACTCTGGGGCGTCGCCAACGACATGGGCATTAGTTATAACATATCCGCCCTCGATAATGAACCCAGCGCCATTATTGATAATACTGCTTTTTTTACTCCTCTTATATATAGATTTGATGAGAACTATACTCTGTAAAGCACTATCAACAAGCGACTCAAATCCACCAATATTGGTTGGCAGCTCTGCCGTTTTACTCTTCCCAACATAAGGAGAGAATTTATTATTTAAAACCTTTAATCTTATCCGACTCTGTTCATGCCCGCCATCTGCTGCAATTTTAAGCCACATATAGGCAGTTTCATAGTCAGGTTCTTCCTGAGCTAAAAGCATCTCTGCAAGCTTATACATCGAATCGAAGTGGCCGCGAAAAGCTAACTTTTGAAAGATATCAAAAGCTTCTTGCTCATTTTTATCTGTACCAACGCCGTCCAATTTGCACAGTCCGAACTGATAAAGCGCTTCAGTATCCATAAATTCAGAATATTTTAGCACAGAAGTGTCCTTGCTTTTTTCGGTAGAAATACTGCTTGTGTTTGAATTTACTTTTTCGTCTTCTAATAGCGAATGACCGCAATAAGGGCAAATTGTTTCACCGGGGGCATATTCACCGCCACAAACTTTGCATTTGTTCATACATGGGCTCCTAATTATTTATTGTTCATTTCAGCAAGCACTCTTTTTACAAGCTCTTTTATATTTTCCTCAGTCGTTTCATATGCAACAGTATCGGCACCTGCATTCTTCTTTTTTGAACTACTCTTTACATTTAAATTTTTCTTCCCAGCTTCTATTCCAAGCAAATAATCAGACGAAACGCCATACAAATCGCATATCTTAATAATTGTTTCTGTATCCATATTTATAGTCTGGTTTTCATATTTACTATATGTCTGCTGTGTTATTCCCAATTTATTGGCAACATCCGACTGCGTCAAATTATATTCGGCACGCAGCATCCTCAATTTTTTTGCAATATTTTCTTTCTGCTGATTATTCATTTTAATCTCCTCAATTTACACTGATCATACTATACAAGCAATTCCAGTTATTCTGATTTAATTTTTGTGTTTTGCCTTTCCTCAATCAATTCGCGCAGCACGCCATTCAAATCCAGCTGTTGAATGATTTTTGCCTTGATTTTAGAAAGTACCCGTTTGAAATCGTCGCAAATAAAAGTAATATCCCTTCCGCTCAAACCTTCGGAAAGTTCTGCCGAACTTTCAAAATTTATCTCATCAATAAATTCTTGTTCGACATCACTCAATTTGGCTTTAAACAGTTCTTTACGCGCGGCGGCATCGGGTAACGGAATATGAATTATCCTGCGAAACCTTTCGGCTATGGCCGCGTCCAACAACCCGACGCAATTTGTGTTGGCAATTATAAATAGATTTTTATTGCTCTCAACGCCATCGAGATTGCGGAGCAAGGCGGGAACTGCCGCCTCGGAAACCTTGTCATCTCCGCCCCGCCTCTTTGCCACCTCATCAAATTCATCCAAAAAAACTATTACGGGGGAACTGAGCCTTTGAGAATAATCTCTCAGATAAGAGAAGATTCTGTCGATATTCTTTCCCGTTTCACCTATATAATAATTTACGAGCGCGCCGACCTTTACCAATGCAAACGGTACATCTATCTCCTTGGCGACTGCCTTGGCAAATGTTGTTTTACCTGTCCCCGGAGGGCCTTCAAGTAAAATTGCCTGATTATCCAAAAAGTTGTAGTTATAGGCCTCAGGATAGCAAACGGGGTTTATTATGTATTCGGCGACAGCCGACTTTGCACTGCCAAGACCTACCACTCCATCAAACCCGAATTTAAGCTCGTCCTTGCGGAGAATTTCAATAAATTCACTTCCCTTCACGTCAATATTTTCGTGAACAGTCCCGTCAAGTTCGCCGATATTGTCACCATTATTGGTTTTCGGGAGTTGTATGCTGTGGGCAAGCTGTCGTATACGCTCGGCATTTTCGGTATATTTCTGGCGAAATTCGGCTGAAGCCGTCATGGCAAGTTTGTCCATATATTCTGCGGCCTCACCCAACTTTCTTTTGGCAAGCTGCATTTTCCCCGCACCTCTTGCCTCCATCGCCTCCTTGTAACATTTTTTGAATGCGTTATGCAAAAAATCATCCGAATAACTCATATCTATTTACCTTTATATCCCCAAATGATTTTATGTCGATAAAATTTAACATTATTGGGATAATATTCAAAGTCTTCGAGAGTAGTCCAATACATGTCAATTTCTTTTGCATTCCACCCACGGCACCAACCTTTTGGCTTATGAAATCTTTTAATTCTGCAATAGATTTTTAAATTTGGACAATCTAAAAAAGCAAATTTCCCTATATTCTTTACACTGCTTGGTATTATAATCTTTTTTAGCGCTTCGCAACCAGCGAAACACCACTGTTCGATTGATGTAATACTGTTAGGCATCTCAATATTTTCCAATCTACTACACTCCTTAAATGCAATATCAATTGAAGTCACTCCGTCTAACATCTTAATGCTTGTCAAGTTACTACATCCTTCAAACACATAAGGTTCAATACGTTTTACACTACCAGGTATAGTTATGCTTTTAAGCAAAGCACACCCCTTAAAAGCACTCTTACCTATACTTATAACACTATTTGGTATCGTTATACTTGGAAGTGCAGCACATCCCTCAAAAGCACTCTCACCAATACTTGTAACACTATTGGCGATGATTATACTTTTAAGCGATTTGAAATCTTTGAATGCTCTCCATTCAATTCTTTTGCCACTTGTAATTATAACAGTTTGCAAACTATCTTTTGGCATATAATTACAAGCACATGTTGGTATTGTAGCTTTTGCAATTTTGCAATCTTCAAATGCAAAGCGACCAATACTTATTACACTATCTGGTATCGTTATACTTACAAGTGAATCACAACCATAAAATGCACCATCACCAATGCTAGTTACACTGCCATCGTTCGGAATGATACTTTTTTTACAACCAACAATCAGTCTTTTTTTTGCAGTTTCAATAATACAGTCCCCTGTGCTGTGATAGACTGCATTACATCTGTCTACTGTAATACTTTCAAGCAATTTACAATCTTTAAATGCCCCTTCGGTAATACTTATTACGCTTTTAGGTATAATTATACTTTTAATTGAGTAGTGAAACCAAAATGCCCTATCATCAATAGATGTAACACCATCCGGTATTAATACTTGCGATTTTACTCCATTATATTTTTTTAATGTGGTACCATCTATTTCGAATTCAGAGCGGTCATAATTTTTTAATGTTGGATAACTATTACTTACCTTCCCTTGAGTAATTGCGGTCTGTTGAGTTAAACTATTGGTTTCGTTCTCATATATATAATTCACAGCAATATGTGACTGATTTTTAGGCACATTTGAGCTTCTCTTGCTTGTCTGCTTAAGCGGAATAGCAATATTTTTGCTTGCGTTAACTGAATCATTAGCAAAAGTATTACTACTAATCTCATTACGCTTACTACGATCTCTTTCGCGTCTTTGTGCTTCTTCTTTCTTTTTCAGATCTTCCTCTTTTTTCTTATATTCCTCCTCCAGTTCTTTGCGGCGGCGCTCAGCCTCCTCTGCGAGTTGTTTTTTATATTCCTCTATCTGCTTTTGTAAATCGTCATTAACATTTGCTTGCTTTTGGGTGGTCGCATTGAAGATGCGCTTTACTAAATCATCCTTGTCCCTGCACTGCTCGCTCGGGCCGAAAAAGTCCTTTAGTAGTGCCTTGGCTCCGCCCTCGTTGCCGTAATCGTCGATTATGTACTCTATCCTCTTCACCTGCGGCTCATGATCGCGCACATACGGCAGTTCCTTATCCATCGCGTCGCAATCGAGCCTGCGCGAATTGCGCGAGGATATCAATACAAAGCACTTGCAGTTGTGCATTGCCTCCTCTAATATCTTCCCGTAATTCTCTACCGAACCTCTGCCGTGACGCAGATTTCTCAATGCCACAAAGCAACTTATGCCACTATCTTCAAGATAGTTAACTATTTCATTTACTCGCTGCATATCGTTGGATGAATATGCAATGAATGCTTTCCGCGGAATTTTGGGGTTATACATCCCTTCGTTATATTTTTCCGCCTCTTCTTCTATGGCGTTTAAGTATCGTGTCTTCTCCTCGCCGTTCAACGCTCTGTCTGCAAGACTCTTTAAACTGAGCACATTCGCCGTTACCAGCGAGCGCAGCATAAAGTCAAGGATGTCCTTTATGTAATACCTGCCCTCACCCTTTTCATCTATGCTATCCAAGCATTTATTTATCTGCTTTTTGCTGCCACTGTTGAGTATCTCAAAAGTATTCGCCTGGAAATCTTCCGGCAAATACTCTTTTAATTTGCGGCAGCAACCTATTACGTTGTAACTGTTTATGTGTTCTGCCTTTATCTCGGCATACAAATTCTGCCGGGCAGCTCCTATGTCGCGATTCCTCTGCTCGGCTATGGCGTCGTTTACCTCTTCACGCATAGATTGCCTTATTGCCTTTATATACTGCTCTATATCCGTACGCTCATACTCAGCTCCGCAATAGTCACACTTGTATACGCCAGACACTTGTTTTTCAAGCCTATCTCCGCATACTCTGCATTTTATCTGCTCGTATCTCTGCATAAAACTCCTCGCACTTTATATTGGCAAATCTTCTTGAGTTATTTCCATTAGCTTTTCTTTATTAATTTCACCACATGAAACAATACGTGTTGACTGCTTTTCAATAACGGCTTCAAAAATATTTCTTACCGTTCTGCCATTGCCAAAATTTTCAATCTTTTTTACTGCAAAGTCATATAAATATTGTCTCATTAGCTTTTCTGCACTATCAGAAAGCACATAACCGTTCTTTGAACAAATGCCTTTAAAAATTAAAAACAATTCTTCACCATTATAGTCTGTAAAACGAATATAGTTCTGCGGCAATTTGTTACCATTTTCCAATCGATCCATTTTAAAACGTGATGATAGGCCAGGATTGGAATTAAAGAACTTTTTCATCGGCACCTCATACCCGGCGACAATAACAGCTAAATCTGCACGATTATTTTCCATCGCCACCATTATTGTGTCGATGGCCTCTCTGCCAAAATCATTACGCCCGCCCTGCACAAGAGAATATGCCTCGTCGATAAATAGGACACCACCCATGGCACTTTCAATGACTTTTTGCGTTTTCGGCGCAGTCTGTCCCACATATTCAGCGACAAGATCACCGCGCGTAACTTCAACAAGATGGCCTTTAGATACAATATTTAAAGCCCGATAAATTTGCCCCATTATACGGGCAACAGTTGTTTTGCCAGTACCCGGATTGCCCACAAACACAAGATGATTAGACATCTCAACCGTAGGCAACCCATACTCACGGCGCATTACATTGGCTTTGCATTGGTTGACCAAAGAATTAACGCGCTCCTTTACTTTTTTTAGACCTATCAGACTATTAAGTTGCGCAAGCGCCTGCTCCAATATCTGCGGTTCTACAGGCCTGTTACGTTCGGCATTATTATCTCTTTCTGCAAATTTTGATGGTTGCGGATTTTTATTATCTGCAGGCTTAAATTGTGCTGCTCCAGAAGAACTATCTACAGAGACACCCGATTTTTTTAGTTCCTCTGCACGGAAAGACAGCTCTTCCTTGTTGTGAGTGTTTAATTGCGCAGCATCATTATATTTTTTTGCCGCCATATTCCTATACTTTATGGCGGCGGAAACATTGCCTGCCCTTTCAGCCTCTATGGCCTTTTTTTCATATGTTTCCGCCGCAGCAATCAAAAATTCAATCGACATTGTTATCACTCCAAGCCTAAGAACTTTTTAATTTCTTGTAGCTTATCTCCATCCACACTGTCATTAAATAATGTTGAAACATCTGTATCCAGATTACTTGTATCATAATCTTCACCGCGAGCAACATTCAATAGGTCATTGATGTGTTCGGCTTCGGCATTTCTGTTGGCGACATCATTCTTTAACCATAATGCAACAGACTCTAAGTCGCTAAAAAATTTACCACCTATGTCTTGCGCGCTCAAATCATTTAACTGCAACTCAATGACAAGATCCGCATCTTCACAAAGCGACTCTTTGTTTATATAATTATTGATCTGCTGCTGATATGCGTTCGCATATCTCTCTAATGATTTTGCCCTCTTAAACAGTATGTTGACTTTTTGCGTTAAACGACCCTGTTCATTACTTCTGTACACAGGATTCATTTTATTTCCGGCCGAAAGTTCCCCTAATCTGACTACTAATGGCAACAGTTGTTCCTTTGCAGCAATCAGATCTGCATTAGCAGCATCATATTTTTCTTGAAATTTATCACGTTGCTTCTGATAGAACTTTAAATTTATGCGGACCTCATCACGCATTTCCAGGAGTGCATCCTCAGAATATACCTGCATTGTAGCGGGCGCTACGTTTCGCGCATTGCCAACATTTGAGGAATTGACAAAATTTGAAGATTTTCCGCCCATGGGATTTGAATTGAACGCCGTCCCTGACTTCATGCCTGAAGAATCGCCCATAACCTTGCTACGTATGTCGTTAGTTATGTCTTCACTCTTTTGGAAATCGTCCATTTCATTCTGATAACTATCGAACAACACCTGCAAATCATTATCGGAAATGCCCGCCATCGACATTGCTTTCTTGGTTGCTTCTCCCACACTCTTCATGAAGGTTGCCACAGAACCCTTTTTACGCACCGCCGCGAACTTTTCCAATATAGTCTTTGCAGTTTTCTTTAAATCTTCGACTTCAGAAATTTCTGAAAGTAGCGCCTCCTTATTCTTTAGCTCATCCCCGCGCCGTTCACGCAGCTTCTGTAGCTTTTCATCGAATTTATTTATTTCATCCTGCTTTTGCCAAATTATTATGCTGAACAAATCATCGTCAGAGTAAAGTTCCTCTATATTTATGCCATTTATGCTCTCATCCGCCGAGGTTTTGAGATACTTTTCATCCAGCTTTTTAAACTCCTTTTCCAGTTGTTTATCTATTTAGCTCTGAGCGTATAGAGCTGAGAGTTTTACTCAGCTTATCATTATGTAACTTAATGCTCTTGCTTATTAGCCCCTCAATCGTACCTAGAATTTTATGCTTGGCAAGTTCATTCTTCTCAATCATTCTTTTTCTGCTATTAAATAACATAATTCCCCTCCTTTCAATGTTAATCTAATTTTACTCCACAGTACTTACAGAACTTGGTATTAGCTGAATTTTCCTTACCGCAGCGCGGGCAGAAAATCGGCTTGTTTTTAGCTTTATCTACAGGCTTCGCAGAACTATTCGCCTTAGCTTCCGCAAACCGACTGATTATATCCAATTCTTTATTCTGACGCGCTTCATTTTTTCGGCCCTCTGCCTTTGCCCTAATAACTTCCTGCCTGTGCTCTCCATACCCATCAGGAAAACAAATCCCTCTTATGCTGCACCGCGAAATAGAAATACCGTCACTAATAAATTCATTGTTAAATTTTTCTTTTAACTTGTCCGAAAGCTCGTTACGCCTTCCATTTATTTCAACATAGCCATACGTTTTTAATGCATTTGAAAGCTCTGTCCCAATAAACTCCTTAACCTTTGCGTCAATTTTTTCTTTTATGTCGCTTATCTTTATATTTTTGATATTACTTCCAAATATCTTATGAATAGAAGAAGCGTCCATAACATTCACATCACATTCACCACTTAAACCCACCAGAGGAGTTTCACCGATCTCCCAGTCATTGCAAGGAATATCGCCTGCGCCAAACTTAAGAGGGAATCTCTTTTCAAGATTGACACCCACAACAGAAACTGAATGCCCTGCCACTATTTTACGCCACTGTAGCGTCTTTTTACCAGGTTCAAATGGCTTAGGCGCGCCATCAAGATAAATTATCGCCTGGCAGCCTTCGCCAACACATAAGTTTACCTCTTTACTATCTATATCCTGAACGGGAATAGACCAAAGTAAACTATCTCCGTCTGATGTAACGTTGATTACTGCCGGTTTGCTGAATATACTCATAATTTACTCCTTTCATATTTATTTTGTTATGTTTATTATATCACAGATATTACAAATGTCAAGAGTGCTACACGCTCTTTTTTAATATTTTACTACACTTTTACGAACTTAACACCTGTAGTAAAAGGTGCTAAGTTCCGTCAGTATTTTACGCCCAACTGCTTGAGCAACCGTTTGGCGTCAGTACTCCCTTGCTCGGCTGCCTTACGAAACCACTTCACCGCCTCTTCGTATGACTGCTCTACTCCATAGCCAAAGTAATAACATTCACCAAGGTTAAACTGCGCACGAGCATGTCCTTGATTAGCAGCCTTACGAAACCACTTCACCGCCTCTTCGTATGACTGCTCTACTCCATAGCCAAAGTAATAACATTCACCAAGGTTAAACTGCGCACGAGCATGTCCTTGATTAGCAGCCTTACGAAACCACTTCACCGCCTCTTCGTATGACTGCTCTACTCCATAGCCAAAGTAATAACATTCACCAAGGTTAAACTGCGCACGAGCATGTCCTTGATTAGCAGCCTTACGAAACCACTTCACCGCCTCTTCGTATGACTGCTCTACTCCTCGGCCATTTTCATAGCAATATCCCAGGTTATACTGCGCATAGGCATTCCCCTGTTCAGCAGCCTTGCGATACCACTTCACCGCCTCTTCGTATGACTGCTCTACTCCTCGGCCATTATAATAGCAATATCCCAGGTTATACTGCGCATAGGCATTCCCCTGTTCAGCAGCCTTG
>ERZ1090861.610-NODE-610-length-21191-cov-23.307390_pt1 | contig 21191 bp, 26 predicted proteins | sample MGYA00478482_ERZ1090861 | MGnify/ENA primary metagenome ERZ1090861 (study PRJEB33644, sample SAMEA5815744) | chicken gut metagenome | biome: Chicken; feature: Gastrointestinal Tract; material: Caecum | place: Ireland | collected 2019-01-01 | study: A study of the... | reverse complement strand
CTTAGGGCCAGCTGGCCCCTGGTCTCCAGGGTCGCCCTTTGGGCCTTGCGGTCCTATGGGGCCCTGGTCGCCAGTGTCCCCCTTGTCACCTTTTGGCCCTGCGGGGCCTTGCTCGCCAGGCTCTCCTTGTGGGCCAGCGGGACCGGGGTCTCCTTGGTCGCCTTTGGGTCCCTGGGGACCCGCGTCACCGGTGTCACCCTTGTCTCCCTTTGGCCCTTGGGGGCCAGGGTCACCGGTATCTCCTTTGGGCCCAGCAGGGCCCTCCGGCCCCGGATCCCCCTGTGGCCCGGGTTCTCCCTGCGGTCCTTGGGGCCCAGGATCGCCTTTGTCCCCCTTAATCGCAGGCCGGGATGCTACCTCCTCGGCTGCTGCCTGGGCAGCTTTGGCAGCCTGTACGGCCTGCTCCCACAGCGCTGGCGTGTAATTGTCCGGCGGGGATCCTGTCATGGCGCCGTTGATCCGTACGGTCAGCCCCTGCGCCATGTGTGCAGTGGGCCGGCGCTTACCGTTCGCTACTCCTACGGCGGAAATACGCAAAGAATCTGTATGGCCATCAAGTACTTCCCATGGCACGGCTACTTCGCCGCCATCGTATAACACAGCTTTTTGTACATGTTGCGTTGCAAAGACAATTGTTTTGCTATACCCGTCCCAGGTCTCATCAAATTCGGCCGAAAAGATTACCTCTCCCACGGATTTGGCGACCAGTGGCTTATCAAGCGTCGCAGATAGGATCTGGTCCTGGACGATGATTTTAATATTGGCCACAGTTTTATCCCCCCTTCAGCCTTTTTTTGATCTCCTGATTGACTTTCCTCTCAGCCCTCGTCTTTTGGGTATCTTTCGTACGTTTCACGGCCCGCTTCAGCACGAAATGTCCTCGGACAAATTTGCCCCCGCCCTTTGGCACATACATGCCGCCTTGGGGGTCTCCGGGGTTGTACACAAAGACGTTGCCGGCCCAATGGCCAGGCACAAAATGGCCGCGAAAGCCGTCTTCCAGGTGGCTGGCATAATCCAGCGGATTATAAAACCGCACAATATACCGACGGCCGCTTCGTTTTGCGCTTTTGTCGCTCTGCCAATTTCGCCGGTATGTACCGGTGTTGACAATATGATCATTTTTACAGATCAGTCTTGCCTGCGTGACAGCGTAGACGCCCTCACCGACGGCGATTTGCCCCATAATTGATGGGATATCAGCTTGTAATGTTTCAAGCTGTTTGATGTATTTTTCGAGTTCTCCTTTTTTAACTCCCATTATTCCAGCCCCCTATCAATGGCAGCGGCTATAGCAGATGCATCGCCTAAGTTGGGGTTTATCAAGAATGCATAGTTGCCACGTAGCACGAAAATGTGCGTCCCCGCCACAAGGTTGCCGGGTACAAATTGCTGTGTTTGCCCGGCACGGATGATCCCAAAGGTATTTTCCCCGTCGGACAAAAACGGCGCTGACGCTGTATTGGCCGAATAAAAATCGACGGCAAATACATATCCGTCTACCTTAGGAATCACTCCATCTATTGTTTTTTCCGCCGCTGATCCTGCACCGGCGCACGCATATTGTGGCAAAATGGGCTTGCTTGCAATGTTTGCATCGGGTACTTCGGGCATTCCGGCTTTGCTTGGGGTCCAAGACAAAATTCCATCGTCCGACACGGACGGTTGATAATGGCCGCCGTCTTGTCCAGCTGCGCCTTGCGGGCCAGCGGGTAGCGGGATTGTAGTTGGCTTGATGGTTGGCATATTAGATTTACTCGGCGTAAATCCAAAGCTTATGGATCCGGGGATTGCTTGATCCACAGCAGGCGTATAGTATCCGCCGTCCGCTCCATCATTTCCGTCGGAACCGTCCGCGCCGGTGGCGCCATCCATTACATTGAATGTTTTTGTTCCAGTTGCATCCGTGATGGTAACACGGTGTCCGCCCGTAATATCGGTTACAGTTACGGTCGGGGATACACCATCCGTAATGCCCAGCGCCTGCAAAAAGTCGGTAATCGATATGCGCCGGAAGGTATCCCCCTGCCGGATGTAGACGCTGTCGCTACCAGCCACATCGGATACGGCAGGCACATCCGTAATGCGTTGATAATCCATCAAAACACCCCCACGTAAGCATAGGTTTGTCCGGCATGGTCCAGCTGATTTGCCGGATGTGATCCTGTAGAATTATAGTACCAGGATACCGTATTGCCGGACACGGTAACTTCCAAGTTGGATAAAACGCCATTTTCAATTACGCTAAATCCAGTTGCTGCATTTGGTGCCAAAATCAGCATCCCGTATCGCGCAAACCCTTTTTGCGTAATAAGCACAGCTTTTGGCGTTCCCCCTTGAAATGTAATGGAGTTTTTGGCACTGCTTCCGGTTTTCCCGGTGCCTACATAGGTGCCAGCTTCGGACGTTTTTGGCTGCTCTACTGTCCGCCAAAAGGGCGCCCCGGATTTGTTTTGGCATAGGTACATCCCATCCTGTGCAGGGAATGCCATCTGACCAATGGCCGCCGCCGTTGTGGCGTAAAACAATCGGTTAGCCAGCCAGGATGTTTTGCCGGTACCGCCACGCGCAACGCCCAGGGTGCCGCTATTGATATCCGATGCACCATGCGTATGCGTTGCTGCCGCCTTGCCGTCCCACTTGTTTCGATCGGCGGCGGTTACATGTGCTACCTTATCTCCCAGGTGTGTGATCAAGTTCGCTATGCTACGGGCCAGTTTACCAAAGGCGGTGGATAGCCTTTCTCCCGATGTCAACGCTGTCAGCGTGCCGGGCGTAGTGTAGGTCGGGGTTTGATCGTTGGTCGCGACATTGGGCACGTTACCAAGGCCAATCTGGGCTTTAGTTACGTTGTGTGGATTCTGCTGGTTTTCTGTGTGGGATTTTAACTCGGCCGCGCTGGCGTATGCCAGAGATTCGCTGATTTCGGCAGACACGTCTTGTGCTTCCCCCACAAAAATTACAATGCTATACTCCAACTCCAGTATGCGGTTGTCCTTGCTGGGAACATAGTCCGCAGTGCCTTCTGCTTCGTTGCCGAGGGCATACAGGATTTCGCTCTCAGCGTCGTCGGGATCCTCCGCAAAAATTCCCACTTCGGTAATGCGGAAGCCGTCGGTAATACTGTTGTTGGAAAATGTGCTTGTCAGGGTAACGTATTGGCCACCTGTCGTGATCTTGGTCAGCGGCAGTGTGGCCAAGGGATTGGACAGGGCTGTTGCACTTTTAATGTCCTGTGCTGCGCCGTTGCCCAGCTGGATACGCGTAAATTTCAGGGCGGTACCCTCCAGGGCCCGCAACAGCAGCACATTACCCGCACTTGTTAAATTTGGTGTCATGGCGTAGCCTCCACGTATAAGATTTTGTCGCCCTCGTCGGTAAGTACGGCGTCGGACTCGTCCATAAATGCTGTTAGATTATCCGCTGCGGCCCCCACGGTCAGGGTTTGCTTGGCTGCGATGCGGACCGCTGCGCCAACGTACAGTTTGGCCTCCGCCTGCACCAACTGGACGCATGGCGCGATCACTAGATTGGCCGGAATGCGCTGCCGCAAGTCGTCTAGAATGCGCAGATAATCCACAACAGACGGTAGTTTAATCCCCAGGGTGTACCCGTCTATGGTGGGCGCGGGATTATCCACCCCGCAAAGGGACCGTAACCAATTGGTCAGCCAACGGTAGGTATACGGCAATTCCGTATTCCACATTGCCTTTATGCGCGCGCGTCGCTCTTCCAAGGGACCGTCGCCCACAGATAGGCCTAAGATAGCCTCCCAGCGTCTACAGCCATAGTCTGACAGGGATTCAAAGAAAAAGTCATCTGGCGCTGCCTGCACGATCTGCCGAGATTTCATGAATTCTGGTTGTTCCGAACCTGCAATTTGCTCAAATTCAATCAAATCCTGTAGGTAACGCGGCCAGTACTCCTTAAGTTCCATTTGTCACCGCCCCTAAGACGGGAATGGCGTCGGATGCCAGAGAAATATTTGATGTTCCCTGGTTGATCGTTGTTCCCGTGATATCGATAATTCCATCTACGCTCAGGATTCTCGTTTCAATTTGGCTGATTCGGACGATCAGGTTTTCGTTGTTGGCCCAGGCGCGCGTCAGTTCTGCAAAGTAATCCTGGATGGCAGCTTTGACATCTGCCTGCGTGCTGGCCCAAGATGCTGCACCCTGAAAGGTCAGTTGGAAAGCAATATGGATCGTCGTTGCTTTGACGCCGGCAACGGTGACGGTATGCCCAATTGGCGCCAGACCGACGCCGTTGCCTTGCGTGCCCACAGGGTCAATTGCTTCCTGGATTTGTTCGATCAGTTCGGACGACGGGACACCCCATTCGCTGTCCACCAGGACGATCTTCACGGTTCCGCCCCCGTTCCAGACCGGGAAGACCTTCACGGCTCCTACGCCCGGAAGAAGTTCGACCTTGTTCTTATAGTCGGCGATATTCCCGCCGAACGCCTGGGACTTCAAAGACTCGAAGTAGCGGGCGCGAAGGGCGTCGTCGCTTTCTTCGTCTTCGCCGGGGACCAAAATGTCCGCCAGGCGCGCCGCCGCCAGTTCCGGAACGTAGTCGATCGGGAACAGGGTCCCGATGTACTCATTCCCCACAGTTCCGGCCGTTTCCGCCGTCAGGCTGTACTGTCCAGCGGCGATCCGCTCCGTGACCACGAAGTTAATGTCGCCGCCAGAAAAGCGGGTTCCGATCTCCATGTCACAGCCGGAACCGCCGGCCTTCTCGAAGTAGCCCTTTCTGACCGCATACGTCGCCGGCGTCCGGAAGACGCTTCGTTCCTGACACTTCTTCGTCAGGTCGTCCCCGGTTTGCGTGTCCGGGAAGGCCCTGTCCATCAGATAGGCCAGTTCAATATACAGGATCGCCAGTTCGGCGGCCGCCGGGGCGATCGCGTCATAGACGATAGACCCTTCCCGCTTATCCACCGAAGACGTCACGCGGGACAGACAGCGGTCCATGATGTTTTCGAAGGTCATGTTCTCATACATTGGTTGTCACCGTCCTTTCCACGGGAATTTCCCCGAAGATCGTTTCCGCCACGAAGTAAACGCGCGCCGTTCGCTTGTCGATCTGCTCCACCTGGAAGTCGGTGACGTCGGTGATCCGGCTGTCCGCCAGAAGGGCTTCCTGAATAACGCGCTTGATTTCACTTGCAAACACGGGATAACTTTTCCCGACAACGGCGTTCAGTTCGATTCCGTAGTTCCAGGAATAAATCAGGTAGGTAAATCTCTCAGTCAATAGGATTTTTAGGATTGCTTGCCGCATGGCATCCGTCCCGTCCACATAGCCGGTCACCCGACCGGTGGATAAGTCCATTTTGTAGGTTTTGGTGGCCTGCCCAGAAGCGGCCAGGACGTCTACCGTGGGGCCAAGTACTCCGTCTTGTTTGGGAATGAGCGCCATAAGATCACACCTTCCCTAAAACTAGAAATGATTGACCGCCGTGGTTTCGAAGCAGTGCCAATTTATCGCCGACGGCCAACGGATCCTTATCTTGCGCCTTCAGCGTCACAATTGCTCCAGCGGGCAGGTCAAAGCGGTTGTCTACCCGGACTGTAAGCGGGGAAACTGCGGTTACCTGGCCAAACAAAAAAGCCGCAGGAACAGTCGCGTTTTGCGTCTGCACGGCAACTTTTTTCATCGTATCTAAGATCGACATATTACACCACCTTCAGCTTCAAAGACATAGTTTCTTTGATCAGATCTGCACTGTGTTCTTCTACGATAAAGCATGCGTTCACGCCGATTTCCTCTATCCCGACGTATAGCGCGCGACCGGCTCGTACAGACAGATTTAGCAATGCCTTGATTTCAAAGGATTTCTTCGGACGGTTGTACAGCTCCAGCATTTGGCCGCCCTGTTCTTTAATTTGCGCCTCGTTCATGTTTTCCTGCGCAGTTTCATAGTCCTGCAAAACGCCCCAGAGTGCCATGTTGTTGGAATCCTGGAAGATATAGATGTCCCGCTTTCCGGTTGTTTTATTGTCTCGGACCAGCTTAATTTTGTTATAGGTTTCGGAGTCAATTTCGGTTTCATAGGTATATCCTGTGGCGACGCTCTTATCGCCAATAAATAAATCCAGCTTTGATTTTGCTACGTCCGTGATCCGGATCGACCCGAAATCATCCCACAAGACGTACATTTTTCCGGTGTGGACCAATGTGTGGTCCAAGGCTGTCAGAATAATATCAAACAAAGTCTGCCCATCCTCGACCATAGACGGTATGACATAGCCGGTATTTTCCAAAGATCCACAGGCCAGGTCAAAATCAGCTGCGATTTGTGCTAAGATCTCATCTGCCCGCTTGTTGGCAAATACATAGGTCTCCTTATTTTTCTTCAGGTACCAGGTCTGGTCATACGCCGTGACGGTTACCTGATCCTTTTCATCTTGGCTGATTTTGACCACGTAGCCGTAAAAAAGGCCGTCTGTATCATCCTTTAGCGCAAGAATCCCGCCATGGGCCCACGCGATTTCGCTGCTGGCAAGCGTGGTCAGCTCCAGCGAGGCCGGTGATCCGCTTCGTTTTGTTTCCCATTTCACGCCGGTACACAGGGAGGTAATGTCGAATGCATCACCAGTCTGGTTGTTTTGGTATAGGATTGCAATACTCATGGGATGGTTAACACCTGCCCTGGGTAGATTAGGTTGGGATTGCCGCCAATAATTGCTTTATTGGCATTGTAGATTTTGACATAGTCGCTGCCTTTCCCATAGAATCGTCTGGCGATATTCCAGAGACAATCTCCTTTGACTACGGTATAGGTCTTTGGGGTTCCTTCCGGCTGGCCCGCGCGGTTGTTGTCTTGCGCCACCGGCTTCTTCTCTTGCAGCACGATCCGGCGCGGCGAATAATCTTTCCATTCCACCAATTTGATGGAATAGTACAGATCGCCCAGTTCGCCAGATCGTTCTTCGTAATCAAAAGTGTCGATGCCCATCTGGGTATTCATGTCCAAATCCGTGCCTGTAATCAGGAAGCGTACCGGCTTCAGAGCGTCCCGCGCCTTTTGGATGGTCCGGACAAGCTCGGGCGGGGGCGTTATAGCCCCCGTCACATATGGCGCGCTGTGGACCGGAAAGAAGCTGTCCCAGGAAATGGTCCGTAGGCCTTTTTGCCGTAGGAGCAAGACATCCCCCAAACCTAAGACAGAAACGGTTTCATTTCCGCCGGGGGAAGACACTTTAATCTTCTCGGGCAAAACAGGGATCACGATATCATGCCCATCCACAATTAAAGCCATTGTGTAATTGCCCATTATGCGTAAACCCCCTCTGCGGCAGCGACGAATTCGTCCTCCAGTTCTATTTCGATCCGGCGCGCGAGCTCATCGTAATCTGCACGCTCGTTGACGGTGGCGTCAATGGCAACAGTCGGGGTCAGCGTTACAAAATTCTGGACATAGCGCATTTCGGCCACGTCCCGAAGGAACTTCAAATCCTCTTCCGCAATGTTGACATCATCTTCTATGGATCCGACGGAATCCACATAGTCAACATTTCCAATATTTCCGCTTCCCCCGCCGCCTCCGCCGCCGAAGTAGTCCTCTCCGCCGGATCCGGTAGCTTCGCTCCCGGCTGCAGCTGCCTCGGCCTTCGCAGCGGCAATTTCCGCTTCACGCTGGGATTTTTCAGCTTGAGCCTCGGATGCCATTGCATTTAAAGCTGCGTTGCGTTCTTCAATTTGGGAATTGATCTTATCCTGATATGCGGCCAAATCAGCAGCACGGGCCTGTTTGGCTGCTTCATTTTCCAATGCGGCAGTTGTTCCGAACGTTACCTGGTCAATTAGCCCGATATTAACTCCTGGTATTTTGTTTAGCATGTTGATAAAATCATTTATTATATTGATTGCACCATTTACTAGATTTTGCAATATGGTTAAAACACCAGCCTTCATATCACCCATGAAGTTCTGTATGTTTACCCCGACTTTATAGAAAGTGAGCTGGAGGTTGTTCCACATATTTTGAATCCAGGTGATGCCAATCATAAAACCAATTTTCAATCTGTCCCAATGCGTTAAAAATGCATTTACCACAATTAACCAGACAACCTTTAGTCCGCCAATAGACTGTACCCACTTATAAATTGCAGCAATAATTACGCCGATCACAACGGCAATCCAGAATAATGGACTTGTAAGTAGGGTCGTGAAAAATGCCATCGCGGCTCCGTTTGCAATCCATGTTGCAACCGCATAAAAGAGTACCGCCGCTGCAATGCCCCAAAAGATGGGGGCAATCGTTGACCAATTGTCGTAAATCCACTGCGCGCCCTGACCGATCAATGTCAGGACCGGTGTAAAGGCCTCTAGGATGATATTCTTTGCGACCGTCCACGCCTGCGAAAATGTCATGGGCATAGATGCAAACTTCGCATTGATTTCATCCGCCGACGCCAGCATGGCGTTCTTTACGACGGTCGATGTGATCTGGCCTTCGGCAGCCATTTCTCGGATTTTCCCAATTGGGACGCCCAGGTAGTCGGCGATCGTCTGAATGATGGTCGGCGCCTGCTCGAAGATACTGTTCAGCTCTTCTCCGCGAAGGACGCCGGAAGACATGGCCTGCGTGAGCTGTAGCATGGCCGCGTCGATACCGGCGACCGAAGTTCCGGCAATGGTGAACTGTTTATTAATCAATTCTGAGAAGGCGATCAATTCTTCGTTGCTGGAGAAGGCGTCGCCGGCCATAATGCCCATTTTGGCGACAGCGTCTGCGGTAGTGGTATAAGCTGCGCGGGACCGGTTGGCCGATTCCATGATCATATCTTGCAGTTCGGCTGTGGTTTGCAATCCGTCGTTCATCAGGTCCAGCCGGGCGCGGGTGGTGGTCATGCTGTCGGCCAGTTCTATTACCTTTTTCGCGCTTACTGCTGCCATGGCTGATTTTATATAACCTGAAACCTGGTCCCACGCATTCTTGACATCATGGGTCCCTTTGGCAGCATGTTTCTGCTTTTGGTTGAATTTTTCTACCTTATCGCTCGCATCATTGATTTTCCTTCCCACCTGGTCCCACGCTGCGCTCAGTGCTTCGCTCTTAGAGATGCCGGATTCCGACATCATTTGCCAGGCGATTTTCATGGCTTGCGCTGCTTTTGTTGTACGATCTTCGACCATGTCCGTAGTGTTACCCACATTTTCCAATGTTTGGTCTACTTCCTGCGACGCTGCGTTGATTCGATTTAGCTTTGATGTCATGCGGTCCTGAATTTCGAACTGCGTAGAAACGCCAGCCATAGAATCACCTGCCTTTCTTCCCACTCCGCCGCTTCGCCTTAGCTGCTTCCTTTTTCTCTTTTTCTATTTGCAGATCAATGGATGCATAGATAAAGGCCCTTTCCCGTTTGGGCAGGGCCAGAAGCTGCCCCGGCAAAATTTTTAACCGGTGGAGGGCGTAATGTGCGTAGACCGACTCTCCGTCGGCATCCGCCTCATTATCGCCCCCCGTGATTAGTTTTTTGCTTCGTCCCTCAGATCGTTCACATCGTCCGAAAATCCGTTGATCTCCTGGATGGCCAGCAGCAGGGAAGTGTACTGGCCGGGGTTCAGAATCAGATTGATCAGGTCTTCCGCGCCCCGGACGCCCTTCTTCGCCTGGAAGTCAGCGTCTTTGAAATTGGGGTCGACACAACATGCTGCCACAAGGCGGGCGTTGTAAAGGTCCATGTCGGTATCGATTTGTTTTTGGCGGGTTTTCTTGTCGAAGCTAACCTTTTGGCAGCTCTTCCGGATCGCCTTATTCTCCGCCTCTGTGATCGACCGGATCACAAAGGGGTGGGGGAAGGGCGCGATGGTTACTTCTGTCTGAGTTGTGCCGATCTCAGCCTCCATAAAAAATTCTTGCAGTTTCCCCATTGATATTTACCTCCATTTTCAAAATTAGAACTGGCTGAAAGGCGTCAAAACGTCAAAGTTCTCGAATGTGAATTCGACATCCTCGTCCAGCGGATCGTCGCTGTCTCCGTCCAGCTTCGCCAGGACCACAGAATCCAGGTTGCAGTCGATCAGAAGGACAGACTGCTTCCCGGCGGACGATTCCTGGTCGTCGTTCTCGACCACCAGGTCGAAATATACGTCGACGCCGGTTTCTTTCCACTGTTTGATCATCTGGCGGAACAAGGGAGTCATGTAATAAATGGTCATGGACCCGGTTCCGTTCGCGCCGGTGGTTTTGTGTCCGGTCATACGCTTCCCGATCGCCTTCACTTCCGACTTCGACTTTTCGACAGTCGTTTCAATGGTCTTCGCGAAGAACAGGTCTTCGTTATTCCCACCGACCTTCGCATAGGCGCGGCCTTCCTTGCCGGAAACGGTGTCAGCGGCGTTCAAAGTTTTCATTTCGGTTTACACTCCTTCCGTTAGTTTACAACGACTGTCATGTACAGCTTTTCCATGCTGTCGTTCGGTTTCAGGGCGGCATCGACGGAGACGTCGCGTTTTCCGACGCCCTGGGCGATCGTGATGTCCTCGGACACGAAGCCGCTGATCGCGTCGATGTTCTGATACTGCAAAGCCAGGGCCACAAGGTCTGCTTTGAACAGCTGGCGGCCAGTGTCGTTGTTGGTAATTTTGCCGATATAGGAATCACCGAAAATCCGGGCGACGTCGTTTGCCCAGCCGTCCAGGACGCGGATCACGCGGTTCGACGTCCAGTCCTCGGTCATGCCGTCGCCGAAGGTGGTCAGACTGTTGACGTCGATTAGGACACGCGCAGTACCGTAGTCCGCATAGAAGACGAACTCGCCGGCCTGGATCGCCGCTTCGAACTGGGACTTCGTATATTTGATGTCCACGTCCACGGCGTTGTCGTAGGCGGTATTTGTCAGGCTTTCGTTGATCTCCGCGCCGGCGGACGCACCAGTGACCCACGCCACGGCCTTTTCGCCGGGCACGATAGTCCCGTCTGACAGGATAACGCCGTTCTTCACGTTGATCAGGCCGATGTTGTCGCCCTTGTAATCGTACAGGACGCCGACGATTTTCTTCCCTTCGTCGTCGCGAAGGCGCTTGACAAAGGTCGCATACAGGGCCTTGGTCGTGTCGTCGTCTCCGGGGTAGCCGATCACGTTGAAGGACTCCACTTCGAAGGCGTTCAGGGCGTTGGTGTGGGCGGTTCCATTGACGGTTCCGTTCGTTCCGCCAGTCAGCGGGGTCGCCACAGCCGCTTCCAGGGACGCTGCCGTCCCGAAGGTGACGAAGTCGTTCGCTTTCAGATTGGCCGACCCGGTGGACTTGGCGACGGTCTGGGAGTCCATGACCATCCCGGCAAGGTAGGTCACGATATCGACATTCGCCTCGTCGTCGGAATTGGTCAAGATCGCGACACTGATCGCGTTTCCGCGTGTGCCGCCATAGGCTGCCGTTACGGTCATTCCACCGACAGTTGCGGTTGCCTTCGTGCCGCCGGAGTTGACACGATAGATCAGCAGGGTCCGGGCGCGTTTCAGGGCTTCCCGGACCAGAAGAATGTCCGCCGCCGTAGGATCATAGCCGAAGACGTTCAGGGCAGTTTTGTTGAAATCTTCCGCGTAGATGGAAAAGACCTTGTTTTCAGGTCCCCAGTTCAGTTCCAGGGGAAGGGCCGCGACGCCGCGCGTCCCTGCCTTGGTGATGCTGCCCAGACTCACAAAGTTGATGTACGCACCGGGCAGGACCTTGTTTTGTACAGTAAAATTTCCGCCGCCGATAGGCATGTTTACACCTTCCTTTTCAGAAAATCAGCAACCAGGCGGATGGCCTGGTCTTTTGTGTAGACCTTCCCATCCTCCAAGACGGCCGCGACGGCGTCTCTGGGAAGGCCCAGGGTTTTCGCTTTGACCAGTTGTTCCTTCGTGAAGGTCGGTTCCGCCGCCTGGCCTGCGGTGGGGGCCTTTTTCTTTGCTGTTTCCATTACTTCACTTCCTCCGTTTGGTACAGGGTTTCCATAGATGGGGTTTCCGGCGGAGCCAGGACGAAAAAGAAGTCCGCGTCGAAGGTGAACTGGTAGACACAGGCGTTCTTATTTTGTTTCGCCTTTTGGCCGGTCAGCCGGATCGTCCGGGTCTTATGGTCTGTTTCCTGCACAGTCAGCGTTTCAAACTGGTCATACATGGCTTCGGCCCAGGCGTTGAACCCCATATTCTCCTTCGATGTTAGGAAATACAGGACTTCAAATTGAATCGACCGCTTCCGCCGGCGGTCCAGGTGCTTTTCCTGCCCCGATTCAATGATCCCGACGAAGAGCTGGCCGTCGGCGTCCTTTGGGATTTCGTCGATGTAGACCTTCCGGTCCGGCCATAGGGCCGCCAGCTTCGCCGCAATCGCTTCGACAAAGTTATTCAGCGTCACGCCAGATCACAGTCCTTCACTCGAATTTCCTGGTGGGTTGCATAAACGGCCGGGCGTCCCACCACTTCAAATGCCAGAAGCCGTTGACTGGTCGGGTCTACGCGACCGAACCGTTTTAGAGAAACGCGGTCGCCAGGAAGGATAAGAAGGGCGGGGGAAGCAAACAGCACGGCATCATAATCGACTTCGTTCTGTGCGTCCGTCTGCTGGCTCTTGTTGCTTCCTGAATACGACAGCGCGCAAATGATTCCAGAATACTTCACAGCGGGGACGGCTTTCGTAATGTGGTTTGCCCCCGTCATGGGTTCGGTTCGGCTGATCGTGGCGGTGTCTTCGTAGGTCATTTCGATCGCCGCGCGCTCTGCGGCAGGATTCCCAAACATGCAATCACCACCTCAATTTCCGGTATTCGTTCAGGATGGTCCGCCAGCCGAAGAAATCTTGGCCATCGGTCCCCAGGTTAAAAGTTGGCGCCGACCCGGATGCTCCGGAAGCATTGGCGAAAGATGTCTGCACATCCCCACGTTTCACGGATGCAACCGGCCCGGTAGCAGCCTGCGTGGTCCCCAGACCGGCGGATTTGTAGTAGCTGACACACATAACAACCAAAACCTTTTCCAACTTGGCCGGTAGTGTGTCCTGGTTGATATAAGTCAAGACCATATCTTCCACCGTTTCTGCAACGAATTGGATGATATGGTCTTGCCCGTCGCTTGTAATGCCCAGAAGCGCCTTGATTTTAGATACGCGATCGTCCTGCCCGAGTAGGATCTGCAGGATTGCTGTTTGATCCAGATTGGTAAGACCGTTTAAAGATGAAAAAATCTGCTCAAGCACGTTTTCACCCACCTTTCAGCGGATCCTGGTTACTCTTTGCCCTGGATCAGTTCGACGATCTGGGCCTTCGTAGCGTCGTCAGGGACCGCGATTCCGGCCGCCTGAGCGGCTTCCAGGAGTTCAGCCTTGTTCATCTTCGCCAGGGGCTTTTCGGCCCCGTCAGCGGCCTTCTGGGCGTCGTAGGGGGTGTATTCCGCGCTCTTGCGAAGCTGGTCTTCGACCATACGACTTCGGGGTTCCAGGATCACGCCGGTTCGTCTGTTGATAAACTTCACAGGTTTTCCTCCTTTTTCCGCGTCAGCTGCCTATCGTTAGACAGTGACGCTTGTGGAGTAATGGAAGATCAGGTCGGGGGTCAGGGCCTTCGTGCCATAGTCGAAGAACATAGACACGCCGTAATCGTTGGACAGGGGGATCTTCTCCGGCTCCCCGTAGGGGTAGATCACCGCCGGCTGTGCGATCGCGCCTTCGATCATGGCGATCATGTGGTAGGTGGTGGTCTTGGTCTTGCTGGTTTCCACGGTTTCGGTCGTCACGGGAAGGTTGATGGAAGAATAGACCCGGACCCCGTGGAACAGCGCAAAGTCCTCGGCGGCGGAGTCCACGTTGGCGTTGTGGGTGTTTTTGTCCAGGTAGGTCCTGATCTTGCCATAGAAAACAGGGTCCAGGACCAGGCGGATCAGGTTCCGGGGAACACCGCGAACATAGTCGTTCTTCACGGTTTCAAGGGTCTGGATCAGGGCTTCGACCTGGGCTTCGATGTCGGTTTCGGTGGTGGTAAAGGCGGTCCCTTCAGCGGCCGCACAGGCGAAGAAGGCGGCGTCCAGTTCGGCCGCCACAGTGTCGACGTGGTTATCCGCGCGCCGGGCCATGATGTTACCGACGCCGAAGGTGTCCAGGTCGAACTTCGCGGCTTCCTCGACGATCTCGCGATGAGTGTCCAGGTTGACGGTGGTCGGGGGAACGGTGATCGCGTCGCCCTTGCCGGCGGCTCTGGCGGTCCCGTATGCCTGGGACGCGCTGTTCTTGAACCGCTTATACTCCACGGAACCGGACGCGGGGTTTCCGGTGTAGGACTGGGACTTCAAGCCGGAAGACAGGGTTTCCTTCTGGATATTGGCGATCACCAGGCCGGACAGTTCGGCCAGGTCGACCTTCGTCGAACCGTTCTGGATCAGGCTGATAGCTTTCGTTCTTGCCATTGAATATCATTCCTTTCAGTTGTTATTGGCTGGTGGATTATATCACGACAGGGCCGTCGGTCTTCGCGGCCGGCTCCTGACGTGCGCCGGGTTCGGCCGGCTTCGCCCCCTTAATGTCGGGGGTCTTCTCCGGCTTCTGGGTTTTGAACAGGTACGCCTTCGACTCCTTGAAGGGTTTCAGAAGGCCGTCCAGGTCGGATTTCAGCGCGCCGCCGGCGTCAACCTCGATTCTGTCAAGGTCAAGAAGGGAAATGATGTCGGCGGGGTCGTGGACCTTGTCGGCCAGGGCCATTCGAAGGGCCGTGTTCTTCTGGATTCGCGTGATCTCCTTCTGGTGGTCAGTCCGAAGGGTTTCGATCGTGGCCTGGGCGGTCTTGACGTCGTCGGCGATCTTCGCCGGGTCGCCGGACCCGCCGATCGCCTTCAAGGCTTCGGCGGCCGCTTTCAGGGCGTTTTCGGCGCTGGTCTTGCCGCTGTTAGCTCCGTTGTACTTCTCGGCTGGAACGAAGGTCCCGTCGTTCCCGACGACCAGGTCGACGTCCTTCCCGTCCTTGCCCTTGCCCTTCAAGGCCGCTTCGACCTGGTTCGCCAGATCCTCACCCAGAATGGTTTTGACGCTCTCTGTGATCATGGTTTGATCCTTTCCCCGCTGTCTTTATCGTGACTTCCACACGCTTTGCGGTCCCGCCTTGTCGCCGGGCGGGTGCGGCAAATTTGTATGAAAAAAGCGCTCCTGCCGAAGCAAGAACGCTTTGATCAACTTATGATTTCGGATCGGGGCACGTCGATGGTCTCCCAATCCTCAGGTGATGTACCTACGTCTATAAGATATCGCTCCCCATCGCCAAGCACCTCAACAACGGTGCCTTCTCTTCCATCCTGGAGCCGGATGGTGTCATATTGTTTAATCATTTTTAGCCTCCTTGATGTAAGCGCTTACCATGCGGGGTTTCCCATCTTCTGCAATCCATGAAATTACAACGTTGGTGGGTTTGCCGGTTTTGCCGTAAAGAATCATCTTCTGCTCATAGACCATGCCGAAGCCGCGATTCCCGATCGATCTTACTGGGTATAATCTTGCGCGACGCAGGATTTCCGCCCGCAGTGCTTCCCAGTTGTCTATATTATACCCAAGGCGGTCCGCAAACGCAACGCCCTTTGCATACCCGCGCGGGTTATCCGGATTGAATAGATACTTCAGGAATTTATCCTGATCTGCATAGGCGCCCCCAGCATCCGGAAGCGCTAAAGATGGGTCTGCGGTCAGACGAGACCGACGATTGTAGTCCAATCGATACATTTGGTATAGATCTGGGTCCTTGTATTTGATATTCTGGAACGCTTCCAGACTCGACGGAGCATCCGCTCCAAGGAGTTCTTTATATTTTTTCCACGCTTCTCTGTCTTCCGTGATGTGATATGCCTTTTCCCGCTCTGTTTCCACGAATCCAGGGCCATTCGCATCAACTTGTTGTTGGTACCATTCCTCGTAAGTCATGTTTTCCGGCATCTTTCGGCCGGAATTGTACCAGTCCAGGGCATCATCGGGGTCATATTCCACTGTGGTGCATCGGTCATTTGGATGCATGGGTGGGTAGTTCACACCCACTTGAGCATCTTTCACCTTAAAATGCTTGCCATCCAGCGCGCCGCACACCTCACAGGTCCGGGCATCCAGCGTAGCGACATATTCGTATTCCTCCACACCAGCAGCCTCATACGCAGCTCTGTCCGCCTCTCCGTGGAAATGGGCGGTTTCGGTGCGGATCAGGCGTTCAGCGGCCTTATAGGACTGGCCCATTTTGGCGGACAGTTCCTTCGACATGGTCGCCACGCTCTTTCCTTGCATGACGCCTTGCGTGATGGTTTCCCGGACATGGAACAGAAGCGCCTGTTTGTTCCTCCACAGGCGATCGGAGAACATAGCCCCGGACCAGGGATAGGACAGAACGTTTTCAACGACGCTTTCGTCCAGTTTGGCGAACTCATGGATAAAGCCGGCGCGGGACTGAATGTCATAGACCTTCTTGTAGTAGCCTTCCCGGAAGGTTTCGCCGAACTCCGCTTTCATCTGGGACACGCCGGTTTCCCACAGTTCATTAAGTTTCAGGTCGATTTGTCCCAGAAGGGCTTCCAGGCGGGAAATACGGCTGTTCGTGGACAGGGCGTCCAGTTGGGCCGTCAGAAGGGCCTTGACGCGGGGGTCAGGCTCCGCCGCGATCCTGGCGATATATTCGCCCAGGGTCGCCTCCCATTCCTGGAACTCCTTCCTGGTCAGAAGGCGGACGGCCTGATCGTATGTCAGGCCATACTTCCCGGCGTACTTCGAATAGAAGTCGCCTATGTCGCGCCGGATCGCTTTCGCGGCCCGGTCGTATTCCTGGAACATTTTCGCCGTTAGCCCGACGCCGCGAAGATAGGCTTCATTCTCACGTTGAAGGGCGCGGGCGATCCAGTATTCCTTATTCCGTATCATTCAGGCCACCAGCCTTTCCAGCGGCCCCTTCCTCGCCCTTCTGGGCCGTCTGTGGGACGTTTCCGGCTCCCAGGGTGTCGTCGAACAGACCTTCCCCAAACTCCGCCATAGCGGCCTTCTTTTCGCTGTCCAGTTGGGCCAGTTCTTCGTCGACGTCCGTCACCCAGGGGTGATTTTGAAGGATCGTCCGTTTGGAGATCAGGCCGTCACTGGTTCGGGCGTTGTTGATGATGTCCGTTTCATTGACCGGAAGGTCCATGTTGAAGACTATGTCGAAGTCCTCGTTCGTGAAGTCGCCCTGGCCGGTGATCTGGAAGTAGACGTCAATGAACAGTTTCAGGCGGTGGAAGGTGTCTTTCAGTTCGGTTCCCAGGGAATCACAGTCGGCGTCCAGGTCCATATATCGGAAGTTGATCGCCGATCCGCTGGCGTTCCCCAGTTCCGGGTCCTTCGTGTCCACGCCGGCCGCGAAGTCGTAAATGTCCCGGCGCTCATTGTCCAGGAAGGCCATGACAGCGTCAATGTTCAGGTCTGCCTGTAACTTATCCACGCCGCCGTCGGAAGTGACCTTGATCGCCATGTGTTCCTTCAAGTCCTTCAAGAACTCCGCCAGATCGGTTCCGCCGTAGTTTTTCAGGATATAAATGAACTTCGCCACGTCACGAAGGACGTCGGCCGTCACGCTGTTTTGCCAGTTGATGTCGTCGATCAGGTCCTTTATGAAGTAGCACAGGGGAAGTTCTTCTTCGTTGTACTTCAACCAGGCGATCGGAACTTCTTCCCAGTTGTAGGGCTTCCCGGCGACGGTGAAGTGTGGTTCAGTCCAGTCGTTTTCCTCGGTCCCGTGTTCCTTGTCGACGTAGAAGTCGCCGGCCCCGGTCCCGCCGAAGGCGTCCGTCTTGAAGTAGCGAACGCCGCCGGTCCACCAAAATTCGGCGTGTGTGATCGTGTGCTTCCTGGTCCCGACATAAATGATCTGGTCATAGAAGCGAATGAAGGCGTCCAGTTTCGTTCGTTCGGAGTCGCGCCACAGGGGAACGACTTCGGTCGACGGGACACGCATGAAGGCCAGTTCGCCGGCGTCGTCGAAGTAGGGCTGAATCCAGGCGATCCCGGACTTGACCGCGCCTTTCCCCAGGCTCTTGATCTTCCGGCGGAAGGTCTGGTCAAAGACTTTGTTCAGGGCTTCGCCATATTCTCCGCTTTCGGTGTCCACAGTCCAGGGCTTCGACAGAAGGTAGTTCGCCTTCTGGTCCACCAGTTTTTTCAGGATAGGCCGTTCGATCTTCGCGTTCGATCGGTTGGCGACGTCGACCGTCTTCTTCTGGACGGAAGACCTGTTCCTGTAATACGATTCGGCTTCCAGTATGATTTGATATTGTTCGGACTTCTTGAACTCCCGGATTTCCTCACTGACGATCTGGGCCAGGGTCATAGTCGCTTTTTCAGGGTCGGACAGGATCAGGTTGATCCGGTCCATGACAGACAGTTCCATTTCCTCCACCTCACTTCAAAACTTCGATAGACGAACCGCGTCGCGGACGCTCCACGCCATAGCGAAGGGCCGCCATAGCGTCGTCCATGAACTCGACAGGTTCGTCGATATAAAGGCCCGTGGTCGGGTCCTTTTTCCACTTCCACTGTTGAACTTCTTTCAGAACATTCACACAGGAAGGGTGTATGTGTATCTTTCGGCCTTTCAGAAAGTCGATCTGGGCCTTCACGCTCCCAGGCTCCTTTTTCACGGGATAGGCGCGGAAGCCGGCCTTCTGCCATGTCCTGATCCGGTCCGGCTCCGCAGAATCGCAGAACATTTCAACACGCGGGTCAATCTTTGCCTGACGGGCCAGGCTGATAATTTCTTCGGTGTCCTTCTCGAAGACATATATTTCCGAAGTGACGTAGATTTCGCCGTCCTTCCAGCCGACACCCAGGATCGCGTCGGCATGGTTGAAGCCGAAGTCCTGTCCGTAATAAAAGCCGTCGAAGTAGTCGCGCCCGGTAGGGAAGTTGTGGACTTCGAAGTTCGTCAGGATCAGGCCGCCCAGTTCGCCCCATTCACCCAGGCCATACACGCGGTAGCCGTCCGGGTCTTCTTCCTTGCGTCGCTCCATGCGGCGGGAATAGGCCGGGTCTATGAACCGGTTTGTCCTGTATGTCGAATGGTGGGTCAGAACGTCCGGATCGGACTTGTCGAAGTAGCGGGCCTTGATCCAGTGCGTCGCGCTGACCGGGTTGAAGGTCATTGTGATCTGATAATACAGATTCGGGTTCAGGTCGTCCAGGTTGCCACGAAGACGGTCGTCCAGAATGTCGACGTCTTCCGGAAGAAGTTCTGTCGCTTCCTCACACCATATCCAGACCAGTTTCCCGTTCTTGAAGGTGATGGACTTGATCTTCTCACGCTGGCGCTGGTCCTTGACGCCCCGGAAGATAATCCGGTTCCCGGTGATCTTACATTCCAGGGCAAGGGGGTTCAGGTTGACCTTCCAGAAGCGGTCGGCATAGGGGCCGAACATTTGATTGATCGCCGCCTGTAACTCTGCGAAGGTGCTGTCACGGTTCGTTTCTTCAATCTTCCGGACGACGACCAGGTTCGCGCCCTGGTATGCCGGATCGGACAGTTTCGCTATGTAGTCCTGGGCGATATTCACAGACTTCCCGGAACCGGCGGACCCCTTCAAAATGCGGTAGCGGCCGCGCCATTCGTTGACAGGGCGGAAGACGGGGTTGAACTGGGCGGACGCTCTGAACTCAACCGTCCGGGCCATAGTCATAATTGATCACCACCGTCACTGGCGCGCCGCCGTCCGGGCTGTCCTTGAACATTCCCAGGTGCTTTCCGCACAGTTCCAGCGCTTTCAGCTTGTCGGCCATTCGGACCTCCCGCTCCACGCCGTCGCCGTATTCACTGGGGATAACTTTAACCCTTATGGCTGCGATTGCTGCACGGTCTTCTGCTGTAGCATTATCCCGGATGTTGCCGGTGTCCAGATCGACTAGGTCTGTCGCATTTAAAAATGCAATCTTACCCAGTTCCTGAAGCACTCGGTCCGCATTGATGCCGGTCCGCTTCGACCGATCTGCCATAGCCTTATCAATACGCGCGCGAACCTCAGGTATTTTCATCAATTCATGCCCAATACTATAAGCCGTTTTGGGTGAGTATCCTGCTCGAATGGCTGCTTGCGTAACGTTCAAGTCGATCAAATACTCTTCCACGAACCGCTCTCTTCGTTTAACCAATACGATCACCCCTTTCAAAAAACGGCAAAAGAATACCCCACCGGAAGCCCGGCAGGGTGAAACGGAGGATCCATTGCTCCGATGGTCCTATGGTACCATGCAAGGATACTGACATTCAATGCCATTTACTGCCAATCACTGCCATTTACTGCCACATTTTCGGCGCAGTGGGCATTTATATGCTGCAGCGCCCTACCATGGAGGCGAAAGACGGAGTGTAGGCTCTTGTCATCATCGTCCCCATAGATCATAATGGCCACATCGCCCCATGGTTTTAGACGGTACCCATCCCCGTCTATGTATCTCAGACGCAGGCACTCTCGCTCCAGGGGATCCTCTATACGGTCTATGGCGGCCTCAATGGCCGCCATTTCCCTTTGCGCTGCTTTTATTTGGGGTAGCACCTTTCCCTCGTATTCCATACGTCGGAGGATGGCGCGCTCCATTCGGTCCCCATTACCGCCTGTTGATTTGGCGCCGCTGCTCTCCCGCATGGCCGGCAGCTGCTCATCATTGCGTAACCGAGCAAGGCGGTCCAGTTGGTTGTCTACTTCCAGGCGGAGCGATCGGTAAGACGCCAAGCGCCGTTTTGTCTTTTGGTTGTCCATGCGCATCCTCCTATATCCTTTGTCTGATCGACGTCAATCAATCCTATTTTCACGATTTTTTCCTTTCGTTGCCGCCGGAGGGTGGGGATGATTCCCCGGCGGATCTGGCATCGGCATCCAGCCGGTTACCTCACAGATATATTGCCCCGTAACGGGATTCACCCACCCGTTCTTCAGTATTTACCATTGGCATATATCCCGAAAATGGGTTGCGTTTTGCCATGCATACAACATATGTCCCTGTTTCTGGCAGTCTCTCTTCAACGCTCCACCAACTGGATGGCTGCGGCGTTGGAACCGCGTCGATGGTGGGTGCATTGTCAATATCACTTGGTGAAAAACTATATAAAACTTCACCTTCGCGCAATTTGGCAAAATTTTTATCATATAGTGCATCCGCATCAATCAGTCTCATGCTAGGCCTCCTCATCCATGCGTGCCTCGCAGTTTGGGCAGCAATCAGAC
>ERZ1090861.609-NODE-609-length-21202-cov-6.900553_pt1 | contig 21202 bp, 13 predicted proteins | sample MGYA00478482_ERZ1090861 | MGnify/ENA primary metagenome ERZ1090861 (study PRJEB33644, sample SAMEA5815744) | chicken gut metagenome | biome: Chicken; feature: Gastrointestinal Tract; material: Caecum | place: Ireland | collected 2019-01-01 | study: A study of the... | reverse complement strand
AGTTGAGCGTGTCTTTTTCGCCTTCCGTGAGGTGCATGGCTTCCACGATTTCGTCCGCGGCGGTATAGTCCTGTTGTTCTAAGAAATTGAAGGGGACGACGGGGCATGTCTTTACTGAATTGTTGAAAGAGGTTGTTTGTGCAGCAGTTTTTTATGGAATAACGCCTCCTTTGTTTTAAGTTTTTTTCGAGATTAAACTGTATCATAAAATTCTTAGGCTATTACTCTTTTTTTATACTCTTTGTTTCACGTCTATTGTGACCTGTAAAATTCAGAAAAATATTTTTTGAAAAACTATTGACAGCGGAGAGATTCTGTGTTATTATAAATTTGCCAATAAATGTGAACGTTCACATTTTTGTGGACAAAAGAGAAAAGAAATGAAAACAAAAACAATTGCAATTCAAAGCATTTTTTTCGTTTTATTCTGCACGGCGTCGATGTTTGGATGTGATAAAGAGTACAAAAACATGGATTTGTTTCTTATGGCGGGAGATACTTATAATTTTGCTGAGATGGGATATACGGCAAAACTGACGAATGGAGATGCGGCGGTTTGCCGGGAAAATGTTCTGACCGCTGAGAAAGCGGGAGAAGTTACGGTGGAGCTGACGGATGAACAATCCGGAAATTATAAATGTCATGTCACCGTGTATGATACCGTTGAAGAGCTAGGCAATCAATATCCGTTGGACAGAGGGATGTTCGCGGGAAAAAAGGCCGTCGTGTTCGGCGATAGTATCACGGACGGGGCCGATTGCAGCCATTATGACAATTATTTTGGGCAACTGTGCAGGTATTTGGGAATTGTAAGCGACCCGACTGATTCTGAAAATGTGAATTTTGCATTGGGAGGTACTACGGTTACATATCCGGGAGGCGTAAATCGGGTCAGCCAGAACGCTTATATGGATTTCAGAGGGCGCAGAAACCCTTATCCCAATATCTGTGTAGCCGATCTTTGCGTAATTTTTTACGGAACAAACGATTTTTACCATAACCGTTATATTAAATCTCCGGACGAACGATATTCCGATACTCCTGAATCGGATTCGGACGCGCTGACGGTGAAAGGCGGTTTCTTTTACATGGTCAGAAAGATGCGCGGGTGGAATCCGGATCTCAAATTTATCCTGTTGCCGCCATTGTACAGATGTGACAGCGCGGTATTGTATTCTCCCGACGGCAATTTTACATTTAACGACGATAAAAGCGACGTTAAGAATAATATTACGGGAGAATGGCTTTCTTCTGCTGCGACGGCGGTGGAGGAGGTGGCGGAGGATCTGGGCGCGAAATTTGTCAATTGGTATTCTCTGTTCAGTTATGAAAATTTTTCGGCCGGAGGAGGATATACTTCGGATGGGATTCATCCGAACAAGGAAGCCCATGAGGTGATGTTCCGCTATCTTATGGAGCATAGATAGGAGCCTATGGAATTGTCTTTTAGTGAGAGGAACAGTCGGATAACGTTGTCTGCAAATAAAGAGCTGACGGCTGAAAGTGTTTACGGAGGGAGTGTAAAATGGTAAAAAAACTGATTGGTTTTGTATTGGCGATTCTGATGTCGGTAGGGTTTTACGGGTGCGCATCCGGTCAGCAGAGCGATGAAAACCCGGGAGAAAGCATTTCTGCGGGAGAGAGTGCTCCTGCAGAGAAGGAGGAAGTGATGCCAGACGAAAATTATAAACCTGCAAAAAGCAGCGACAGCACCGAGCTTGCGGAGCTGATGGAAGCAAAGATGTACACGGCTGATCTGAGCGGAAAAAGTTATAATTTGCTCTATCGCTTCTATCTGCCCGAAAATTATAATGAAAAATATAAATATCCCTTGGTCGTATATTTCCACGGGTATGGGGAATGCGGTTCCAACAATCTCAATCAGCTTTCCCCCGATTTTGATTTTCTTCCCAATCTTCTGAATGGTGAGAATCTGGTCCGGTATCCCGCGATAGTTATCGCGCCGCAATGTCCCGTCGGGGAAGTGTGGGCGACAAAGAGCTACGATACGTTTTTTACCCAGTATGACATCACGGAAACCCCGGAGACAAAATCAATGCGTGCGACATTGGCGTTAATGGATCAACTCGGGAAAGAATACAGCGTCGATCAGGACCGGATTTATGTGACGGGGGTCTCTATGGGAGGACTGGCGGCGTGGGATCTGACAGCCAGGTATCCGGAAAAAGTTGCCGCTTGCGTCCCCGTTTGCGGAGCGGCTTCTCCCGTGAAAAACAGCGCTAATTTTAAGGATGTCAACGTATGGGCGTTTCAGGGGCAGCTCGATCCGCTCGTACGGCCTTCGATTACCACTGCGATGGTGAATGCAATCAATCAGAACGGCGGAAAGGCGCTTCTGACCCTTTACCCGGATGCCGACCATACTTTGTGCTGGGTTTACGCGTTTAACGAGGAAAATCTGTACGACTTTCTGTTCTGTTCGAGACGGGGGATTTATAACAAATATTTTGACTGAGTTCGAGGATAAGATATGAATTTGATGCCGAACGAAAGAGAGAATTTTGCCGCTGACCTTCCTTTGAACCGTGCCAATCTGTTCATTGCGGAAAATCTTCATAAGGTCAACAACCGTTATAAAAACACCTATCATGCCAACTGTCCGGTGGGGTGGATGAATGACTCCAACGGAGTATGTCACGCATTCGGAAAATATCACCTGTATTTTCAGTATCATCCCTATCGGCCGGTCTGGGGGCCTATGCATTGGGGGCATCTGATTTCGGAGGATATGGTAAATTGGCAATTTGAGGGCGCGGCAATCGCGCCGGACAGTCCCTTTGATATCGGCGGCTGTTTTTCAGGTTCGGCGCTTTTCTTTGAAAATCGGTTGTACGTTATGTATACGGGGATTTTTGAAGATCGGCAGGAGCAAATTCTGGCTGTTTCCGAGGACGGTTGTCGTTTTGAAAAACTGGGCATCGTGATCGACAGCGCTTCTTTGCCGGCCGAAGCAATCAGAAATCAGTTCCGCGATCCCAGGCTGTTTGTGCGCGACGGGCGTTTTTATTGTTTGGTGGGCAGCAAATCGGAAAAAGCCGGGATGGTGTTGCTGTATACTTCCGAAGATATGCGTGCCTGGCAATTTGTGAATGTGATTTATCGCGATTATGAAAATAAAAACGTATGCGAATGTCCCGACGTGATGTTTATTGACGGGAAAACCGTATTGATTTACGGCGGGGAATTCGATAGCGGAAAATTTGTCCACCAGAACAGCTTTTCTGCAATGTATGTTATCGGCGATCTGGATTTGGAAAGCGGTAAATTTACGGTCGATTACACGGGGGAATTGGATAAAGGCTCGGATTTTTACGGTGCGCAGATTCTGCACGACAAAGACGGATATACGTTATTCAGCTGGATGGGCGGCTGGAGACATCGATACTACACGGAAAAAGACGGCTGGCAGGGCTCGTGTATTTTTCCCCGGCGGTTGCGCCTTATTGGCGACAAGCTGATTCAGAACCCCGTTCCTCAGCTTGAAAAATACCGTACCGAAGCCGTACAACTGGAAAACGTCAAAATAAACGGAAGGTTGCAGATCGAAAATATGGATTCCTCTCCGGGTGAACTTAATTTGTTGTTGGACGTGAGCAACGGCGGAGAAATATCCGTGGAACTGTTCAAAGAGGAAGACGTCTGCACGACCTTGAAATATGACGGCGCAGCCGAAACGCTCAGCCTGTATTCCGAACAGAACAAGCGCCTGAATTTATACGGCACGGACGCAAATGACTATGTGCGCAGGTGCAAGGCCGAAACGGTAAACGGCTTGTTGGAGCTGAGGATTTTGATAGACAGATCTTCGGCTGAGGTCTTTGTCAACGGCGGCGCCGAGGTGATGAGCATGCTGGTATATCCCTCGGGCAAACAGACGGGATTGGAATTTGTGTCGGATTCCGCAATGTTGATCAGACGGCTACGCTATTATAAAATCGGGGTTTGAACGGGAGAGGGGAATGCGTATGGACGGCAGAAGATTAAAGATGAGCCGGGACAAAGAGGGGCGGATTTCAGGTTTGGACTTTGCCGGCAAAAAGATTTCTTTCCGGGAATTCAAGGTGTGGTTTGACACCGATTTCGGGCGGATAGACTGTAACCGTGGGCTGGTGAGAACGGGAAGAAACAGCTATGCGGGGAAAAGCAAAATCGGGGAGACGGAGCTGAAAATCGGCTTTGCGGGGAAGCAGTTTGCCGAACTGGAATACAGCGTCGTCGCCGGGGAAGATCTCGTTCTCAAGAATGTCGTTTTGGAGCTGAGTCCCCGACAGAAATACGGCCAGGCGTTTTTATACGACACCTTCAAAAATGCGTCCACGTTTGTGCTGGCGCGATTTGAATGGGTGTCATTGTTTGCGGGGTTCTGCAATCCTTTGTTCGTTTTTGACGAGCAGGAGGGGCGCATGGCTATCCGTTTTGAAAGCGCGCTGAAACTGAAAAAGGGGGAACGTTTTGTCTGCGACAAACTCTTTCTGGGGCTTGCATTGCAAGACGGCGTCGAAATGAAGCCGGAGGTGCCGGTGACGCCCTATAAGGTGAACGGGAAATATCATACGAGATACCGCAATCCGAGCGGTCATCGCGCGTTGCAGCGCAGCGAAATCCGGGCGTTCAAAAGGTATGCGGAGGCGTATCTGAGTCCCTTCTGCACCGAACAAAAGGTGGTGTTTTACACGTATTTCAGCGTATTTCCCCGCCTGATAACAAGCGATGAGGACGAAGCGCTCTATTATCGGTATATCGACAATTTCAAGGCACTGGGCGGGAATATGATCATCTTCAACCCGATCGAACGCTTTGTGCAGCCGGTGCCGACCAACGACAGCCGGTGGGTGATTGCCAAAGAGGGAACCCGAGCGGCGAACATACTCCGATACTGTCGTGAGAAGGGAATAGGGTACGGATTCACCTGGGGAAGCGCGGTGATCAATACCAACAGTCCGATGACGTCGTATACGCTGATCGGGGAAAAGAACGGCTGGAAAAAAATCGGGAAGGGGGGAGAGCTCGGTAGGGAAAACTGCCCGGCCTGCGAGGATTTTTATCAATGGTTCAAAGCCGTGCAGGTGAATACGATCCGGGAGGAAGGAATAGAGCTTTGGGACTGGGACCCGGGCCCCGGGATCGCATCGTTCTGTTACAGTGCGGAACACGGACATATTCCCGGCAAAGGATTGTATAAAGGATTTCGCAATGCGATGCGGATCATCGCGGAAATGAAAGAGGCCTGTCCCGGTTTGAAAATTCAGAGCTTTCACGGCCTGAAAGAATACGGCTTATGGGGACTGAAAGGGGTAGACTGGCATGAATCGTACTGGGAGCAGGATCCGTATTTCTTTGCGGCGAGTTATCCCGACTTTTCCGCGGACCGATACACGGCTGACGGGATGAGGATGCAGTGCTGGTGGAATCATAATTTCCGTTTTTTGCCGTCCGGACTCAATCAGTTTATGTCGGCGCGGATGATACAGAATTGTTTTTATCCGGGCGAGTACCGTTATCTGTTTGATTTTTACGGGTATAAATACGCGCTGTTGAGCGCCATTGCCTGCGGCGGGGCGATCACTTTTCCCATGCTGCCGTTTGAGTATGATTTTTGCGGGGAGTATTTCGATTTTGTGCGCAAGTGGCTGGCGTGGGGGAAAGAGCATTATGCTTATAACCGGAACATGTACACGTTCGGCAGTCAGGTAAGGACCGGGGGAATCGACGGCTATGCCAAATGGAACGACGAGGGGACGGAGGGGTATATCTTTCTTTTCAATCCGGCGCCGTTTGAGGTGGAATACGGATTTGAATTCGGAGACGAAATCGGATTTGAGGACAGCGAGGCGCATTATATAGAAAGTCTCTATCCCACGGAAGCGCCGTTTTACGAGTATCGTCAGGGAAAACATCGCTTTGTCCGCGGGGACGAAATCAAGCTGAATCTTGCGCCGTATTCGGCTACGGTTTTGCATACCTCTCGAAAACCGCATACCAATCGTCTGTATTCGGTCTGCGGGAAATGCGAGATTGAAAACGGTGAATGCCGGGTTTCTGTCAGCGGGAGAGAAGGACTGCGTTCGGGACTGGCGGTTGACGCGGGCGGAGAGGAAATCAGAAGCCTTACCGTGAACGGAAGGCAGATGCCGTTCCGTCACAATGGCGGGTTCATTGTTACAGAAATTGCGTTCGGGGAAGATTTGCCGAGATATATCACCTGTTTTGAAAACGATACGGCGCCGGTTGCCGTATCGGGCAGGGTCAGGTTTGAGAAAACGCTGTATCTCGGGGAAACAATCCGGGAGTTGCTGGCACAGGCGGCGAAGAAGATCCCCGCGGAAATGGAATATGCAAGGGAAAAGATTGCCGAAAATCCGGACAATGAGTTTCTTTGGACGCGTCCCGACCGGTTGTTCGCAACGATCTGCTTTGAAGATATCGGAAAGGACAGCGATGTCAGCCTGAGCATAAACGGGAACAAAATCGTATTGAAAAGGCAGACGGTGCCGGCACACGGTTATAATCCCCCTCATACGGTGGGGTGTTATGCCGACATCAGCGAAAGTGTGTGTTTCGGACAGGAGAATCGGTTGATATTGGAAGTCGACATAAAAGAACAGACGCAATTCTATGGAATTCAGCTGTATTATCCGGAAGGAAAACAGACCGAGATTGTTTCCGGGGCGAAGGGAGAAGCATATGCCATACCGGCCCAAAAGCCCGAAAAAACCATGGCGGAAACAGCGGACGGGAGGAAACCGGAAATACTCAATGCGTGGCTCCGGGAGGGGGCAGTGGAGGAGTATAGGGAGTTTACGCTGGTGGCGGATGTGAATCTCCCTTATGAGGACATAGAGGGGGTGTATTGTTCCAACCCCATCAACATCGACGATTCGAAGATGACGCTTATGACCGACGGATTTTTGGAATATGATTTCGGAAAAAAGGTCTGGATCAAACGATTTTACATGGGGTCGCGGCAGTTTCTGATCGTGGACGAACAGTACCTGTACGTCTGGGCGGTGACCAAAGACGGCCGGACGAGCGAGGCCCGTAAAGTGGAACTGCACTGGAAATTATTTTAGGGGAATGCGATGAAAGGAAAAATTTTGGCGGTTATTCTGTCTGCGTTTGCTCTGTTTTCGTGCGGCGGTTGCGGCAACGGAGGATCGTCCGCAGTGATGCCCGAAAAGCTGTTGTTTCATTTAGACTTTGAAGAGACGGGGAAATATGTCAGAGATCTTTCCGGCAATATTCCGGGAAATCTGATTGTAGAAAATATTTTTAACGATGCGGTTTTTAAACTTTCTTCCCCGGCGCTCCGTCGGGAAGGAGTGATCGGGCAGGCGCTAAGTTTTGACGGGTGGTCCAATTTCATAGATACGCAGAGCGACGCCGGTCTGCAAAAAGACTCTTCGGTGTCCGTGAATGTATGGATTGCGCCCAGGGTATGGGAATTGCCCACGGATATTCTCTGTCCGATCGTGGAATATTATGACACCGCGCAGGATTCCGGTTTTATATTCGGTTACGGGAAATACGGCACATGGGGCGTCAGGATCAAGCTGAAAGACAGCGGATGGGTGTACCTGCACAATGACAATTACCGGTTGCAACTGTATGACTGGACCAATATAGGATTTTCGTTTGACAGCGAGAAAGGCAGTCTTTCCCTGCATAAGGACGGGGCAATCATTGAAACAATCTCCTGCTCCGATCGTCGGGAACGGGCATTTTCCACCTTGAAGGTCGGTATCAATACCTATGATCAGACCGGAGTGGGGCTGTTCAAGCATAACATGTTTTCGGAGCTGATGGATGAATTGTGCGTATACGACGCCGCTTTGTCCGAACAAAATGTCGGGGCGCTTTATGAACGGGGATTGGTCAACGGTGCGGTCAAATCCTGCGATTACGAAGATGTGCAATACCCCGCCGACTATCTGAAAGAGGATATTTACAAGCCCGCTTACCATGCGTCGGCAAATGTCAACTGGTCGAGCGACGCCAGCGGCGGATTTTATTATAACGGAATGTATCATCAGTTTTATCAGAGCGATGACACCGGTCCGATCTGGCGGACCTTTACCTGGGGGCATCTGGTCAGCGAGGACAAAGTAAATTGGTATAACGTTGAGCCGGCCATATGGGCGGAGGACAACACGATTGATTCTTACAGTACCTTTGCCGGGAGCGCGATCGTCGTAAATAATGTGCCGTATCTGATTTATACGGGGATCGCTTTCAACGATTCCGAAACGGCGAAGCTGTCTTTTGCAACGCCTGTCGATTTAAGCGATCCGGAACTCAGGGAATGGAAAAAGCTGGACGTCGTGATACGCCTTCCGTCCGAAATCGCCGTTCGCGGGGAATTTCGGGATCCGTTTGCGTATCAGGAGGGGGAATACGTTTACATAATTGCCACGGCAAGCGCCAACAGGACGGGGAATTATCAGGACGGGGATCCCAGTATGCTGTGTTTCCGGGCGCATGTTTCCGATATGACCCGCTGGGAATATATGGGGGTATTTTTCACTTTGAGTTTTGCCGAACAGCATAAAATCGGCTTTATGTGGGAATTGCCGCAGTTGTATAAACTCACTTCACCCAACGGAACGACGAAATACATGTATACCTGTACCCCCGTAAAGAGCGGGGATATCGTAAACGATATGCTGTACTGGATCGGGGATTTTGACAAGGAAACTTGCAGATTTATCCCGGATGACCCTCAGGCTCAGCTTCTGGATAAAGGCTCGAACGTGCTTTGCGCGGGGTCGGGGTTTTATGATCCGGTCACAGGTAAAAATATGGCCACTTCCGTGGTACAGTGTGTGGGGCAGCGTTCCGAACACGATCGTGTATTCAGCGGCTGGGTGGGCGTTTACCAGCTTTACCGCAATTACAGTCTGAACGATGACGGTACGCTTTGCGTGACGATTAACGGCGATTACGAGCGTTTGCACTCTGAAAAATTGCTGGATGTGCAGACCGTGACGGAGGCTTCGGAAATCGACCTTTCCGCCGTACGGGGCCGTTCGTTGCACATAAAGATGCAGATAGACGTGTCGGGGTCTGTCAAAGCCGGCCTTTCGGTGCTGGCAAACAAATACGGAAATAAAGGGGTTTCCTTTTATTACGAGCGGGAAAACGAGCGTTTCGTATTAAATACTTTACAGTCCGGTTCGGAGGTCCTCGGCTGTAATTATGAGTATTTTATTCCGTCGGACGGCCTGATTGAACTGGATATTTATGTGGATAAATCGGTGGTGGAATTTACGGTGAATAACCGATTTGCGTTTTCTGCGAGGGCGTTTACCGGGGTGGATTCCGATCTGGTAAAGTTTGTCGGAGAGGGATTTTCTGTGAAAAAAATGGAAGTGTATTCCATGGACAGTATTTTCTGAGTCGGTAACACGTCAGAATTAAATGGATGGAGGAGGTATTATGAGAGGGCTTAAAAGTTTATTTTTATCTGTGCTTGCGCTGTTTGTAATCGGTTCGTCGTTCGGTTGTTCGCCTGCCGGGGGCGGCGGAGCCGTTCAGGACAAAACGTTCAGCTATGTGGCTTCCTGGGACGCCAACCTGAAAAACCACTTTTACAGCGGAACAACGGCACAGCCGCTTTCCAATTTTGCTGTGGAAGGGCTTTACAATCGTCTGGACACCGTCGATAAAGTGGTTCCGATGCTCGCTGACGGGATGCCTCAGCACAGCGAGGATAAATTGACGACCATCATTAAAATCAAGCAGAACGCCAAGTGGCAGAACGGCGATGATTTCGTGGCGATGGACGTTGTCGGTTTTTATTATCTGAATCATACGCAGGTTACCAGGTATATGCTCAAAGTGGAAGCTGTGGATGAAAAGACGGTAAAGATTACCTGGAATCCGGAACTTCTTCTTCCCGATTCTGTAAAAGACCGGCTGATCGCCCTCGATATGCACGGTACGGTCAATTACAACGAATTCAAATATTATGTTGACAAGGCGATAGAGTACATAGAGTCTGCCGATCCGGTTTCGGGAGAATATACTTCTCTTACGGCATTCGGCAAGAATTACACCTCTTCCCTGTCCGACGCGATCAGCGCAAATTATCGGAAATACAGTGAATATAACCCTTCGTGGTATGTGGCGACGGGAGCGTTTAAACTGGAAAGGTTCAGCGTCACGCAGATGGTCCTCGTGAAAAACCCGTTGCATTGGGCGGCCGACCAGATACAGTTTGACAAAGTGGTCGCTTATACCGTTTCCGATACCAATCAGCTGTACAATATGCTGGTGACGGGAGAACTGGACTATGCCGACGGATTTGCTCCGGTGGATACGCTGGATTCAATGATTGCGCAGAATGAAAATCTCGTACATCTGAAAATGGCGGATACGGGTACGATCGGCCTCGTCTTCAATATGGAAAAGTCAATCTGGCAAGATGAGCTTGTGCGCGAAGCGTTTCAATATCTGTTTGACAGAGAGGCAATCCGCGATTTGTCCAATCCTTACGCAAAGGTCCAGTATAACGCGATGTCCGCTATGCCCGAGTGCGACAGAAAGCAGTTGATTACGGAAGAGCACGAGCAGTTGATTGAACAATACAGCTACAATACGGAAAAAGCCGCAGAGTTGTTGCAACAGGCGGGCTGGAAAAAGGAAAAGGGGGTCTGGTACGACGAGTCGGGAAACCCGGTAAAAATTTATGTGGGCGGATGCAGCACGGTGGCGGTCTGGTCAAGCGCTTCGGATGCGGTGCAGGCTCAGCTGATAGATTTCGGCATTGACGCCGTGCTGAAAAAGAGCGACATCGGTACCATGTACGGGGTGGGAACGCAGGACGGCAGTCCGTACGACTGCGTTGTCACCTGGACGGAATCCAATCCGACGATCAGACACGCTTACGGTAGCCTTTCCACATTCGCTTCGGCGGAAGCGGGCGTGTATGCGCATTTGCCCACCTTTGAAAAGGGGGATCTGCTGAATACGGGAAGTCCTGCCGGAGCCGGAATGCTGGATATCAACTTCCCCGATCTCTCGGATCCGGATAAAATCATAGGCTATTCCGATTATCTGGATCTTATGTACACGCTGGAAGGAGAGCAGCTGGAAAATATCACGGCTTCCGTCGTGGTGGGGGTGTCGGAGAAAATGTACGGCGTCAATTTCTTCCAGAGCGTTACGGGTTCGTTTTTGAACGTGGGCAGTCTTGACGGGGTGGCTTTGGAGACGTACTGGAAGGAAAACCGTAACGTCGCATACGTTCCCGATCTGTCCACGCAGGATGCTGTGGATGCGGCGGGAATGAACTTTTTCTGGTCGGATACCACTCGTTTCGTCAATGGACAGATTAAGCCCAGGATTTCAGCGGAAAGCTGAACAAGGCCGGGAACAGGGGAATGGTTCGGGCTTCGGAATGCTGTTGTAAACATGAAATGTCGGTTGGTATTCCTTATGGTCCGATAATGAAACAGAAAAGGGAGAACAAAAAATAGGAGGTCGTTTTATGAAGGGGCTTTTCAGGATGCTTGCGGCGGTTGCGCTGAGCGCATTGATGTGTTTTTCGGCGGTGACGCCTGTTCTGGCGCAGGAAGGGACAGCCGGCGTGATTTTGAATGCGGATAAATACTATATTTATCAGAATGAGCAGGTAAATTTTGACCTGGACAACGTGGAAGCCGGGGCTGAGATTTCTTGGTATGTAAACGATGTTTTGGTGGAAGGACAGACTGGCACGGAATATGTATTTTCCGGGAATGCGGTGGGAAAATACAAGATATATGCAAAAGTAAACGGGACGGTTACTTCGATCAAAACGGTCGAGATTATTGAAAAAGAAATAGACATCATCCGTGAAATGCAATACACAGGCCAGCAATCTGTTGAAAATTTTGACGGCTACGGCAATACGGAGCCGATTCCGGGAATAGACGGAACCCCTGATTTCAAGGTTACCAACGACGGGACAAACGGCTATCTCGAATCGGTGGAAACGGGCTGGGGCGGCGCGCCCTGGTATTGCCTTGACGCAGCGGCTCTGAACCTCGTTGAAAACTGGGAAATTGCCTTTGATGTGATTTATCCCGAAAACGTTTACGGCATAGCCTGCGTTTTGGCGGGGACGATCGTGGACAATCAGCAGTATGAAATTCTGGCGTTGCACAATATGGAAAACGGTACGGCATTGCTGTATGCCAACGGCGCCAACGGTCAGCTGTATAACAGCACCAATCCCGACAAAGGCGGCGTCGGCAATTCGTTTACCGTGACGGCGGGGGTGCCTGTACATCTCCAGATGATCAAAAACGGTTCCACGTTCTATGCTTATGTGGACGGAGTGCTTCAGGTAAAAACGGTGATCAATTTCAATTTCACCAAAATAAGCGGGCTTTGTCCGGTGCAGTTTCTGGAAAAGGGGACAGGGATTCGTTTTGACAATCTGAGCATTAAAGGATACACGTTGCCGGGGTCGGAAAGCAATGTCGTCTACGAGGATACGTTTGATTCGGTCGTTCTGGAAAATGATACATATGCTTCCGGTTTTGACGGGGAAAACGGGTATATAGAAGCGATAAAGTCGGAAGGCGGCATATCGCCCTGGTACGCTTTGGATATAGGCAGCAAAAATCTGGTGGATTACACGATCACATACGATATTCTGTTTGATCGGGACGCCTATGGGATTTCCGGGTTGAATCTCGGCAGAATCGTCGATGACATCGCTTATGAAATCTCCTGTATTCAGATGAATGCGGACGGCACCAGTTTTATTTACGCCAACGGCGTAGGCGGACAGATTATCAACAGCACCAATCCCGAACTCGGCGGCACGGGCGCGACGTCTCCCCTGAAATTCGGAGTATGGTCTGCCGTCAAGTTTGAAAAAATCGGTCAGCATATCAATATTTATATCGATGAAGTAAAACTGGTAAGTATCGATTTGGATTTTAACTTCACCAAACTTCAAGGTGTCTCCTTTACGCAATATCTGTTTGACGGAACCGACGGCATACGGATTGACAACCTGAAAATAGAGAGAGCGAAGACCTTGACTGAAGCAGCAACCGGCAAAACTTTCGTGGAAAATTTTGACGCCCGCCCTGACGGAGAAGCACTTGCCGGCATTGACGGAACGGTGGATTTCAAAGTGGTGAACGACGGGACCAACGGGTATCTGCAAGGCCTTGAAACGGGCTGGGGAGGTACTGCATGGTATGGGTTGGAACTGGGAAGCGATGCTTATAATTTTACGGAAAATTATGAAATTTCTTATGATTTCATGTTCCCGGCCGGCACTCACGGTATGCTGATTACCAGTCTCGGCACGGCCGTTAATAATATCGCGCAGGAGTTCGGCGGTTTCTATTTGTACGCCGACGGAAACAATCAGATTTATTCCTATAACGGAGCCGATCTGATTATCAACAGCTGGGACGTTAACGCCGGCGGCATAAGTACTGCCCGGCCGGTAAAAGCCGGGAAATGGGCTACTTTGCGCATTGTCAAGATCGGAAAGAATGTTGAAATTTATCTCAACGATGTGCAGATGGTCAGCAAATATGTCGATTTTAACTGGACAAAACTTAGCGGAATCAGTTTTGTGCAGGTGATGGAAAGCGGGGCGGGGGTATGTATCGACAATCTCGTCGTCAAGGACGTCGATCCCGTCGCTTACGAAAATGATTTCAGCAGCAATCCTTTGATTTACAATGTCTTTGCGTCGACGACCGACGGCAGCAATCAATATCTCGAATCGATAAAGAGCGAGGGCGGTACGTCTTCCTGGTTTGCGCAGAGCATTGCCGGGAAAAACGTGGTGGATTATACAATTTCCTATGATATTATGTTCCCGGCAGGAACTTACGGCATCACAGGCGTGCTTCTCGACCGGATCGTCGACGGGACGACCAATCTGGAAATGCCCTGCGTGCAGATGAATGCCGACGGCACAAGTTTTATTTATGCCAACAATATCACCGGTGAACAGCTGATCAACAGCGAGGATCCGAATCTGGGCGGACTGGGAGCCGTTTCTCCGTTAAAATTCGGGGAATGGGCTACGGTCACTTTGGAAAAGAAAGGACAGCACATCAATATTTATATTGAGGATGTGCAGATGGTCAGCATCGATCTGGCATTCAATTTCACCAATCTGCACAGCATGGCATTCAGCCAGTTTCTGTTTGACGGAACGACGGGCGTCAGAATTGACAATCTGAAAATCGTCGACGGGTCGGTTGAAGAAAAACCCGTAATTCCCGTTGAGAGCATTGAAATTTCAGTGTCTGCTCTCAGCGTGGTCAAAGGGGATGTCCTCGGCGTAAGGCTCAACGTTCAACCTCTTGACGCAGATGTGGAGGCCGTAGAATGGTACATTGACGACGTACTGGTGGAAGGTGAGACTTCCGATGTGCTGAATTATGTGTGCAATAAAACCGGCAATCTGAAAGTACATGCCAAGGTAGGATCTTTGGTCAGTAAACCGAAGGTGATCGCCGTCAGCGAGCAGGTTCCCATAGAAGTGATCGATACAAGCGACTGGGGAGTGTTGCGCGAGGAAGATTTTGAATACTGGAGCAAGGGAGACGCCTGGGGGGCGCCCAATCCGGATGTGTTGAAATCGGACGGGGAAGGACATATCGAGCATCAGCCGGGCGAGCCGTATGCCAAATGCGGCATGTTCTGGGAAGCCTTGGAATTCCCCGGAAATTATGTCCTTAAATTTGACTTTATGTATAAAGAGGGCACTTTAGGTAAAATTCAGTGGTCTATTCCCGGATTCTTTACCGATGACAGCACCAGAACGGCAAACATCTATGTGGAGAAATTTGCCGACGACGTCGTGGTCGGTATATGGGATGCGAACGGCGATGTCCTTTCCAGCAAGCGCATTTCTCTCGGCGCTACGGGTAACGATCTCAAAGATACCGTACGGTATGATGAGTGGAGTACGTTTACGGTTTATAAAGTGGACGACGTCATTGCCATTTACGTTGATGATGTCTGCGGCGTACTGGCAAGAATGGACACCATCAAGGACGCAACGGTAAATACCTGTATTATCACGACAAATTTCGCGGCCAGCATCAATGCAGGATGTTATCTTGACAATGTGAAACTTCTGGTCGAAAAGACCGAGGGCGACGAAATTGAGGTGGTGACGATTTCCGCAAGTCAGAATACGGCCAAGATAGGCGAAAGCGTATTCTTTACCGCAAATACTTTCCCGACTGATGTTGAATATTCTTCCGTGCAGTGGTTTGTCAATGGCGCGGAAGTTACGGACGCGACGGATATCGAGTACGAGTTCAGGGCCACCGCCGGGGGAGAATACAGCGTCAAATGCGTGATTGACGGCATAGAAAGCGGCGAGAAAAAAATCGTAGTTTCGGGCTCGGTATCGGTCGGCGGCGAAAAAGTTGCCGGATGCGGCAGTTCGATGCAAAGCGTCGGGTGGTTGTTCGTCCTGCTGACGGCGGCGGGCGCCGTTGCGGCGATCAGACGCAAAGACGAAAATAACAGATAAAATGGTATGCGTTTTGCCCTTTGGCTTGCGGATTGCGCCGCGTTTCCTCCTGATTGCGGCGCAATCCGCAAAGATTGAAACAATATTTCTTGCAAATATCCGGTAAAATGTGGTAAGATATAGGAAAACAACAGTCCCGCATTACAGGACCGGCGGGGGAGGTCAATATGGCAACTTGTATTGATGTGGCAAAAAAGGCACATGTGTCCAGGGCAACTGTAACCCGGGTGATCCGGGAACCGGATAAGGTGAGCAAGAAGACGAAAGAGCAGGTGCTCAAAGTGATGAAGGAGTTGAATTACAACGCCAATTATTTTGCGAGCGCCTTGAAAAATTCCCGCACGAGGACAGTGGGGCTGATTATTCCCGATATCGTCAACCCGTTTTACATTCAGTTTGCTTATAAATTACAACGAAGATTGCTGACCCTGAATTATAATCTCATCATTCAGCTTTCCAACGACAATACGCAGGAAGAATTTAACGGCCTGCAATTTTTGCTCCGATGCAAGGTAGAGTGTATTCTGTTTTCGCCGATTGAGGTGAATCCGGAAATTCAGGGGATGGGAGAGTATTTCAGCGAAAAAGCATTGCAGATTTTCCGTAATCCGTACGACAATATCGGCTGTATTCACATTCAGGATGAAGTCGGCGCCTATCTCGCCGCAAAAGAACTGCTGAAAAACGGGCACGAGAATATCGTGCTTTTTGAAGGGATGACCGAACATGCCGTTTCCGAGCGTCTCAAAGGGTGCAAAAGAGCGTTTGCGGAAGAGGGAAAAACATTTCCGCAGGAGAATTATGTGGCGCTCGATCTGGAGAACATGAAGGCGGACGATATCATCGAAGTGCTTAAAAACCGCAAAGTAACCGCTTGTATCGTGGTCGCTTATAAGGTACAGGAATTGTTCATCGGAGCGCTCCGCAACCTGAATCTGAAATTGTTCGACGATCTCAGCGCGGTGTTTTACGATAAGACCTTTTTTTCGGAAAACTATCATGTGACCACCATCGCTCATGACATTGACGATATTGTGGACAAAGTCGTTGAAATGTTTTTAAACCGGGAAGCGAATAAGAATCAGACGATTGAAAATATTTCTCTCGCTCCTTACCTGTTGCCGGGGAAATCCGTAAAAAATATCAGGCAGGTGATTTTTTGAAAAAAGCGATTTATATGTTTTTTTACAGGGGCCGCTATTTCTGGCAGAAACTGGGGTTTGTGCTGCTTACCCTGGTGTTGACCACGGTGATGATTTTCTTTATATTGAGGCTGACGCCGGGCGATACCGTGGTCAATTATGCAAAGTCCATTCAGGCCGCGCAGAATCTGACTTACGAAGAGGCTTACCGCGTTGCGGTCAAATTGCTGAATTATGACCCGAGCGCGCCCATATACGAACAATTCTTTATCTTTATCAGGGGATTATTTGACGGTTCGTTGGGCCGGTCCATTTACAGGCAGGACATCACCGCTGCGCTTTTGATCAAGCAAAAATTGCCCTGGACGCTTTTTGTGTCTACTATCGCATTGCTCATCAGTTTTTTCTTGGGTACCTGGTTGGGAGCGGTAATGGCCAAAAAACGAAATTCGGTTACGGATAACGTCTCTTCGGGATTTATCATTGTATTCAATTCCATTCCCGATTTTTTGCTGGGATTGCTTTTGATTATGCTTTTTTCCTATACGCTGGGCATATTTCCCACGCAGGGAAATTACGATATAGGTTATACGCCCGGATTTAATCTGCCTTTTATTGGCAACGTATTGTGGCATGCGGCTATTCCGATTCTTTCGCTGGTACTGACCGGTACGGGCAGCTGGGCGTTTCAGATGCGGGCCAATGCTACCGGAGTCCTGGGAGAGGATTATATCTATTGCGCCAAAGTGCGCGGATTGTCCGACCGGATTATCACCTCCAGATATCTGAAGCGCAATGCGTTGTTGCCGCTTATCACCGGGCTGGCATTGTCGTTTGGCGCTTTGTTCGGAGGCTCCACGCTGATGGAAAGCATATTCAATTATCCCGGTCTGGGAGCGGAACTTGCGGCGAGAATCGGGCAGCGCGACTATTTTGTCGTACAGGGGATTCTGTTCTTTTCCAGTTCGATGATCATTTTGCTGAATTTCGTGACCGATATGATTTATTATCTGATAGACCCCCGGATCAGGAGGGAAAATTGAATGAACAAGCTGAAAAATGTGCTGTTGAACAAAAAACGGTACGCGGGTCTTTTACATAATCCCAAGGTCATCATCGGCGGCGGAATCCTGTTCGTCTTTGTGTTTCTGGCTCTTTTCGGACAATGGATATTTCCTTATTCCACCTCCACCGATTTTTCCAACAGATATGCGCCGGCGTCCGCTGAACATTGGCTGGGAACGGATGACATGGGAAGGGATGTGTTCCGGCAACTGGTGAACGGTTGCAGGACCTGCGTGGGCATAGCGGTTTTAACGGCGGCCTTTACCACTTTTCTGGGCGTATTTATAGGTGTGCTTTCGGCGTATTGCGGCGGTATTGCAGACAAAGCGATACAGGTTGTCACCAATCTGTTTTTAAACGTGCCGTCTTTCCCCATTTTGCTGTTGCTCTCTACGCTTATCACGATTGAGGACAATTTTACGTTTGCATTGGTTTTGAGTATTTTCAACTGGGCAGGGTTGAGCCGATCGGTACGAGCACAGGTAATTTCGCTGAAAGAAAGAGATTTTATACAGATTTGCAAAGTGATCAATATGTCCAGAATGCATATCATTTTCCGCGAATTGATGCCCAATATTTCTTCGTATATTCTCATTAACTTTATTTTACAGATGAAAAACGCGATTTTTGGTTGCGTGGGTATTATGACGTTGGGGCTGGCGGGATTTGACCCGTCCAACTGGGGCGCGATGCTGTTCCGGGCCAAGAGTGCCGGACTGATCAATCCTAAGGTCATGAACTTTTTGATGAAACCGCTGGTCACCGTATGTCTTTTCCAGACGGGAGCAACGTTGCTCGCTCACGGCCTTGACGAGTTTTTCAACCCCAGATTGCAAAGGAACTGAGGCGCGGCATGAGTAATTCAGAGTATATTGTGGAACTGAAAGACGTCAATGTGGAATATCAGATGAAAAGCGGTGCGGTAAAAGCGGTCAATAACGTTTCGCTTAATATCGAACGGGGAAAAATCACTGCGCTCGTCGGAGAAAGCGGAAGCGGAAAAACCACTTTGGCTTCTACCATTCTTTCGTGTCTGGTGGAGCCCGGCAAGCTGGTGGGCGGAAGCATTCTGTTTCATTCCGGGGACGGCAATACCATTGACATAAATGCACTGACACAAGAACAATTGCATAAATTCAGATGGGAAAAGACTTCAATGGTCTTTCAGGCGGCACAGAGTTCGCTCAATCCAATTATGACGGTCTGGCAGTCGTATTATGAAACGTATCATTGTCATTTTCCTCAGGCGACGAAAGAAGAGATTCTGAAAAAATCCAAAGAACTGCTGGAAATGGTGAAGCTGGATATTAACCGGGTTTTGTTTTCCTACCCGCACGAGTTGTCGGGCGGTATGAAACAGCGCGTCATGATCGCTTTTTCCCTGTTGCTGGATCCCGAGTTTATCATTTTGGATGAGCCGACCACGGCGTTGGATGTCATTACACAGGACTATATTTTCAGGATTTTACAGAAAATCAATAAAACCCGGAACATCACCATGCTTCTCATGACGCATGATTTGAACGTGGTTTCAAAATTTTCCGATTTTGTAGGGGTGATGTATGCGGGAAGCATCATGGAATTCGGTCCGACCGGACAGGTGTTTGCACAGAAACGTCATCCTTATACGGAAGGGTTGATCAATGCAACGCCTTCCTTGTATGGCGACACTTCTTCGCTCTCCTCCATTCCCGGCAATCCGCCCGATCTGAAAAGGCTGTCCGAAGGTTGCGCTTTTCATGATCGCTGTAAATATTGCATGGATGTTTGTAAAGAGAGAAGCGCGGAGGGAGTAAGGGAAAAAAATACTTATATTTGCTGTCATAAATATCCGGGCGAAGGGAAAATATAATGGAAGAATTGCTCAGACTGGAAAACATAAATGTGGTTTTTGCCAAAAAGAGAAACTTTGTCTCACAGGAAAAGTATGTCCATGTTCTGAAAGATATTAACCTGACAATAAATCAAGGTGAAATTCTGGCGATTGTGGGGGAGAGCGGCTGCGGAAAAACCACTACCGGAAAAGTCATAACAGGGCTGATCAGGCCTTCCGGGGGAAAATTGTATTATAAGGGAAAAAGTGGCGTACCCAAAAATGTGATTCAGTTCGTGCAGCAGGATTCCTATGCGGCACTGAATCCGGTGAATACAATACGGGAAAGTCTGTATTTTGCAGTGAAAGCAAACAATAAAAAACTCAGCCGGACTGAAAGCACAAAAAAGATAGAACAGCTGATGGAACTTGTGGGGCTGACTCCTGCCGGACAGTATCTGGATAAGTATCCGCATCAGCTTTCAGGCGGACAACGTCAGCGCGTTTTAATTGCCCGTGCTCTGTCGCTCGAACCCGAACTGATAGTCGCCGATGAACCGGTATCTATGATCGACGTATCGCTTAGGCTGTCAATTCTCAATATCATGACCGAACTCAATCAAAAGCTTAATGTGACGTTTGTGTACATCACGCATGATCTGTCGACGGCAAGGTATGTCGCAAACAACGGGCGCATATGCGTTATGTATTTGGGAGAAATTGTCGAACTGGGGGATCTGAACAGTGTTATCCAAACTCCGAAACATCCGTATACCAGGGCTTTGCTGAGAGCTGTGCCCAGTATCCGCGATAACTATTACGGCGAATTGCCTATAACCAGTATGGAGCTGGGGGACCTGACAAAACGTACGCCGGGCTGTGCGTTTGCCAACCGCTGTCCCCGTAGAACGGAGAAGTGTGACGAACCTGTGGAATACATCGAGACAGATGGCCGACTGGTCAAGTGCTGTAATATGACTGAGGGGGATTTATGAGGGTTTATCGTGCGCTTTTTACTTTGTCTATGGTATTATTTTTGTTGTGCTTATTGATGTGCTTTATCGTCGATATAATGAGTGCAGAATTCGTAATAATGGTGATTGCAGGTGTTATCAATTTGGGGCTTGTGATTTTTTCGATTATAAAAATAAGAAAAGATCGGGAAAAATAAGAAAAAGTATGGCTTTAAGTGAATTTTGTGGGAACTTTGAGAACATGCAGGGGGTAATTTAAACATTAACCGTCGAGAAAGTAAGAAGTACTTGCTGGTAACGGGAATTTTGTGTATATATCCTTATATAAAATGTCGGGAATAAAGAGGACATTTGTTGGGAGAAGATAGTGGGAGTTGAATATTAAAAAATTTTATTTGCCAAGCGTACTGCGGGGGGATAATATTAAGATAAGACTTTAAGTTCGTTTTAGATTCTATATCCCCAGCCAATTATGCATAATTTTGCGAATAAACGTCGTAATATTGTGCATTTTTTTATTCTTATACATTTCAAATTTTCTCAAAAGCTTCTAAAAAAAGCAGATTGGGGAGAGATTGGGGAGTAAAATCGGGGAGAAAAAGCGGTCAGACAGGCAGGGGGTATAAAACTTTTTCCGCTTCCCGCATTTGAAATTCCGCAGAGTAATGGGTATATACGGTGG
>ERZ1090861.607-NODE-607-length-21230-cov-9.074238_pt1 | contig 21230 bp, 16 predicted proteins | sample MGYA00478482_ERZ1090861 | MGnify/ENA primary metagenome ERZ1090861 (study PRJEB33644, sample SAMEA5815744) | chicken gut metagenome | biome: Chicken; feature: Gastrointestinal Tract; material: Caecum | place: Ireland | collected 2019-01-01 | study: A study of the... | reverse complement strand
AGGAGGACGAGTGTATGAAAAAATGTGTTTCGCTCATTTCGCTGGCGCTGGCTTTTGCCATGTCCACCGGCGCCTTTGCCATGGAGGTCCCCACAGACACAGTTGTGCAGAACCTAAATGGCAGCCAGCAGGTTATCAAGACCTTTACGGTCGCTCCGGATGAAGATCCCCAGACACTAATAGAAGAACCATTTGAGCTGGAAGGTTACTTGTATACCTTCAAGGACATCACAAAAGTTGAAAATCTCATCGATGATACGAAAAGGTATACGGAGGTCGTAACGGTTGAAACCACAGATGATGATTTAAGTGTCATCCTGGAAAAGCTCATGCCAACCATTGAATATGATGATGGGCAATACCATGGCACGCTGACACTGGATCATACCAGCCTGTACACGGAGGCGACAAGCTATTCGACAAGAAGCTATACCGTCAGTGAGACAAAAACCATTGGGCAGTTGGATCGCAATGATATGAGCTATGTCCCTGCTACAACAGTGAAAAATGGCGTGACATTGTCTCTTGCAGACGTTGACTGGCAGGTCACTGGCACGGATCTTGTCGGAGAGGTATTGGCGCCATCCTCCTATCAGGCGGTAGCTACTTATTCCGGGAAAGCGTACTATACGGCCGCGGATGGGTATGTGACAACCGCCGAATATGTCGGTGAGATCAGAAGAGAAGGGATCGAAGACATCACCTATACAGTGACCTACCTTGGCGAGCCGGTCTTGCCCTCATATGAAGACGAAGCGAATGGCGAGGGCTGGGCCAGTAAGCTCAAAAGCGCTTGGCCCTATCTTGCCGGTGGATCTTGCTTCCTGGCAGCAGGGGTCTTGGGAACACTCCTATGGCGTTCACGCCGACAGGTGAAGCTGCTGCGGGAGGCCCAGGACACCCTGCAGGAAGACGATTTTGAAGAAAGAGAGGAGGACCAGAGCGAATGAAACGGATAAGAAAGCTTCTATGCTTCGTTTTGGTGACACTTTCAGTGACATCCATCGCCAGTGCCGCAACGGACTATACTTTTGAAACGGACGATACGCCGGAGTATTATCCATCGACCTCGTACGAGGAGATCTATGGTTCGCTTTATAATTATGGCGGCCCCAATATTGTAGACTACCAGATCCCGGAACTGGAGTATGGGACCTTCTCAACAACGCAGACGGGGATCATGGAAAAAGCTCTGCTTCCCGGGCTGCAGGCCAGCGTCAGCACGGCATCCGGCGGCGGATATGGTATTTCGGGAGGGGCCTATGGTATTTCCGAAAGCATCGCCGCGTTACCGGAACTGCCGGAGGTGCTCCCGGACTTCCAGAATCAGCAATATCAGCCTCCCGCCTATACCAGCGTGGAGGGGATGGAGCGTGAAGACGGCAGCATAGGCACAATTCAGATCCCCTCGCTTGATATTTCCATGAAATTATGGGAGGGCGAGACGAACGCCAGCATGGCGAAGGGGCTGGGGCATTATTCCTCGACCTCAGCTTGGGATGGAAACGTTGGAGTCTGCGGCCATAATCGCGGAGCGAAATATGTGATCGGCAGCATCAAGGACCTGGACATTGGCGATACCATCACATATACCACGATTTATGGCACACGGACCTATGCTGTAGAGACTGTAGAGATCATCGACAGCACTGACTGGAGTTATCTCCAGTCTACCGCGGACAACCGTGTTACACTGACGACCTGTCTTGCGGATCAGCCCAGCAAACGTGTCTGTGTTCAGGCTGTAGAGGTTCGTTCATAAAAAGTTCAAAAGTATTTTTTCGTGCCAAATCTGACGTATATGCATGTGAGAGGAGGAAAAAACGCACTGTTTCATGGGAATTCGTTTTTGTGACGTAAGGAAATAGAAAAAAGCTTTGACACAGCGTGTATCCTATACTATTTTGGAATTACCAGGCAGGAAATTGTAGGAAGAGGTGATCGCTGTGGCATATGAATTCCCGAGGGCAAAAGCAGAGCGGACGGACGATAAGGAGGTGCGGATTCGCCTTGATCTGACACTGGATGTCCCACATGAGATCGCTGAGCAGCTGGAACTATTGGGACTCCAAGACTTTGAGGCCTGTCAATATGACGCGGAATACCAGCGGATAAAAATGAGCACCAGCACCGTGCTGTTCCGAGAGGGGGCGTGATACAGTGAGACGTTGTCACGTACGATTGGCTTTGGTTGGCCTGTGTGTGGCCTTTATGATTTCCGGTACATCAGCTGCCGCTGAAAATCTTGATGAGCAGAAGATCGCCGCGGAATATCTTTTCCATCAGAATATCATGGTTGGAAACCAGGATGGAGACATGTGCCTCGATTCTCTCCTCACCAGGGCGGAGCTGGCAGTGATCCTGAGCCGGTTGACAGTCAATCAAGAGCATCTGTCGGCAGAGCGTGAGTTCTACGCCGGTGAATGCCAGTTTGCGGATGTGCCGGACTGGGCAGCCGTCTATGTGGGATACTGCGCGTTTAACGGATTTATGGTGGGGTATGGAGACGATATTTTCGGAGCCTCAGACCCTGTAACCCCGGCAGCGGCCTGCACAATTATTCTTCGCTATCTGGATCTGCCAGGAACACCGGCGGAATACGATACCGCCTGTAAGACGGCGTATGAGTTGAGCCTTATTCCCCAGGATACCGCACAAAAAACAGCTCTGACGTGTGGGGAGATGGCGGTGGTCCTTTATCGTACGCTGCGCTATGAGGGACAGCCAGATTTACAGACCTCGGCCGAAGAAAAGGAAAAGACGGAGGACGACTCCCGGTACATCCCCCAGGTCGGGGATGTGATCCGGTGCGGCGATGGAAGCGACTATACGATCACGGACGTCAGCCGGTATGACGCCAACATGTTCGCGGACGGCCCTCTGGGCCCCCTGCCGGAGCCCACGTGTGACTGGTCTCAGTTCGACCAGCCGGAGCTCCCGGCGGCGGAGGCCAGAAGATTCCAGACTGAGGCAGGGGACTACCTGTTCCTGCGGAACCTCTATGAGACCCGGCGCATGCTGTACACCCTCTACAACGCCATGGGAGAGAATGAAGCTACTTGGGCGAACGGCAGTGCGGTGCTCCGGGAGGACGGAACGCCCTGGGTCCACATCGAGCTGACCATGCCGGAGGATCTCACCGCCTATCCCTTCTGGCCCTGGCGGGAGGATCAGGTCACAGCCTTTTTCCACTCCCGGCCGGGAGGGACCTTCTACCTGGAAGTCTGGGATGTGTTCGCGGACGGGATCTTCCAGAGGACAGAGTACAACATCCGCGCGAGATAAGTAGGCCAACGTCTTGCATTTTACCTTGAATTTGATATAATACTATCAAAGAGATGATATGCAAGGAGTGATCAAGTATGAAGATCAGGCCCTCGTCCGCGCTGCGGAACGACTACACCGCGATATCTGAGCTGGCAAAGGTCTCCGGTGAACCCATCTTCATCACCAACAAGGGAGAGGATGACGGAGTATTTATGAGTATGGCCGCCTTCGAGGAGCGGGAGAAGATGTACCGCCACCGGGACAAGATCTACGAGGCGGAGATGAGTCGTCTCAGAGGTGAGCCGGTATATACACCGGAGGAGATGGACGCGGAGATGGAGGAGCTGTTCCATGCCTACGAGGTATAAGCTGGTCTATCTCGCGCCGGCGGCCCAGGACCTTCGGGAGATCGTCAAATTTCACATCACTGAGGTTGGCGTCGCGTCCTCCCGCAAGATCTACCAGAGCATCCAACAGACCATCGGAAAGCTGCGGGATTTTCCGTTGATGGGCCAGACTCATCCGGACCCCATGCTGGCGGCGGGAAGTTTTCGAAAGCTGGTGTTGACCCGCACCTATGTGGCGATCTACAAAGTGGAGGACGACACAGTGTACATCTACCGGATCGTCAACGGCGCCACGGACTATCCCAGACTGCTCAAATGAAGTAAATATCATCATATCATAGGAGCGCGTGCCCATTGTGGGCGCGCGCTCCGCTGTTTACCAAAACAAAAGAATGAGGAGGAAACGCTATATGAAACGAATCGCGGCACTGCTCCTGACCCTGCTCCTAGTGGTGGGACTGCTGCCCACTGTCGCGTTGGCGGCGTCCAGCGAGGAGGAGGCCCTGGGCGAGGTGCAGATCTACCACGACGGGACGGAGATGAGCTATCTCTCCATCAACGGCCGTGTGCGGACCCAGGTGTTTACCTACTACAACTACATCAACGCCAAGGGCCAGTCGGTCCGTGTCCCGGCCTACTGCGTGAATCCCAACACCGCCGGCGTACCCCAGACGGTGCCCGCCGGGACGGGGATCAAATACCTGGCCAACCAGCGTGCCACGGACCCGAAGATCATGGGAATCGTGGCCAGCGGATACCCCACCCGCAGCCTGGAGCGTCTGGGCCTGGCCAGTGAGTACGAGGCGTACTACGCCACAAAGATGGCCCTCTGGTGCTACCTGCTGCCCAACTGGGACATCGCGGACCTCACGGTCAACCCCGCCGCGGACCAGGCTACGGCAAGCCGGGTCCTGGCCGCCGCCAAGCTCATCTACACAGACGGCATGTACTGGGATAAGGTCCTGACCCCCAAGATCACAGCGGTCCCGGACCAGGAGCAGGCGTATCCCGTGACCTTCGAGGGCAAGGAGTATTACCAGCAGCTCTTCACCGTGACCAGCGAGACATGGGTGGACGGCGGCGTGGTCTACATCTCCTTCGCGGACCCCGATTCCGTGCCCGAGGGGACCCGGATCGTGGGACTGAGCGGCAATGACATTACCGGAATCAACTGCGTGGAGGCGTCGGAGGGCGGCTTCTCCGGCCAGTTCAAGATCCTCTACCCCGCGGAGTCCATTGAGGGGCAGAGCGGCAGCGTACAGCTGACCTTCACCTGCGACAGCTACAAGTACGCCATCTTCTACGCCACCTGCGCGGAGGTGGACCAGTACGGGAATATTCAGAACTATATGTGCGACACAGACCCCCTGGTCCCTATGGAGGCGGACGCCTACAGTACCTACGGCGGGGCGACGCCGCCTGAAGAGCCCGAGGAGCCCGGCACCCCGGAGGAACCCGCCGCCGGCGGGCTGCGGATCGTTAAGCTGGAGGCCGGAACGGAGATCCCCCTCAGCGGCGCTGTCTTTGAGGTCGTGGGGCCTGACGGCGACACCATCGGGAGCTTCGCCACCGACGCCAACGGCGAGATCCAGATCCCGGAGGCCGTTCCGGGCAATTACACCATTTATGAGCGGGTTCCCCCAAAGGACCACCTGCTCAGCGAGAACGACACGCAGAACGTGACGGTCCGGGAGGGTGAGACGGCCACCGTCACCTTCGAGAACCAGCCCTACGGGGACCTCCGGGTGGAGAAATTCAGCGACACCGGTGAGGGCCTTGCCGGTGTGCAGGTACAGATCAAGCATATCGAGAGCGGCAGGACCTACAGCGGCGCCACGGAGCCCGGCGGCGCTGTCCAGTTCACCGGCCTCCTGCCGGGGGCCTATGAGGTCCGGGAGATCGCCGGCATCCAGGGCTGGATCGCGGACACGGAGACTGTCCAGACAGTCACCGTGGTGACCGGGCAGACCTCCACCGTGTCCTTCACCAACAAGGAGCTGCCCGGCCTGCGGATCGAGAAGTATGACCGGGTCACCCAGGAGGCCATGGCCGGCGTGACCTTCCGGATCTGGCGGGACGGTGAGCTGCTGGGGGACTTCACCACCGGACAGCTGGGCGAGATCCTGTTGGTGGATCTGGACCCCGGCACCTACCTGGTCCAGGAGGTGGCCTCCGACGATGAGCACGTTGTGGAGTCCATGCCCCAGGAGATCGAGCTGAAGGCGGGGGATGGGATCAAGCAGCTGGTCTTCTTCAACGACAGAAAGCCGGGTATCCACCTCATCAAGGTGGACAGCGTGACCATGGAGGCCATCCCCAACGTCCGCTTTGAGTTCAAGCTGGTGGGCGGGAGCTACCGGCAGGAGCTCACCTCCGATGAAAACGGGGAGATCGACCTGTCCAAATTGGAGCCCGGCGCCTATGAGGTCCGGGAGCTGGAGGCCCCGGACGGCTATCTCATTGACGACGCTGTCCGTGTGGTACAGATCGATCCCAATGAAAACGCCAATTTCGTGTTCACCAACACCCCCAAGCCGGCCCTGCGGCTCATTAAGGTCAGCTCGGACGGCTCGCCCCTGGCGGGGGTGCATTTCCGCATCGCCAGGATCGAGGATGGGAGCCGCTACCTGGACCGTGTTACCGACGAGAACGGTGAGATCAACATCACCGACCTGGAGCCGGGCGTGTACTCCGTGAAGGAGACCGCCACCGTGTCGGACCACATCCTTGACCTGAGAGAGTACCATGTGGAGCTGTTCCCCGGTCAAACATCCACGATCACCATCGAGAACCAGCGCCGCCCCGACCTCGTGGTCTACAAGCGGGACGCCGATACCGGGGAGCCTGTTCCCAACACGGTGTTTCTGGTGGAGGCCGCGGACGGCCACAGCGTGGATGAGATCAAGACCGACGCGGAGGGCAAGGCGGTTCTGACCAACCTGCTCCCCGGCGTGTATGAGATCTCCGAGAAGTCCGTCCCCGCGCCCTACCTCATGGACGCGGAACCCCAGCTGGTCACTTTGTACGCCAACCGGACCCATACGGTGTACTTTGAGAACCACAAAAAGCCGACCTTGACCGTCAACAAAGTGGACAGCGTCACCGGCAGCCCCATCCAGGGAGCAAAATTCGAGGTGTGGTACGGCAGCAATAACACCACCACCGGGGAACTCAACAGCCTGGGTACGTTCTTCTCTGATGAGAACGGACAGTTCATTTTGGAGCTGCTCCGTGACGGCTGGTACAAGGTGACGGAGCTGGAGCCGGCGGCCGGGTACACCATCAAGGAGCCCGCCACCCAGGAGTTCTATATCTCCGGCGGCGAGAGCAAGACCATCACCTTTGAGAATGTGCCCAAGAACGCCATCATTGTGGAGAAGTACGACAGCGTCACCGGCGAGGCCCTGGGCGGCGCCACCTTCCAGCTGCGGTACCTGGCAGGAACCAGCGGCACCGGGGGAACGGTCATCGGCCAGAAGGTGACCGGGTCCAACGGTATGGCCATCTGGACCGGGTTGGAGCCTGGGACCTATGTGGTCGAGGAGGTGGACCCCGCGGACGGCTACAGTGTTATCCAGTCCTCGGAGACCATCTTCCTGGCGGACAGCGGGGAGCAGAGCGTCGTCACGGTGCGCTTTGAGAACATGCCGGACGGGAACCTCCTGGTCCGCAAGGTCTGCGCCACGGACCCCAGTGTGACCCTGCCCAACGCGGAGTTCAAAATCGCATATGCGGACGGCACCCTTATCGGTGACAGCAACGGCGTCTACCGGACCGACGAGAACGGTGAGATCCGCGTCGAGGGGCTGGCCCCCGGCAAGAGCGTGGTGGTCACAGAGACCCGCGCGCCGGACGGCTTCCTCATCGACACCCAGTCTCAGACCATCCAGATCCGGGAGGGCCGGACAGTCAGCCTGACCTTCAAGAATCAGCCCAAGGGGGAGCTGATCATACAGAAGCGGGACAGCGCCACAGGGCAACCCCTCCCCGGCGCGGAGTTCAGAGTGACCACAGCCGCCGGCTGCGAGGTGGGCCTGGACGGGGTGATCGGCGACACGACTCTGACACAAAACGGGATCTTCACGACGGACGCCAATGGCGAGATCCGCGTCTCGAATCTGGCGCCGGGCGGCTATGTGGTGACTGAGATCCGGGCGCCCCAGGGGTACGTTATGGATTCCCCCTCTGTCAATGTGGTCATCGGCCAAGGCGGAGATACCCAGACGGTGGTCATCACCAACTCTAAGGCCGGCAGCCTGATCATTGACAAGCGGGATTCCCTGACAGGAGAGCCGCTGGAGGGAGTTGCCTTCCGTGTGACCACTTCCACTGGAGAGTATGTCCCTGATGAGGATGGCTACATCTCCAGCAACGGGATCTACTATACCGACCGGGACGGCAAGATCCAGATTGACGGTGTGGTGGGCACACTGGTCGTGACGGAGACGGAGACCATCCCCGGCTATACCATCGACCCGGCCACGCAGACCCAGACGGTCCAGGTGAATCCCAACGACACCCAGACCCTCTATTTTACCAACACCCCTACCACGACGCTGGTAATTGAAAAATACATCGAGGGCACGACAACGCCCCTGGAGGGGGTGACCTTCCTGGTCACCGACAGCTCCGGCGCGGTGGTGGGCAGCGGCAACGGCGAATATATCACCGATGAGAACGGCCGCGTTGTCATCACGGACCTGGAGCCGGGCACCACCGTCACCGCGCGTGAAGTCAAAACTTTGGAGGGTTACGTCCTGGACGGCGCGCCCAAGTCTATCGAGATCAAAGAGGGTGAGGTGCAGACCCTCCGGTTCTACAACCAGAAGCAGGGGACCCTGGTGATCCGGAAGCTGGACAAGCTGACCGGCGAGCCTCTGGCCGGCGTGGAGTTCGAGCTGACCTATGCCGAGGGCGGCTATGTGGATGACGCCAACGGGCATCTGTCCAGTAAGGGCCTGTACACCACCGACGCCAATGGCGAGATCCGCGTCAGCGGGATCACCGGAACTATCGTGGTCAAGGAGACCAGGACTATTCCCGGGTATACCATTGACCCAGGGACACAGACACAGACTGTGACCGTGAACCCGGAAGACACCCAGACGCTGACCTTCTACAACACCCCGGATACGACGCTCGTGATTGAGAAATACATTGAGGGCACGACAACGCCGCTGGAGGGTGTGACCTTCCTGGTCACCTCTGGGTCGGGCGAACCTGTTGGGCAGAGCAACGGGGAGTTCATCACAGATGAAGCCGGTAAGATCGAGATCCATGGGCTGAAGCCAGGTGAGACCATTACCGCCCGTGAGATCAAGACGGTGGAGGGCTATGTCCTGGACGGCGCGCCCAAGAGTATTGAGATCAAAGAGGGTGAGGTGCAGACCCTCCGGTTCTACAACCAGAAGCAGGGGACCCTGGTGATCCGGAAGCTGGACAAGCTGACCGGCGAGCCTCTGGCCGGCGTGGAGTTCGAGCTGACCTATGCCGAGGGCGGCTATGTGGATGACGCCAACGGGCATCTATCCAGTAAGGGCCTGTACACCACCGACGCCAATGGCGAGATTCGCGTCAGCGGGATCACCGGCACCATCGTGGTCAAGGAGACGAAGACTGTCCCTGGCTATACCATCGACCCGGGGACGCAGACCCAGACCGTGACCGTGAACCCGGAAGACACCCAGACGCTGACCTTCTACAACACCCCCGGCACCACCCTCACCATTCAGAAGTACATCGAGGGGACGAACAACGAGCCCCTTGCCGGCGTCACCTTCCTGATCACCGACAGCGCCGGGACGCTCCTCGGGCCCAGCAATGGGGAGTTCGTCACGGACCGGAACGGTCAGATCATTCTGGAGGATCTGGAGCCCGGCGTCACCATCACGGCGAAGGAGACCAAAACGGTGGACGGGTTCGTGCTGGATGGCACGCCTCAGAGCATCCTCATCAAGGAGGGGGAGGCGCAGCAGCTCACCTTCTTCAACAAGAGGGCCGGCGGCGTGGAGATCATCAAGGTCAACGAGGCGGATCAGACGGAGCGCATCCCCAATGTCACCTTTGAGATCCGACAGATGGACGGCGGGCTGGTGGACACTGTGACCACGGACAGCCAGGGCCGTGTATATGTCGAGCTGGAGGCCGGGGACTACTACGCGGTGGAGATCCAGGCCGGGGAGGGCTTCCAGGTGGACAGCACGCCTCACTACTTTACCGTAAAGGACAACGAGACCACCACCCTCACCGTGACCAATAAGGCCTTCAGCGGCATTATCATCCATAAGATCGACAGTGTTACGGAAGAAGGCATATACGGGGTCAAGTTTGTCCTTTATGACTCCAGCAAGAAGCCCATCGGCGAATATACGACGGATGATGAGGGCTATATCTACATCGACGATCTGCCGATGTCCGGACGGTTTTATCTGCGTGAGTTGGAAGCGGCTGAAGGCTATACGCTGGACAAAGAGTATAAGACTGTCAATGTGCAGGCGGGGAAGACCGTACATATAGAATGGGAGAATACTGCTGTTACGGGACAAATCCAGATCTATAAGTACGCAGCCGAGTACAACGAGGTAACAGGCGCCGCGCCTGGCACGCCGCTGGAGGGGGCGGTCTATGAGATCGTTCACGAGCGCAGCGGAAAAGTCGTGGACTACATTACAACGGATGTTCGCGGTGTCGCCGCGTCAAAACCGCTGCCCCTGGGCCGCTATAAGATCGTCGAGGTAACAGCGCCGGCGTACTGGCAGGTAGACGCTACGGTCCATGATGTTACACTGGAGTTCCCCGGACAAATTATCAAGCTCTCCGCATACGACAAGCCGTCCAGCCTGGGCGTAACACTTACCAAGCGAGGAAACGCGGAAGTGTTGGCGGGAAATCAAATGAGATATGACATCACGGTCGCCAACACTTCAAATGTTCCCCTTGAGAATTTCTACTGGCACGACCGGATCCCGACAGATGTTTCCCGAGCCACCGTCCTCACGACTGGTACCTACAGTGCGCGCCTCAATTATCGCATTTTGTATAAAACAAATTACAGCGCAAGCTATCAGGTTTTGGCGTCTAATCTCCTCACAAGCAATAGCTACTCGTTCGCGCTGAACGCGATTCCTACACAGGCCGGCGAAGTCGTGACGGATGTCTTTTTCGATTTTGGCAAGGTGCCTGTTGGTTTCCAGTCTGTCACAGGTCCCACACTGACGGTAGTCATCAATGGAGACGCGGTCAATGGGTATCAGCTTGTGAATCGAGCCGACGCGGGCGGTAAGTATCAGGGTACTTGGCAAACCGCGCAGGCGAGCTGGGTCACCATCATCAAAAGGCTTGGAGATGTTCCGGCCCTGCCAAAAACCGGGTATTGATCTAGATATGGGCCATATGGGAACCGGAGGACGCCGCGTAGGCGTTCCTCCGGTTTCTCATTTACCGCGAAGGAGTAAAAACTGGTAAATGAATATCATGAAACGATTTTTTTGTGCCTTGTTGGCGATGCTCTCTCTGCAGATGGCCGCATTATCCGCTGACCGCGGACAAATGCCTGAGGATGAGCCGCAGAGCGGATTTGCCGACATCTCTCTCGCCCACGAGGAGCATTGGGGACCAAATGAGGATCGCGGCATGCTGCTGACTGCCGGCCAATGGGCGGACATGCTATGCCGCTCAGTAGAGCCGGCAATGTCCTTGTCAGCGCCTGTTGGGAGAAGCAGTGCGGAGAAAGCCTTCCGGAACGAATGGCTTTCTCTGGAATGCGTTGTGCGTCCGGACACGAATGTATGTAGGGAGGTATTATATCAGAGCGCATTCAGAGCGTTTCGCGTGGACGTATACAGCTCTGAATTGTACCCCCACAGTATGCCCCTCTCACCGTGGGAAAATATTATGCGGGTCGCCGGGGAGTTGGGGATCGTATGTTATGGCAAGGATGGGTCAGAATTGGTGACCAGGGATGAGGCGGAGGACCTGCTCAAACAGCTTGCAGCAACGGACATTGAGCTTGCCGCTCCGCCCATCGCGTCGCAGATCTCGATAGAAAATAAGGATGGCGCCCTGCTCAACCCGTACCTCTTAGAGCTCCGCAAAATTCCAGAGCCGATTTTGGAACAGTTCCAGCAGCTTGGTTGGAAAATCACGTTGGATCGGGACTATCTGATGCAGCTCGGGCAGGACCGCGATATGAGTTACGTTGGCGTAACAGCGTATCTTGGGAAAAACATTTACATAGCAGATCCTAGCGCGCTGATCCATGAGATGGGGCATTTTGTGCACGGAATGTTATCGTTTCCTGAATCATTCGAGCGCTTGTTTATGCTGGAGAGCAAGAGCGCGGCCGAGATATTGGGAAAATACGCAAGTACCAGCAGCCGAGAATATTTTGCGGAATATTTTGCCTTCTGGGTACAGTGCCAGAACAGTACACAGAAAATGGAGTATCTGGCGCAAGCGTCTCCTGAGACGTATCGATATTTTGAGGAGATGGAAGGCAATCATTGGCTGCTGGTGGAAACAGAATGAGGAGAAATCATGACAAAAAGAATTAATCGAGTATATACGATCATGCTGCTGACACTATTGGTCTTGGGACAGCTTACCACGCCGGGATATGCGGTGGAAGACATGTGGACAGTGGCAAATACCATCATCGTGGATGTCTACGCCAAAATCGCCGGCATCAGCACCGTGCTGGCTGGCCTCATGTCTGCTGTGGCTGTGGTAGGCGCCAAGATCTCCAACAATCAGCACAAGGTCGATCAGGCATGGGATTGGCTCAAGCGGATCTGGATCGCGTGGGCCATTATCAATGGCATCGGGGCGTTTATCGCCTATGTGGCGCCCTTCTTCTCGGGCCTTGCTACCCTGACGCCTTGACCATCCCCATGGAAGAGAGAAAATGACACCATGTACGGTACAAGCGATCCGGTGAAAAACCGGAGCGGCGCGGCGCGAGAACGGCCAACTCTCTTCCCTAGATCCCCAGCTCTGGCAGGAAGGAGGTGTCCAAATTGCTGGAGCTTATCTTTCAAGGGTTTGTCGAATGGATCTATGGCATGGTGCTGGAGTGCTGGGAGTATTTCGCATCCGCGCTTCTGGAAGTCATGAGCATGGACTTTGCGTATCTCAGAAGCCATATCCCCGTCCTTGCGGAGATTCAGCAGATCCTGCTGGCGGTCGGATGGGCGCTGCTCATCGGCAACCTTGTCTTTCAGGCGCTCAAGAGCATGTCCACTGGCCTGGGTTTTGAAGGAGAAGATCCGAAGCTCTTGTTCACGCGCACGTTTGTCTTTGCTTTCTTACTTCTGGCCAGCCCGCAGATCTGCGAGATCGGCCTAAATGTGACACAGACCATCATCAACTATCTGGACATACCGGACGCCGTTAACATCGCCTTTGCCGACGACGCCTCCTTTGCCGGTCTCGCCGCGGCGTGGCTTCTGGTAGTGATCTGCGGCCTCATCGTGATGTTCAAGGTGTTCAGCCTCATCCTTGAGATCGCGGAGCGATACATCATCCTCGCCGTTCTGACCTTATGCGCACCCTTGGCCTTCGGCGTAGGCGGCAGCAGGAACACGTCGGACATTTTTACAGGCTGGTGCAGGATGTTCGGCTCCATGTGCCTCGTCATGGTGACCAATGTGATCTTCCTCAAAATGCTGTTGTCGGTGCTGGCCTTTGTGCCCAGCGGCCTGGATGTGCTGCCCTGGATGGTGCTGGTGTTCGGCATCGTCAAGGTGGCGAAAAAGATTGACGCCATCATCACCCGCATTGGTCTGAATCCGGCCATTACCGGGGACGGTTTGGGCGGCCGCGGTCTGCCTGGTACGCTGACCTATGCCGTCGTGCGGACTGTAGGCCGGCAGATCGCCAGATCCGCGGGCAGGAATGCCGGCGGCAAGGGACACGGTGGCAGTACAGCGCCTCCGGGCGGCGGCCCGAATGGACCCAAGCCAGGTCCGGTATTTGGGAGGACACGCTTTTCTGGCGCGTCGGGGACAGTGGACCGGCCCGTCGGAGCGGATACGCCAGGAGGGCAGCAGGCCGGCGCCGCACAGGGAAGCGCCGCTCCCCAAGCGCCGGGAAATCCCACACACTCCGGAGTCACCCAAGGTGCTGCGGCGCAGTTTGGCGGACAGTACACGGACGCCAGGCAGCAGAATGCGGGAGCTTACGCCTCGGTGGGTGGTATGGACAGCGTGGCACAAAGCACGGCGGCCTACCAGAGCAGTTCCATGCGGAAAACCTTCGTCACCCCCGGAACGCACAGGGGTGTCTCCCATATCCCCCGTGCCGGACGTCCCGGCATGGCAGGAACAGCCCCTCCCAAGGCCGGCGACGCCGGGCAGGGGGCAGCGGGGCAAGGGCCCTATGCGGTACCAAGCGGCATAGCGGGGACGGACCGCTTTGTGGGCGCTGTCGATATGCATTCCTGCGCGGCAGGAACCGGGCAGCCCAGAGCGGATACACCCGCGGATCATCGCGCTCCCTCCGGCACGGCAGGGAAAGCGCCGGCTCAGCCTGCCCGCTTCACCGCTGTTTCTTCCCAGCGGGTCAACGAGGGCGGCGCGGACAGCCGCATTGCGGCGACTGAGCAGGCGCATATCTCCGTGAAGCAGGGCAGACAGACCAGAGGCGCCGCGGCGGAGCACCGCCAGCCGGCTTCCCCGACCGGGCAGGGCGCCTCAGCAAAGCAGAGTCCCGGCGCGACGCGGTTTACCAGCCGCCCGGCAGATCCGACGCGTGCTGCCGAAAGAACTATCGCAGCGGCGGCGCCTTCCGCGAAAGCCGGGGCTTCTGCCCGCGCCTCGACAGCGGCGTCGCCTGTGAGGCCGGTACCTGCCGGCACTCAGATGGTGGGGGGTGCGCCCCGTGCCGGTGCTGCGGGAGCAGCTTCCGACCAGACCCGGCATAGCAGGAATGCGCCGCACTCCGGCGGGGGTCATCCCGACAGGTCCCCGCCTTCACCGGCACGGCAGGAACGGCCTGCGGCAAGTACACACCCGGCATCCAAAGTGGGAGGTCCGGCGCCGCACTCCGGCACGGCAGGAACAGGCGCGAGGAGGGACAAGCCGGCGCAAACCAGGCAGACAGCCCAGAAGCAGGCGCCCGCCTCCAAGCCGACGCCAACCGCTACCGTCACGAGTGGAGGCAGGCGGCCATCTTCCGGCACCTCGGCACAGCAGGAACAGCGGCGTACTGACGAACGGCGGCGCGGGAGCAAGCCGAGAAACGGGGGGATAAGGGATGGCAAGTAACCCAAACTCCCAGTCAGGCGCGCAGACCGCGGTGGATCTGGCCCGTCTGGCAAAAGCAATCTATAACATCGTCCGGGCGGCGATAGCGGCGGGCCTTCATGGCGCCGCTGCCGCCGCTGCCAAGGAGGCTCTGCCCTTTATTGTCAAGGTCGCGGCGTGGGTCCTCTTCTTATTTGTCTTTTTCCCCCTCCTGGTCTTCGTTTCGCTGCCCAATATCTTCTTTGGATTTAACACGGCGGATACCGACTCAGTCATTCAAATGACAGAGCGGGCGTTCACCATCGGCGGGGCCTACATGAGCCTCAGCGAGTTTGAGCGGACGCAAGTGGATGCCATCGTGACAAGCCTGGCCGCCGAGTATGAGGAGCAGGGGACTGAGATTGACCGGATCGAGGTGGAAAATGATATGGACGAGGAGGACCTGCTCTGGCTCATCGCCATCAATTCTGTGGCACATCAACAGGATCTCAATACCATGAGCGCCGAATCGGTCCGGGAATTTTGCTCCGCGCAGCTGTCCGTTTCCTCGTCCCTGTGGTCTGCGGACGGCGGTGAGGATGGAGCTGTGACAACGCTGAAGGTGAGCGTCGAAGGGATTGATCCAGAGCGGTTAATGGAAGACCTGGGCTTTGACGAGGATGCTAAGACCTGGGCCGGGGCGCTCTTTGAGACGATTTCCGAAAGTGACGCCATAGAAACATATGGCGATTATTTTGCGGCTTACGAACCCGACTACAGCGGTGACAGCGGATGGTCCGGTCAGGTGGAGTACGGATCTGACTATGACAATACAATCGATATTTCCGGTTTTGTCAGCCCCGAGACCAAAAACAACCTGGACCTGGTCGCCTATGCTGTCCAGGCCTGGGAGAACAACTGGGGCTATGTCTGGGGCACCTACGGAAGTGTGCTCACCGAGTCCCTGTTTTCCTACAAACTGGAACAGTACCCGGAAGGCGTCGGGAACTACAAGGATTTTATCGAGGACAACTGGCTGGGCCGCCGGACGGCGGACTGCATCGGGCTGATCAAAGGCTACGGTTGGCTGGACGCCTCCGACCTGACCATCGGCTACGCGGAAAACGGCGTGCCAGATTACGGCGCCAACCAGATGTACCAGTACGCCATGCGGAATGGCACGCAGGGTAAAGATTATGGCGGAATGAGCGCCATGCCGGAGATCCCCGGCCTCATGCTGTGGAAGGACGGCCATGTGGGCGTCTATATCGGCGACGGGTACGCCATCGAGGCCATGGGCACGAAATACGGTGTGGTCAAGACCAAAGTGGAGGGCCGGGGCTGGTCAGGCTGGTGTAAACTGCCCTATCTCACCTATCTGGAAGAATGAAAGGAGGGACCCCTGTGCAAGTACGGAAAATGCGGCTTTTGCGCCATAAGCACGGGATCACCCGCCCGGAACTGGGGCGCGTCTGCGCCCTCTCTCCTCAGCGGATCAGCGAGATCGAACTGAGCGTGGCGGGGCTGGCCCCGGAGACCGAGGAGAAACTGCGGCGCGGGTTTGATTCTGTGGCCCGGCGGCGTGAGGACGCGCTGTGCTCCCTGCGCGACGACCTTGCCCGACATGGAGCGAGCCTGTTTGAACCTGTGGAGGCCGGTTATGAATTATGATGTTTACCATATCCCGGTGAACTTTACCGACGCCGGACGGCTGTTCGGTCTGTTTGAGATCCGCAACGCCATCGAGACGGTGCTGCTCACAGTACCCGTGCTCTTCGCCTGTATCGCCTTCCTGCCCCTGGCCTTGACGCCCAAGGTGGTGGTGACCTTGATCCTTGTCGTGCCCCTGGGAGGCTTCGGACTCATCGGCATCAGCGACGACAGCCTGACCCGGTGGCTGGGCTGTTGGTGGCGCTGGCGGAAACGGAGGCGGCTCATGCTCTATCGAGGGGAGGTACAGTCCAAGTGAACTTGAAAGAACTGATTTTCGGCGGCGGCGTCAAGGTCGCCGGCGGCGCTGGCGGCGCCTACCGGGACAGCATCCAGGCCTGGCTGCCGGTCAAAAACATCATCGGCGGCGTGATCGTCACCAAGGACAACCGCTTTGTCAAGGTGTGCGAGGTGCTGCCGGTCAATTTTTACTTAAAGTCCCCGGCGGATCAGGAGAACATCATCCTCTCCTTTGCCGCCTATCTGAAGATCGCGCCCAACATGCTCCAGATCATGGTCCGTACCCAAAAGGCCGACATGGCCGACTATGTGGCCCGCATGAAGGCATACGCCGAGATAGAGGAAAACGAGAAGTGCCGGGAGATGATCGAGGACAACATCGCCGAGGTGGATTGGCTTGGCGCCAGCTCCGCCATCACCCGGCGTTTTTTCCTGGTGTTTCAGTATGAGCCGCAGATGAAGGCCAAGCGCAATACCGTGCGCGCCATTGCCCAGCGGCTGAGCGAGGAGGCCGACACTGCCCGGCGCTATCTGGATGTCTGCGGCCTGGAGGTGCTGGAACCACGCTATGCCGACAACACCGTTCTGGAATTGCTGTATGAACTCATCAACAAGAAGACCAGCCGCCGCGTCAAACTGCCCGAGGGCGTTTTTGATATGACAACGGCGGTGCATGGCCTGTATGAAACAGGAGGCAACCAATGAACGCAATTTCCAAAAAGAAGAAAAAGCCGGGGCCGATCAAGGACAAGCCGAAAAAGAAGCCTGCCTCGCCGGCCAGGGAGGGCGAGGAGGCGCTGCCCAAGCAGTCCTTCCTCAAAAGGCTGATTTTTGGCGAGGAGAAGCCGGACCTTTCGGAGATCGAAGTCGGCTCCACTACGATCCTGGATATTCTGTCGCCCACCGCGGTGGACACCAAAAGCCGTGACTACATTGTAGTGGACGGCATTTTTCATGCCTATCTCTATATCACCGGCTACGGCTACTCCACCACCGTGGGCAATGGCTGGCTGTCCCCTCTGGTGGAGGCCGGCGAGGGCGTCAGCCTCAACTTCATGATCAAGCGCCAGCCCAAAGACAAAACCCTCAGCAAGATTTCCCAGACCACTATGATCAACCGCTCCCGTATGCGGGATGTGGGGGATACCCGCTCTGACTACGAAGAGCTGGACAGCGCCATTGCTTCCGGGCTTTACCTGAAGGATGTGATGAACCGGCAGGGCGAGGATTTCTACTACATGCACACCATCATCGAGGTCACGGCGGAGGACCCCGAGACGCTGGAGCAGCGGGTGACAGCGGTGGAACAGCTGTGCGTGTCGGTGGATATGATTGCCCGGCGCTGCGACTACAAGCAGGAGCAGGCGTTTTTGTCCACCTTGCCCGTGCTGGCGCTGGACCCGGACATCGAGCGCAAGTCCCGCCGCAACGCTCTGACAAGCGGCGTGGCCGCGTCTTTCCCCTTTGCCTCCTACGAGCTCAGCGACAAGAACGGCGTATTCCTGGGTATCAACATGTATAACAAAACGCCGGTATTCCTCGACCCCTACGACGACTACAAGTACACCAACGGCAACTGGTGGATCGGCGGGTCCTCCGGTGCCGGCAAGACCTTCACGCTGCTTACCCTCAGCGGCCGCCTGCGGCAGCAGGGGAAGCGGGTTATCGTCATCGCCCCGAAAAAGGGCCATGAGTTCCGGCCACTGTGTGAAAAACTCGGTGGGCTCTATCTCCGCATGTCCCCGTCCTCCAAGGACTGCCCCAACCTCATGGCCATCCGGCGCGCGTCGCTGGACTCCTATGCCCATCTAAAAAACCTGACGGCTCGGGACGACAGCGTGCTGGCCGATAAGATCTCACGGCTCATCATCTGGTTCTCCCTGAAGAAGCGGGATTTGAGCGAGGAGGACAAGAGCCGCCTGGATTCCTCCCTGGTGGAGTGCTACCAACGGTACGGCATCGACTTTGACAACCGCTCCCTGCTGGATGCGGACGGAAATTTCAAGGAGATGCCCATTCTCGCCGACTGGTACGATGTCCTGCAGCGGGACCCCGAGACACGGCACCTGGCGGTGGTCCTCGCCCGGTATGTCACCGGCTCCGCCGCCGCCATGGGCGGGCGCAATAATGTGTTGCTGGACAACAAATTCATTGTGCTGGACATCTCCGGCCTCTCCGACGATATGATCGCCGACGGCACCTTCTGGGCCACCGACGTGGCCTACGACCTCATCATGAACGCCGGGACGGAGCTCTCCGCCCTGCTGGCGGACGAGCTGTGGTCGCTGGTGGGCGCTAGCTCCAACCCGCAGGCCGCCGGCTTTGTGCTGGAGATGGTGAAAACCATCCGGGGCCTGGGCGGCATAGCGGTCACCTCCACCCAGGGGATGCAGGACCTCTTCGGGCTGGAGGGCGGCAAGTACGGCAAGGGCATCCTGGACTCCAGCCGCATCAAGCTGATCATGCAGATGGAGGAGCAGGAGGCCCGGCTCATCCAGAACGTCCTCAATCTCTCTGAGGATGAGGTGCGGCAGATCACTCGCTTCCGGCGGGGCGAGGGCCTTTTGTGCATCGGCTATAACCATGTGCCCATTGCCTTCCACGCCTCCCAGCAGGAGTACGACATCATCACCACATCGCCCACGGACCTGCACCGGCGGGCAAAGGAGGAGAGCGTATGACGGACCTCAAAATGGACATGGCCAAGATTCAGACCCTTGTGGGCAACGCCTTCTCCGCCACCGGCGCCCTTGTGGCGCTCTCGGACGGCGGTGTGATGAGCGGGCCGAAGCTTCAGCAGACGCTGGAAAAAACAGCTGCTGAGTTTGAAAAAGCCGCACTGGAGTTGCGAGTCCTGTGTGAAAAGCACAGCCCCGGTAAGGGAGGTTACGGCAGGCGGCCGCCGACACCCTATTGCGCGGTCGCTGGCCATGTGGAGAAGCTGGGGTACAGCTGGCTGCACATCCGGCTCAATACCCTCTTGCCCCATTGCCGCTACCAGACGCCCCTCTGGCTGACCGATACGATCCGCCGTCTGCTGGACGGTTTTGAAGCGGGAGGCAATACCGTTCCCTACTTTCGGGAGAGGGCCATGCTGGTGATCGATGAGCACAGCGAGATTGCCGGCCGGCGGGTGTTCGATCAGGACAACAAGGGGTGGAAGGCCGTGTGCAACGCCCTCAAAGGCAGGGCCATTCCGGACGACGACCAGTACACGCTGGCCGTATCCCTGCTCGCCACGCCCAGTACGGAAAATGTTTGCCACATCACCCTCATGGATCTGCATGACGCCTCGGACTTCTTCGCCCTCCACTCTGGAGATTACGCCTTCGGCAGCATCTACGGCTGAGCCGGCCCCATCAGATAAGTTGAAAAAATCCACACACTTTCCGCCTCGGATATTTTTCACAAAATCTGTCGGCCTTCCAACGCTGAGATGCCCTGATTTTTCAGGCGTTTTTCTACACGCCGGACCCTATCAGAAAAGCGGAAAATCTGACATCTACGGGGGGTCATCTGTTTTTTAAGAACTAGGTCGTTTCGAGGCCGCCAAAATTGTCCTTGTGCCGGAAGCGGCACAAGGGCGGTTTTGGCGGTTCTCAGGGACAGGAAGAGAGGTGAAACGGTATTCTTCTGAGCGTTCACGACATGGAACTTCTCCGCCTGCTCCGCTGGTGCCGCTTCATTGCCCCCGCGACTTTAGAGGACGCCTTCTCCAAGGCGGAGATCGCAAATCTCGCCGGCGCCGGCTATCTCAAGAGGCACGCCAAAAGCGGGGCCTATGTCCTCACGGGTAGAGGAGGCCGCCTGCTCGACACCGCCTTTTCAGGGCACAAGCTTCCCCAGGCGCAGCGGGCCTACCGGGAGGCAGACATCCAGAGGCGGCTGTATATCGCCCGTCTGACGGTGACCGCGTTCCGGGCCGGGATTAATGTCTTCACCGCCGGCATAGAGGACCTGAGGAAAGAGCCTGCCCTGTTCCTTCCCTCCAACAGCCGGGGCCGCGGGGCAAACCCCTGGGCCAACACCCGTATCGCGGCGGTGGCGGCCCTGGGGGACACGGCCTATGCCGTCCACCATGTACGGCCGGGGATCGGCCGGCTGCTCTTCTCCGATGAACTGGCCGCCTTCACCCGGAACATCTCCACGCTGAGAGCGCCAGCGCAGGCGTTCCTCTTCTTCGGGGACAGCTACGGTGAACTACTGACCGAACTGGAGCGCGGCGGGGAACCGGACGCTGGCCGGCTGATCGGCTATGGCGAAGCTTACCGCCGCCTGCGCCTGCCCGCGCACCTGCTCACCTGTGATGACGCCGGGGCGCTGCAGCTTCGCGTCATGGCCCGGCCCAGCTACCGGGAGGGACTGACCCGCATTGCTTTGAAGTCGAGATACGCCCCGCCGCCGGAAGACTTTCCCCAGTGCGACGCTCTGTTCGGCGGCGCGCCTT
>ERZ1090861.604-NODE-604-length-21349-cov-26.441204_pt1 | contig 21349 bp, 17 predicted proteins | sample MGYA00478482_ERZ1090861 | MGnify/ENA primary metagenome ERZ1090861 (study PRJEB33644, sample SAMEA5815744) | chicken gut metagenome | biome: Chicken; feature: Gastrointestinal Tract; material: Caecum | place: Ireland | collected 2019-01-01 | study: A study of the... | reverse complement strand
CTACACGAGCCTTATCGTCGGCAGCGTCAGATGTGTATAAGAGACAGTTTATAAATTTGTTGAAATTTTGATTTTTTAAATAAAAAAAGACGACTTGCAATTTGTCGCCTTTTTATGTATTATTTAATTATTTTTTATTTCTTCTTAATTTTTCAATCCATGGTGGAACGTTTGTTGATTTTACGTCAACTCTTGAAGAAGAAAGGTCATCATGACGCTCAAGCGAAACATTTGGTTTTGCTTCTTCCATTTCTCTTTCCTTTTGAACATAGTTTGAGAACATGCTGCGAGTGTCATATTTAGCTTTAGCCTGCCCCATATTGCCTATAGAACGAGCACTTTCCATCTCCTTCTTTCTCTCATCTTCCTTAGCTTTTTCGTCATTTGCATTTTTAAAGCCTGTGGCAATAAGAGTGATTTCAACTTCATCATGCATATTATCGTCAATGCAAGTTCCAACAATGATATTGCACCCTTCGTCAGCAACTTCTCGAACAAGTGCAGCAGACTCACTGACATCGTCTTGAGTTAAATCGCCACCACCTTTGATATTGATAAGCACACCTGTTGCTCCTTCAATCGTTGTTTCAAGAAGTGGGCTGGCAACTGCCTGTTTAACGGCATCAAGAGCTTTGCTGTCGCCTGTGCCATAACCTATACCCATGTGTGCAAGACCTTTGTCTTTCATAACTGTTGTTACATCGGCAAAGTCAAGGTTGATAAGACCTGGATATGCAATAAGGTCTGAAATTCCCTGAACACCTTGTCTTAGCACGTCGTCAGCAAATCTAAAGGAATCTTTGATAGGCGTCTTCTTAGGCATTATTTCAATCAATTTTTGATTTGGTATAACAACAAGAGCATCGACATATTTTCTTAATTTCTCAAGCCCTTCTTCAGCATTGTTCGCCCTAACCTTTCCTTCAAAATCAAATGGCTTTGTTACTACTGCAATGGTTAAAATACCAAGCTCTTTTGCAATTTGTGCAATAACAGGAGCAGCACCTGTTCCTGTTCCGCCACCCATACCTGCAGTGATAAATAAAAGGTTTGTGCCCTTCAACATTTCAGTGATAGAGGTCTTGCTTTCTTCTGCAGCCTTTTGTCCTATTTCTGGCTTTGCCCCCGCACCTTGTCCATCTGTAAGGCGTTCCCCTATTTGAAGTCTTGTTTCAGCCTTACTGATAAGAAGTGCCTGTTGGTCTGTGTTGACAGCGATAAACTCAGCAGAGCTTACCCCAGCTTCAATCATGCGGTTCACAGCGTTGTTTCCACCGCCACCTACACCAATAACTTTAATCTTTGTGACAGAAGTTGCTAAATTATCCATAATTTTCTCCTTAAACTCCCCTTTTTCTAGAGATTTGTTTATATTTAAAAAGCCTTACTTTGGCTTTTAAATATCACTTATGCATATTGTAATACATTTTGAATAAATTTGCAATCAAATCTATAAAAATTTTTAAAATTTTGCTAAAAACCACTTTTTCAAGTTAAATCATGCATAATTATTCATTTCTATTATAACAAACTTTTTGCAAATATCAAGAGTTTTTTCAAAGATTTTTTATAAACTTTTTTTAAATGTCTTATCTTGCAGACTATAAAATTATTGATTAAGCTCTAGTGCACTGTTTGTAAGTGACAAAATAGACGCAAGCTCGGGCTTATCTTTGCCCGGAAGTGGTGGAAGCCCATAACTTACATTTCGGCCGAGACACTTGCCAAGATAGTCTCTTCCGCCCTTTATCTTGCTAATTCCTGCACCTGTCAGATATACAGGAAGATAGGATAGAAATTCTTTTGTATTCATTTGAACACACTTTGATATAACCTGAGCTATCTCTTCAATGCGATAGCCAACAACTTCGTTTGCACTATTGAGTGGAATCTTGATAACCTTGCCAACGTCTGCGGTGAGCTCATAGAAGTCACTTTGCTTGCCCTTAACTGACAGCACTATCAGTCTTTTTAGTTTGTCCGCCTCATTTATTGAAATATCAAAGGCATCTGCAAGGTCATTGGTTATAAAACCGCCACCACGTGAAAAACTTGTGAGTGCGTAAAGTCCGTCGCCTTTGACAAAGGATATACTTGAAGTCAAATCACCAACGTCTATCAAAAGCGCAAGGTCTTCCCGTCTTTCTTTAGGTATAATAAAAAGTGCTTGGGCAAGCGGCTCTGAAATATATTCAACACTTGAATAGTCAAGACCTGCAACTATTGTGTTGAACATTTCTATAAACTTTTTATCCGCATATATTATAGACAGGTTTGCAGTGATAGAAAGTGCATTTTCCCCAATGGGCTCTAGCGTAACCCTGCCATCATCTATTATATAGGATATAGGATTTACTGAAACAACTTCAACTGAGCTATCCTTTGCCTTCTCACTTGCCATATAGAAAAGAGAATCTATGTCCGCTTGTTTAATCTTTCGTCTTGTGCCAAAATTGATAGAAACTTCGCTGCGTTTAACTGATGAAAATTCTGCAGGCACGCCTATGTAAATCTTATCGAGTTCGCGTGACCTTGAAACGTCTAGCTCTGATGTGAGCTGCTCGAAAAGCGGAGAGATTTTTTCTGGTCTTATAAACTCCCCTTGATAGAATCCGTCATACTCATATTCCTTAAAGCCTTTTATATTAAATGTGTTGTTAAGCCCCCTTCCTGCATAAATTGCACGAAGTTTTAACGAGCCAATATCAATTACCAAACAAAAATCATCTTTCATCTTTCACCCGCAAAAATCTTTATAAAAATTGTAACGCAAAAATGCTTGATTGTCAAGCAGCTTAATCTATTATAATGCTTCTTTCGACAAAAAAATCTTGATAAAAGATAATAAATCCCACAAAATGCTATTTGGTTTGACTTAAAATGAATAAAGTGATATAATGGCATAGCTAATAGTTAGGAGGAATAATGAGATCACTTGAAAAGTGTGTTGAAGATATTATAAACTCAAAAAACATAGCTATTTTTTGTCACACAGCTCCTGATGCCGACACTCTAGCATCTGCAGTTGCTCTCAAAAAGATTATAAAACAAAATATAGATATAGAGACAAACCCAAAACAGATTGACATATTTGTTGATGCCGAAGAGATTGGTGATATAAACCAAGCTATTATTAAGGGTGTTAACATAAACCAGCAAACGGTAGAAAAGTATGACCTTGCCATAAGCGTTGATGCTGCGTCTTTATCAAGGCTTGGCAAGTGGCAAGAGCTTTTTACAAGCACTATAAACACCATAAATATCGACCACCACCAAAGTAACACACAATTTGCAAAGAATAATCTCGTGCTTAAAACTTCGTCAACTTACGAGGCAATATATATGCTTTCAAAGATAAAAAATCTCACCATGTCGGACAACGTTTTAAATCTTTTATATTCTGGTATAATAACCGATACGAACAACTTGACGCAGGGCGTGATAACCGTCAACACCCATAAGGTTATAGCTGAAATGATGCTACGACATATTAATATAGATGCACTAAAAACTCACTTTTTCCAAAATAACCCTAAGTCAAAGGCTTATCTTCTTCAAAAGGCACTTGGCTCTCTTAGATTTTTAGCATCTGACCGAATAGCCTTTATGAAAATCACTAAGCAAGACTTGCAAGATGCTGAGGCTTCTTTTGATGACAGCGTTGGCATTGTCAATCACGGCATCGATATTAAAGGAGTTGACATCGCAATACTTGCAATCAAACAGGAAGACAATTCATATTATGTCAGTCTGCGTGGCAAGAATGGAATTGACGTAAGCCGTATTGCAAAAGAATTTGGTGGCGGCGGACATGACAGTATGGCAGCATTTCAATATAACGGACTTTTAACTGAGCTTAATCCACTTCTTACTAAAGCATGCAAGGAAGAGCTTGCACTGCACCCAAGAGAAGAGCTTGGCGAAAACTTATTCTTTGGCGATGATGACGAAATTAGCAATGATAAAAAAGAAGAAAACAATAGTGAAAATGATAAATAAACTATAAATTATTAATCTAATAAAAACTTATTATTAAAAAAATCGCGAAAAATTCGCGATTTTTCTTTGTTTTTTCTTAAATTTTCTTTAATTTTCTCATATTTTAATTAAAATTATATTTATTTTATTTTTTATTAAATTGTTGCAGGAATTATATCAAAATAACAATCTTCCTGCCCATGCTCTCTATAGTCATAATAGTTTTTTATCACAATGGTGGCGGTTTTAAGATTATCTTCTGTTAAAACCACATCTTCGCCGCTGACCTTTATAGTCTGCCCAATATATGTGTATATCTGCGAAAAGACATCAAGCATAAGTTCTACTTTATAGGTAAGCCCATAGGTTGAATTATATATAATATAGGTTTGTCCATTAAAAAACTTAAGTTCTATTGCGCTTTGATTTGTTTGCAGCACGTCGTCATAAATTTCAGTCAAATTGATGCTTTCAATAAGCGTTATTTGCTCGCTAAGTGGTCTATTGTTTTCAAAAAGGGCATCATATATTGGTTGATAGCCACTCACGTTCATAAACTGCCCGACCGCATAGTTTTCGTCCGCCACTTGCAAACCTTCAAGGAGTATAGCGTTGGTTTGGTCTGAAATATAGCTATCTGTTATTTTCAGCACCTTAAACTCATCATCTGTGATATAGAATTGGTCGTTGTGCTCTATTGCAAAGATTTCCTGCCTTTCGGCAACATGAATAACAAATTTTGACGGAAAAACTGTCTCAATATTGATAACCTTTATATATGGATTTTTGCTCTCGATTTTTTCTATATATTTATTTTTATTGCAGAAGAACACCGAACCGCCCATTTTTATCTCTCCGCTTTCAATAATCTCTTCGTCAGTTGCAGTGATATAGGTCTTATTTGTTCGATAGTCAAGCTCAATCGTTCTAAGTGAAAACAAAGTAAAAGATAGTATCACAAAGATTACTATCACGGCGACAATGGCACTAAGAGCAATTATCCACTTTTTTTTCACATTTTATCCTTTTAACGTGTGCACCAAGTGAAGAGAGCTTATCTTCTAAATGGAAATAGCCACGATCTATAAGCTCAACATTATTTATCGTTGTATACCCTTCAGCAACAAGCCCTGCCAGTGTGAGAGCCGCCCCACCGCGAAGGTCAGGCACATTTACTTCTGCACCATATATTTTTTCCTTTCCTTTGACGATACATACCCCATTTTTGCATCTTATATCACACCCCATTTTGAGAAGCTCTCCAATATGCTTAAAACGGGCTTCAAAAAGGTTTTCAATTATAAGGCTGTAGCCATCACTTATCGACGCAAGGGCAAACATAGGTGCTTGCAAGTCGGTTGGAAAGCCCGGATATACCGCAGTTTCCACTTCGCCAAAAGAAAGCGGACGGCGAGTTCTGCTTATTATTATTCTATCATCATCGCAAATTAAATTGCAAGCGGTTTTTGAAAGTTTTGCAAGCAGCTCTTGATTATGCTCTTGATTAACGTTTTTAACGACAAGCTCTTTCCCGCACATAGCACCAGCAATCAAAAATGTCCCCGCTTCTATTCTGTCACTTATCGCCTGATACTCACAGCCATGCAGTTTTTTCACGCCCTTTATTGTTATAAGGTTGCTTCCCGCACCTGTTATCTTTGCCCCGCAAGAATTTAGGAAGTTTTGAAGGTCAACAATCTCAGGCTCTCTTGCGGGGTTAAAAATACGGCTCTCGCCTTCTGTAAGAGTGGCAAGCATCATAATATTTTCAGTCGCACCCACACTTGGGAAGGACAGCATAACATCACCAGACCTTAGCTTGCTTCCGTCTGCATATATGTAGCCATTTTTGTCAACAACCTTGCACCCCATCTGCTTAAGCCCGCTTAAGTGTATATCAATCGGTCTAAGCCCAATGTCGCACCCGCCCGGATATGAGACCTTTGCAATCTTTTTACGCCCGAGTATTGAGCCAAGCGTAAAGATAGAAGAGCGAACCTTGCAGGCAAGTTCATTTGGCACATCGCTATAGATTATATCTCGGCAATCTATGTAAAGGTCTTGATTTGCAAATTTCCCTTGAGCAAACTTAGTTTTCCCGCCAAGATGCTCAAGTATCATGCACATATAGAGAACATCACTATACTTCGGCACATTTTCAAGCAAGATTTCGCCGTCAACCAATATGCAACCTGCCAAGATTGGAAGAAGTGAATTTTTTGCCGTGTCAATTTCAACTTCCCCTTCAAGTGAGCTTCCGCCCACAATATAAAAACTTTCCATATAAGAGTATATGCCAAGACAAAAAAGAATGATAAAAATAAATAATTTTTAAAACAATCACCATTCACTAACAAAAAATCCCATGTCTAAACATGAGATTTTGTTAGCTTTTATTTTGTAGTTTTAATAATCATATTTTTATTCAACAATAGCCCGCCAATATCTATTGTAATAAGTATCTGTTAAATAAGTCAATGCATTTGTTTGAACTTCTGAAGCCGTTGACGTTGCTATAATTGATGAATCTGAGAAAGAACTGCTACTTGCTATTTCCCAGTTATATGGCGTATTGAATGTTATTGCTGTGAGTCTACCGCAACCATAGAAAGCTTCCCTACCTATACTTGTTACACCTTCTGGGATTGTTATACTTGTTAAACTACTGCAGTCACGGAAAGCATAAGCACCTATACTTGTCACACTTCCATCACTTGGAATTATTGAATTTTTGCAACCCGCGACAAGAACTTTACTTTCTGTTTCTATTATGCAATTCCCTGCACTATGATATACTGTATTCCCTTCTTCTACTGTTATTGTCTCAAGTCCGCTGCAACCAGAGAAAGCTTCACTAGATATACCTGTCACAGTTGTTGGGATGGTTATACTTTTTAAACTACTGCAACCACCGAAAGCACGATCTCCTATACTTGTCACTCCTTCTGGGATTTCTATACTTGTTAAACTACTGCAATTCTGGAAAGCTTGACCATATATATTTGTAACTCCTTCTGGGATTGTTATTTCTGTTAAACCACTGCAACCATAGAAAGTAGCACCATCTATAATTGTAACTCCTTCTGCGATTATTATACGCTCTAAACTACTGCAATTCCGGAAAGCATTCCAACCTATACTTGTCACTCCTTCTGGGATTGTTATACTTGTTAAATTACTGCAATTATAGAAAGCACCACTACCTATACTTGTCACACTTGATGGGATTGTTATACTTGTTAAACTATTGCAATTATAGAAAGCAACATTTCCTATACTTGTCACTCCTTCTGGGATAGTTATACTTGCTAAACTACTGCAACCCCAGAAAGCACCATCACCTATACTTGTCACACTAAATTCGTAAGGTGAACGAGAAGTTCTATATATTGTTGACGGGGTTACTAATTCTCCTGTTGCACTTGTATTACAATCTGATACTCTTGCTGTGCCTGGTGAAGTTGTATAACTATATTTTAAATTACTATTAGCTGTTTCAAATATCGCATAATAGGTTGTTGGTGAATTCTCTGTGAAGGTGAAATTATAGTCTGTAAGAGTTGATACAAGCTCTCCTGTTTCACTACCTGCTCTCCAACCTAAGAAAGCTGCTCCGTCAACGTCTGTAAAGTTGGCTGAAAGTGCAACTTGCTGCCCTATTTCTACTACTCCACCACCTGTTGCTGTGCCTAGTGTTTCATTAGTCGATATCGCTGTCACTGATAGTGCTTCTTCTATTGTGATAACTATTTCTCCTAAATCTATGCTGTCAGAGTTTGGTGCCATGATTGTCAGCTCAAGTGTGCCGTCTGCTTGCGTAGTTGCAGGGTCAAATTCTTTAAAGCCGTCATCATCTGCATCGGTTAGCTCATTTACGCCAATAATTCCGCTATGTCTTTCTGACACTCCGTCATTTGCAAGAGCTCCTAAATTTACACTTTCTATTGCCCAATAACTATCCGTTGTGTTTATTATATCAAAATACAAGATAAAAGAACCGTGACCATTCTCTTCTGTCTCTAAAGACGTTAAGTCCATATTAAAGTTTCCATTTATGTAACCCGGTGTGAAGCTGTCAACAACTATCTCTTCACCGCCCGCTTCTTGATACCTGACTTCTTTAACAAACAAGCTTCTATCAGGCACGACAAAGCTTAAATTGCCTTGTATGCTTATTTGCTGCTGCGTCGCTGCAAACACCCCAAGTATCAACGCCCCTAGCATAAGCATAAATAATGAAATTGTGGATATCAATTTTACTTTTAATGACATAAATCTCTCCTTAACGCAAAAATTTTATTTTTATTTTGTTTAATCACTGCTGTTTTTATGCAAATTTCGACCTTACTTGCATATCTTAGCCACATTTTAGCATTTTTGCAATCCCTTTGTCTCAAGGGTGACGGCACGATGCCGTCAAATCACGACCCGAATTTTCGAACCATATGTTCGACGATTGTCCGATTAAGAGTGTCTAAGTTTTAAACTACATCTCCGCTCTCTAAGCCTAACGCTTGGCGGTTATCCGGCAGAGTGAGAATAAGAGATAAGCTATGTCTCCGCTCTTAAGCCAAATGTTTGACGGCTGTCCGGCAAACTTAGTTTGCATCACTGTCCGATAAAGTGAATATAAGAAACAAACTTTATCTCCGCTCTCTAAGCCTAACGCTTGGCGGTTATACGGCAGAGTGAGAATAAGAGATAAGCTATGTCTCCGCTCTTAAGCCAAATGTTCGACGACTGTCCGGCAAACTTAGTTTGCATCACTGTCCGATAAAGTGAATATAAGAAACAAACTTTATCTCCGCTCTCTAAGCCTAACGCTTGGCGACTATCCGGCAGAGTAAGTTGAAAAAATAAACTTTGTCGCCGCTCTCAAACCTTACGTTTGACGATCGTCCGCGAGCTAGATGCTCGGCGTTTGTCCGGCAGAGTGACATAAAAGAATAGTCTTTATTCCCGCTCTCTTTAACCATATGTTCGACGGCTGTCTATGTGAGCGAGCTTTGTCGCAGATATGAGAAGGCATAAAGGCTGACAAGCCTTTTGGAGGGCAAAAAGTTTTTGCCTTCTTGTGCATTTTGAAAAAATGCACATGCCTTCTCACACTCGCGGCGAAGCCGCTCGCGATGGACATAGTATGTCCATCTTTTGCTATTAGTATACCCCCGCGCAACCCTTGTCAACAAATTTTAAGCATTTTTTTAAAAAATTTTTATTTTTTTTGTGGATTTGTCTTATATTGATAAATTTTCCCTATCTCCACTTTATATGAATATCTTTTCATATAACTATAATTCCATTGTATACTCCCTTTCTTTTTCATTACAGCTTATAATTTGTTTCTCCGCCGCAGGCAAGCGAATGAGGGATTTTTATTAAAAAATCACAATAGGCAAAATATGTTTTGCCTATAAAAACTCTAGTGAGTTTTTCATTCGCTTGCCTGCGGCGGAGAAAACTCAAAACCAGTTCTGTTCTATAAATTCCATCCTTATTATCTCTTCACCTTTCACTCTTCATTTTTCACTCCCGCGTCAGCGGTATGTCGCCAAGCGTCCGGCTTAAAAAAAAGGTAGCCAATTCTGGCTACCCATAAATTAAATTTAAAGTTAAATTTATTTTTTATCATAATTTTCACTAAAAAATGCAAAAATATGTGGTTATTTTGTCATTTTTATTTAATTTTGCTTTGATTTTGAGAATTTCAGCTTTTTAAATTTTATCACTTTCACATCTCCGCCCTTTGACTGACGCAAGACGTTAAGGCAAATTCCAATGCCTGCCATAAACACCATAACAGACGTCCCACCACTTGAAATAAACGGAAGTGGCAAGCCTGTTGGCGGGATTGAGCCTGTGACTACCGCAATATTAAGCAGTGTTTGAGCGGCGATTATAAATGCAACACCGCTGACCAGCATTGAGCCAAACCTATCTTTTGCGTTTAGTGCAATTTTGATAAGCCTGTAGACAAGCACAAAGAACACAATCATCAAAATTGTCACACCAACAAAACCAATCTCTTCGCCGATGATTGACAAAATAAAGTCTGATTCAGCAAAAGGAAGAAAAAGGTATTTTTGACGAGAGTTGAAAAGTCCAACACCAAACCACCCGCCGTCACCAAGCGAATAGAGCGACTGAATAAGCTGAAAGCCTTCTCCTTGCGGTGACGCCCATGGGTCTATGAAGGCAAGCAGTCTTCTTAGGCGGTATGGCTCAAGCACCACAAGCAGCGGAACGCAAGCAGCGGCAGGAATTGAGAACATAAGGGTGTGTTTTTTGCTCATTCCACCGATAATCAGCATAAAAAGAGTTACAAACGCGATACACATAGTCACGCTCATTGACGGTTCTAGCATGATAAGCACGCACATCAGCCCGCCAACTATCAAAACAGGCAGAAGCCCTTTAAAGGTTTTGACCTTGTCGTGGTTGTCGGACATATAGGCGGCAGTGAAAATCACAAGTGCAAACTTTGCTATCTCTGATGGCTGAATTGAAAACCCAAGTATTGACACCCAGCGTTTTGCACCATAACTTTCCATTCCAAGTCCAGGCACAAAGACAAGCACTAAAAGCACAAAAGTTCCGCCAACAATCCACCATTTATATTTTTTTAGCAGATGATAGTCAAAAAAGGTGAAAAATATCATTGCGATAACGCCAAGCACCACACCAAAAATTTGTTTTATAAGAAAGAAATATTTGTTGCCATAGTGATAATTTGCACTATAATATGACGCGCTATAAACCATTAAGCACCCAAAAATCACAAGTGCCATAACAAGTAGCGCAATTACTATAATATCAGTTCTGCATTTCGATTTTTTCAAAGTTATCAAACATAATCTCCTTAAAGATTTCACCGCGAACAGCATAGGATGAAAATTCATCAAAACTTGCACACGCAGGGGCTAGCAGTATCTTCTGCCCAGGCTGTGCATTCGCCTTTGCATAAAAGGCAGCTTCTTTCATGCTTGCAAAAAGCAAGGGCTGATAGCCGTAACCTACTGCACAATCAAAAATCTCCTGTCCCGCCTGACCAAAGCAGAGAACCTGCTCAAAGTTATAATTTTTATTAAAAATTTCATCAAACTTGAAGCCCTTATTTTGCCCGCCAAGCAAAAGCACAAGTCCATTCTCTCCAAGCGAGCTGATTGAAGCAAGAGCGGCAGAGATATTGGTTGCCTTAGAGTCGTCAAAGACGTCAGCACCGCCGACCTGTCCAAGATATTCAAGGCGGTGCGGCGGAGCTTTAAAACTGACAATAGCCGCCTTAATAACTGCTGGCTTTACTTTCATTTTTACCGCAATAGACACCGCAGCCAAAACGTTTTCAAGATTTTTTTCACCAAAAAGCGGCAAGTCATTTAGTGAAATAATTTTTGTTTTATTATGAAAAATTGCATTATTTTTCACAAAAACACCTTTATTTAGCATTTTTTTTGAAAAAAACAGCACTTTTTTATCAATTAACAATTTATTTGTGTTTTCATCATCATAGTTTAGCACCACCTTTTGTCTGTGTTTGCCTGTCAAAATTTTCTTCTTGACGCGCAGATATTCTTCAAAACTGCCATGCCTGTCTATATGGTCAGGTGCAAGATTTAAAATGCAGGCAACATCTGCCGCAAAATAGCTTGAAAGTTCAAGCTGAAAGTTGCTAACTTCACACACTATAACTGAATTTTTGTCAGTTTTTAGTGCTATATTTGATATTGGCTGTCCGATATTTCCACAGACAAAGGTTTGCTTGTTCGACTTTTTCATGATGTCACCAACAAGAGAAGTTGTTGTTGTCTTACCGTTAGTGCCTGTTATGCCAATAATCTTGCCCTTTGAAAAAAGATAGCCGAGGTCAAGTTCACTTATAATCGGTGTATTATTCATAAAAAAATGCGATATAAGCCCGTTGCCAATAACCTTTATGCCAGGACTGACAACAACAAAATCATATTTCTTTTGAAGTGGCTCCTTTTCATAGTTAAAAATATTTGAAAACCTGTTCTCATCGTCATAGATGCTAACGCACGCACCCTTCTCATGAAGCAGTTTGCAAGCAGCTTGCCCACTTATACCCATGCCATACACAAGCACATTTTTACCTTTTAATTTTATCATAACACCCCTGTGACAAATAGATAGCCGATAAGCGTGCCTAGTCCGCACACCATCGTTATTACTATATATACTGCCACAATGCGATTTTCATGCACACCGCTTTTCTCAAAATGATGATGAAGCGGCGCCATTTTGAATACCCTTTTATGTGTCTTTTTATAGTAGCCCACTTGAATAATATCTGAAAGCGCCGTAAGCACATACAAAATGCCGATTATTGGAAGGATAAGCTCAAGCTTTGTGAATACCGCGAGCGACGCAATCGCACCGCCGAGTGCAAGCGAGCCTGTATCTCCCATAAATATCTTTGCGGGAAAGCAGTTGAAAAGAAAAAAGCCTACAAGAGCCCCTAAGAGTGCAAAAGCAATTATTGAATAGTTATAACCGCCTGCAAGTAATGCTGTGATTATGCCAAAGAATAACAGATAGGTTCCGCTCACCCCTGTGGCGAGTCCATCAAGTCCGTCAGTCAAATTGACTGCATTTGTGACCGCAACATAAAAAATTATAATAAATGGTATGATAAAAAGCCCTAAATCTAGCTGTAACCCGAAGAAATTCAGGTCGCTTCCAACCTTAAAATAGGCAAAAATTGCAATTATTGTTGCAATAGATACTTGTCCAATAATCTTCTGGTAGGGCTTTAACCCTTCATTTTTATGATATTTTATCTTGATAAAGTCGTCCATAAAGCCAAGAAGCCCATAGCCAAGCATAGTTAAAAGCACAAGCACCGGCATATAAACTTCGCCACGTAGAAATATTCCGCAAGCAAAAAGCGTGGCTAGAATAAAAATCCACCCGCCCATAGTTGGCGTTCCGCTTTTCCCTGCATGCTTGTCCACATAATGCAAAATAGTCTGCGAAAGGTGAAATTTCTTGCATAATTTAAGTATTGGCACACCTAAAATAAGTGCCAGACTCAACCCCACTAAAAATACTAAAAAAAATTCAAGCATATGTCGCTCCTAAATATATTTATTATTTAGTTTACGCAAGTATGCCTGAATTATAAGAAAAAATAGAATAAAGAGAATTTATAAATATAGATTTTTTAAATTTACAAAATAAGATTAAATAAATATTGAATAGCTTTTGTATATGGGCGGCGACAAAATTTTAAAACGCAAAGTTTTAAAATTTAAAAAGAGAAACTTTTTATCGCTCCGAGATAAAAAGTTTCTCTTTTTTGCTCGCTTTTTCAAAGCGAGCGGTCGCCGCCCTGCTTATAAGCTAAACATACACACATAAAAAAACAAGAAACAAAAATGTTTCTTGTTTTAACTAAAAGTTTTTAAGTTATTATTTTTTTTAATTTTATTGATTTTTTACTTATTTTTATGTAATTTTTGTGTTTTTAAGATAAATTTTATAATATTTTATTAAACTTCATCTTATAAGCAATGACTACACGCTCTCCGGATCGCCGCCAACTACTTCATCACCAATATAGGCATAGAGCTTATTTATAAGAGACTTTCTCTTTATTCTTGGCTCAAGAATAGTAAGTAATTTTACAATTTTATCACCGTTTGCTATAACATCTTCTGTCCTTGCATATTCTAAAATGCCTTCAAGAAGCTCATCAATACTGATATTTCTTACATATAAATTCTTTTCTTTATCGCCACGCGTTAAAATCTCAAGCACATTGCAGATATATTCAACATCCCCGCTCTCAGCAAGCTTGCTTGTGGCTTCCACTCTACAATATCCAGTTGAGAGAGCAAATTGCATGCAGGCTCTTGGATTCTTGCATTTTTGCATAAATTTTTCAGCAATAACCTGTGAATACACCGGAGTATAAGCATTTGCATACCTAATAACCTTATAAGGCTCCATTTCACTTACAATTTCTGCAATGGCGTTGATAAGAAATTTGCGACTTGCTCCCTTGATAGCAGGTCCATTATTTCCTATATAATCACAAAGTTTATGCAGGTATTCAACATTTCCTATCTCAACAAGCGCATCAATAATCCTATCTAATTTTGTTCTTCCAAGTCTTGCAAGGTGGTATATTGCTCGCGGGTTTTTGCTTTTAAGTATTGCACTTTCAAGTTTTATAAAATCATCACCATCTACTTGAGAAGCAACTTCAAGCATAAGCATTGGGTCATTTTTTTGAATAACCGAATCTATATATAAATCTTTGCTTATATTCTTTATATTTGCGGTAAAGCGTGCAAGCGCATTTGTATCGTTTGATTTTAGCACAATTTGTCCAATAATTTCTTTTTCTTCTTCAAAAAGACGCTCTTGATTTTTCTCAGTATACTCAACTATACAATTTGGAGAATAAACATAGCTTAATAGACTAACAGGTATATGAAGATTATAAAACTTAACGCTTGGCAAGTTTGCAAAAGCTTTAGCGTTAGATTGGCGAGCCACCTTTTGAACTATTCCATCAGTCTCTTGTGGGCGAATATAAGCTTCAATATCTTTAAGCACATAAGTTATCTCGGCATCATTCCATGCGCGCGTTATAATCCCCACTCTATTTACTCTGTCTGTCAATTTGCTTAATAATTCTTTAAATTCCATATTTTTTTCTCCCCTTGTAATATTTCTATAAATATATTTTACTACAATATTAAAAATAGTCAATACTAAAATTGTAATTTTTTATCATTGACATGACCGGCTTTTTATGTTATAACAAACTGGTAGGTGAAAATCATGGAAGAAGCTTTTTTAAAACTTAAAAAAATTGATGAATTTATTGAGAAAAAATATAGAATTTCAGATAGCCGCGACTTTAAAATTATCAAACTTTATGCGGACGCTGTCTATGATTTTTTAGTCCACTATTGCACCTATGATAGTAGTTCTGCTAGCATTGTTAAAGCAAACAACAACGACACCGAAATATATAATAGACTTTTAAACTTAAAAAACTGCGTCTTGACAGGCAAAGGAGTGTGTGGACAGTTTGCTCAATTTTTTACCACTCTTGTGGCAAATAGAATTTATAAGGTATGTGGAAAAGCAAGATGCGGCATTCTTAACGCAAAGATATACTTTACAGACAAAAATGGAAATAACAAAATAGACCCGCATAGCTTAAACTTTCTTTCCTTTGACGGCAGGCTTTATCTATATGACATTTCAATGGGCTTAAAACAAGTTGTAAAAGCACAAGAGCCTAACGCTTTCTGCGGAATTGACAGTGAGCTCTATCAAACTCGCCTTGCAAAGTTTGACAATAATTCCACTATAGAGTCAACAAATATGCTATATATTGAGCCTAAGCCAATGAAAGCAGTGTTTGAACTTTTCTATCCACATAAAAGTTTTTATATCAAAAAGACGGAAGATTATGAAGGCGTTAAAGCCCCAGATATCTTCACATCTCCAGAAAATTATTAAAAAATGAACATAAAAAACTCTATTAGAATTGATAGAGTTTTATTTTTATAAAAAATTTACTAAAAAACAACTAAAATTTAAGTTTTTTATGAATTTTTTGTTGATTTTTTATTATTTTTAATTATTTTCATGATTTTCAATATTTTCGTCATCTTCTGGAGACTCATTATTAATAACACACGAAAGTTGCTTTCTAAAATAATCATACACCACATCAAAGTCATTATATGAGTATTTTTTGCCTTTTATCTCTTGATACTTTTCAGCACCTTTTCCAGCTATAACTATTGTCTGCCCGCCAGTATATTTTTTGAGAGCATACTCTATCGCACGCTTTCTATTCTCTATAATATCACAATGCTTGTTCACCCCTTGTAAAATCTCCCCTATAATCACATAAGGGTCTTCAAAACGCGGATTGTCACTAGTTAAAATAACGTCGTCAGCAAGCCTACTTGCAATTTCCCCCATTATAGGACGTTTTTGTCTATCTCTATTTCCACCGCAGCCAAATATAGCAACAAGCGGTTTGTCTGAAAGCTCTCTTGCCGTCTTTAAAATCTTTTCAAGCCCGTCTGGAGTGTGAGCATAGTCTATCACAACATTGCTGCGACCTGTTTTTATTATATTGAATCTGCCTTCAACTGGGTTTATGCAGCTTAGTCCTAGACGCACAAGCTCTTTAGGCACGCCAAGACTTCGACATATAGCAATAGAGGCAAGTGCGTTTTGAACGTTATAATCTCCCACCAAATTTGTTTTAATATCTATTTTCTCGCCCATGTAGTCACATTGAAATTTTGAGCCATCAAAAGATTTCTTTATATTCTCGGCCTTCACATCGCAAAAATGTTCTTCACCATAAGAGATGCATGGCACATGCGGATGAATTAAAAACTCTCGGCAACGCTCGTCATCGCCACAAATTATGCCAAGTTTAACCTTGCCATACTCAAAAAGTTTAAATTTTGCCTTTGCGTAGCTATCCATGTCCCTAAAAAAGTCAAGGTGGTCTTCTGTGATATTTGTTAGCACGCCTATTTCAAATTTAATTCCGTCAAGCTTGTTTAGTGCAAGCGCATGGGCGGAGGCTTCCATAACAACATACTCGCACCCCTTTTCTTCCATCTCCTTAAAAAGTTTGTGGAGCATATATGGGTCTGGCGTAGTGAGACCTGTGTCCACAATTTCGTCATCAATCTTTGCTCCAAGCGTGCCAATCGTTCCAACCTTGCCGCTCGCATACCTTAAAATATCAGTCGTGATATTTGCTATTGTAGTCTTCCCATTTGTGCCAGTGACGGCAATTATTTTAAGCTTATCGCAAGCCCTATCAAAAAAGTTTTTAGAGATTAGTGCATAGGCAGACCTTGCATCTTCAATATGCACCACTCTTGCGTCTGGGAATTTTTCTTCACTTATAACCGCAGCCGCCCCACGCGACAGGGCATTTTGAATAAAATCATTTCCGTTGAATTTGCTGCCTTTAAGTGCAATATAAATATCGCCTTCTTCAACATCTTTGTCTGAAATCTTAATGTCCTTAATATTCGTTTGATAAAGGTTGCTATTAATATTTTTAATTCTAACATCTTTTAAAAGGTCATCTAAAAGCATAACACCCCCGTTTTATAGATATTTTACTTTGCAAAAGAAAAAATTTAACCATAATCTTAAAAATAGTTAAAATAAGACATTAAAATCTCACTTTTTCAATTTTGACTTAATTCATTTTATACTTCAAGTGGTCAGCCATATCAATAAACGCCTTGATTGCCTGGCTTGAAAAGGTATAGACGATATCTTTCTTCTTTTGATATTTTGCTATGCCTTCGTCTATTAGATTATTTAATAAGTCAGCAATAGGAAGCTTGAATAGATTGAAAGCCAGTGAGCCAGGAATAGAGTTGGCTTCATTGACATAAAGCGTTTCGCCGCCATATAGGAAATCCACTCGCACCACCCCATCACACTCCAAGATGTTATAAGTTTTCACGGCGAGAGCCTTGATTTGTTTGTCAAGAGTTTGAGAGACCGTGCTTTCTTCATCATCATGAGCGGTCAAATATTTTTCTGAAAAAGTATAGATTTTGCTCTTTTTTACTTCTTGAACGTTGCTTGCAAGCACCTTTTCGCCAACTTTCATAACCGCACAGCAAAATTCTCGTGCATTTGTTATATATTTTTCAACAATAATCTTCTCGTCATAATTAAAAGCTTCGCTGATAGCTTTTTCTAAATTTGTTTCATCTTCACATATGCTGATACCTACACTACTGCCTAGTGATGCAGGTTTTATAATGCAAGGAAAGGCTAAAGTCTCACAAATTTTATTTAAAATTTCTCTCTTCTTTGCCTTATATTCACTTATGTTAAAATGCACATATGCTGGCGACTTGATTTTGTTTGCCTTAAGCATAATCTTCGTCAAAACCTTATCCATGCAGATGGCACTAGACGCAAGAGAGCAAGAAGTGAACGGAATTTCGGCAAGTTCAAGCAGACCTTGCAAAGTGCCATCTTCGCCGCCATGTCCATGATTGCAAAGCAGGGCACAATCAATTTTTATTTTGTCCTTAATTTTTTTGTTTTTGATGATAAGAAGCTGCGATGTGCCAAACTCAAAACTCACTTCTTTAACGTTCTTGGCAAACCTAGAAAAATTCAAATAGGTTTTTGCATCGCATAAATTATCTCCAGTGCAAAACTTACCGTCAGGTTTTATATAGATAGGAATAATTTTATAATTTTTTAAGCCTTTTATTGCCTGCATGGCAGAAATAACAGAAATATCATGTTCAACACTTTTACCACCAAAAAACACTGCAATATTTTTCATAAAAACTCCTTTAAAAAATAACTAATTAAAATTAAATGGCAAATCGTTTTCAAATAAAATCACACAGCCTTTCATGGTAAGTGTTTGCAAAATTTCCTTTTGTTTCTTTCGCGTGGATGCAAAATAGATTTTATTTCTGTCAAAATTGTGAGATATCGCGCCTGAGAGAAGATAATTTTTGTTCACTTCATTCATTATTATAATATAGTCAGCAACGTCAGCTATCAGGCCGCCAAGCTTGAAATTTGCGTCTGACTGCTCACTTCCCATTTCAACAAGACCGGGTGTGACAACAATTTTGATTCCACTAAACTTTGATAGCACTTCAAGTGCTTCTCGGCTTCCAACAATATTTGAATTGTATGAGTCATCTATTATAGTTGCATAATTATTTTTTAAAATCTCAAGTCTGTGTGGGGGTGGAGAAAGTGATTTTATTGCTGCAATTATATCTTCATCTGTTATACCTAAGATGTGCGCAAGAGTGCTTGCAGTGACAATATTGTCAATATTACATTTACCAAGCAGCCTTGTTGAAGCTTTCAAAGTCTTTCCGTCTAGAACAAGGTCAAAAGTGCTTCCATGCTCATTCATGCATATATTATCGGCATAGGCAAAGGCATTTTTGTGGTTTGTTAGATATTTATTTCCTTGAAATTTTTGATAAAGCCTATATGAGATAGGGCTGTCACCATTAAAGACCATAGTGCCATCTTTTGATATATTCTCTGGAAGTTCGTTCTTCGTCTCTTCTATATTTGCAAGCGTTCCAAAGGTTTCTATATGCTGGCTGCCTATTGTGGTGATTATGCCATATTTAGGTTTGACAAGTTTCGCAAGCGTCTCAATATCACCTTTGTGTTTTGCTCCCATTTCAGCTATAAAAACATCGTGGTCATCTAGGTTTTTGAGTATTGCCTTTGTCACACCCATTTCGGTGTTGTAGTTCTTAGGGGTGGTGCAAACCTTATATTCCTTTTCAAGCATGGCGGCAAGAAAATCCTTTGTGGACGTTTTGCCAAAGCTTCCAGTTATACCTATCTTTATAATATTAAGCTTTGCAAGTTTTTTTCTTGCTTTATGCACATAATATTTTTTTATAAGCTTTTCAATAGGAAGCAAACAGTAGTGAGAAAGCACTATCAAAAGTGGAGCAAAGAGAAAGATAATTGCAGCGTCAAGAATTTTTAGAAAGATGTTATCCACAAAAAAGTTGACCAAAAAGAAGAGCGCAGCAGCTAAAATCAGATAAAAAATCCAAAACCTTATCATTCTTTTTGTGAAAACAAGCTTATTTTTATCACCAAAAGCTAGTTTAAACTCAAAAACATGGTTTAAAAACACTTGAACAAAATAGCCGTCAAGCTGATAGGTTTTAACTAAAATATAACTCCAAATTGCAAAGATGATAACACATACACAAATGTTCACATAAAGCATCTATTCCTCCCAAAATTTTGAAATTAACTTATAAAACTCAAGCGGTCTATCTAAAAAGCAAAAATGTCCTGCATCTTTTATCACCTTGAGCTGAGAATTTTTTATAAACTTATTTAATTTTTTTGCCATGTAAAGTGGGGTGTCATTGTCTTTTTCGCCCCATATAATAAGTGTTCTGGTGGACATTTTTCGCGCATAATCGTCAAGATAGGTGTTCACTATGCTGACAAAAGTCTTCTTCATGTCGGGTGAGAGCTGCTGATAGTCGGTTGAGCCCATGCCAGCAGTGCTTTTGCCAAGCTTCTTTTTTATCTTATATGAGCATATCTTCATATAATACTTTATCGTTCTATGCGGCTTCATTCCAGCACTATCAACAAGTATGCATGAATGCACAAGCGAACGTTTAACGCAAGATAGTATGATTGCAATTCGTCCGCCAAAGGAGTGACCCAAGATGTCACATTTATCTATGTGCAAATAATCACATAAACTCATGAGCATACCAACATATGTAAATATGTTCCAATCTTTGATAGTTTTGTCACTTTTGCCAAAAGGTGGAAAATCTACCACCAAAAAGGATTTTTTAGGGAAACTCTCTATAATGCTCTTAAAAATGTCGCTATTGCAACCCCACCCGTGCAATAAAAGGATAGGTCTCTGCGACCTTCCGTTATAAAATCTATAATAGATTTTCTTGCCATTATAAAGATACACCATATCTTTTTTTATGAAAATATCTTCAAGAAGTTGTAAATATAAGAAAAATTTATTAAAAATGTTTTGTTTTTCTTTGAAAACATTGTAAAATATAGTTAGGTTTTAAAAGACCAAAATTTACTAAAAGGAAGGTATAAAGACTTGAAAATTACTGATGTTAGAATTAGACTTAAAGACGAAACAAAATTAAAGGGAGTTGCTTCAATAACAATCGATGAATGCTTTGTTATTCATGACATCAAAGTTATCGAAGGAAAGGATGGACTTTTTATCTCTATGCCAAACAAGAAGACAGCAAGTGGAGAACATAAAGACATTGCTCACCCAATCAACACTGAAACAAGAGAAATGATTAAAAATACAGTGCTTGAAGCCTACAACAAAGCATTAGAAGAAAAGAAAGAAAGTGCTGAATAATTAAAAATAAAAAAATAATTTATAAGGCTATTACTAATCATTTTGACATCCTGCATGCCAAAACTTTATTAGCCGCAACAAAAAAAACAGGGAACTCCCCTGTTTTTTGTTTATATTATATTCATCTTCACCAATTTATTCGTCCTCGCCAAAGAGATAGCCAATAGGAACTTTGAAATATTTTGCAATTTTTAGAATTATTTCTAAACTTGGGTCTATTTTGTTCGTTTCATATTTAGCTATTGTTGATTTATCTACCTTAATCTCTATCGCCAATTTCTCTTGACTTAAATTTTGTTCTTTTCTTAATTCTTTTAATCTTTTTGCGAAAATTTCCATTTTAACCTTCTTTCACTTTACATTCTGACACAAAATCAGTATAATTACTTAAAAACTGACTAATAATCCTGTCTCTTATACACATCTGACGCTGCCGACGATAAGGCTCGTGTA
>ERZ1090861.597-NODE-597-length-21469-cov-8.382787_pt1 | contig 21469 bp, 19 predicted proteins | sample MGYA00478482_ERZ1090861 | MGnify/ENA primary metagenome ERZ1090861 (study PRJEB33644, sample SAMEA5815744) | chicken gut metagenome | biome: Chicken; feature: Gastrointestinal Tract; material: Caecum | place: Ireland | collected 2019-01-01 | study: A study of the... | reverse complement strand
GGCGGACGAAACCATGATGATCAACAAACGGCTCATCGGCACGGTAGCTGAGAGCAAAAAATACATCGCCGGGAACGTCATATTGCAGTGGTGTTCCCTGGCGGCGAACATCGCCATGATGTTCAGCATCACAAACCTGTTTACCGGGCTTTATTACGGCAGCACCGGTTCCTTCGCCCTGTGGATGACGGCAGTTGTGGTCTTACTGGCGCTCCTTATCCGGTTCCTGTGCACCACCGGGGCTTCCAGAATGAGCTATCTTTCCTCCAAAGCGGTCAAGAAAATCCTGCGGGAGCGGATTTACGAAAAGCTGCTGCGGCTGGGCGCCTCCTACAACGAGCAGGTGAAAACCTCCGAGGTGGTACAGGTGGCGGTGGAAGGCGTAGACCAGCTGGAAACCTACTTCGGCGCTTACCTACCCCAGTTTTTCTACGCCATGCTGGCTCCGCTGACCCTGTTCGCAGTGCTCTGCTTTGTAAATGTCCCGGCGGCTATTGTGCTGCTCATTTGCGTGCCACTGATTCCCATAGCCATTGCCGCAGTGCAGACCTGGGCAAAAAAGCTGCTCTCCAAATACTGGGGGCAGTACACGGCGCTGGGGGATACCTTCCTTGAAAATTTACAGGGGCTGACGACCCTCAAAATCTATCAGGCGGACGAATTCAAAAACAAAGAGATGAACGCGGAGGCCGAGAAATTCCGCAAAATCACCATGAAGGTACTCACCATGCAGCTTAACTCCATTACCATCATGGATTTGATTGCATACGGCGGGGCGGCGCTGGGAGTCATCATGGCGGTGACCCAGTATATGGGTAACCACGTATCGTTAGCCGGATGCCTGCTGATTATCCTGCTGGCAGCGGATTTCTTCCTACCCATGCGGCAGTTGGGCAGCTTTTTCCACATCGCCATGAACGGCATGGCCGCCAGCGACAAGATCTTCCGCCTGCTGGATCTTCCGGAACACAAACAGGAGGTTTCCGAGAGCTTCCCGTCACAGCATGGCATCGCCTGCTCCGGCCTGCGGTTTTCCTATGAGCCGGACCGGGAGATTCTGCACGGCGTGGATTTGCAGTTCCCCCAGGGCAGCTTTACCGCTCTGGTGGGGGAAAGCGGCTGCGGAAAATCCACCATTGCCGCCATCTTGATGGGACGGAACAAGGGATATACCGGCTCGGTCACCATCGGCGGCGTGGAACTGCGGGAAGTGAACGAAAGCTCTCTGCTGCGGAATATTACCTATGTCAGCCATCAGAGCTATCTGTTCAAGGGTACGGTGCGGGATAACCTGCTCATGGGTAAGCCTTCCGCGTCCGATGACGAGCTGTGGGCGGTGCTGGAACGGGTGAACCTTGCCGGATTCCTGAAAGCGGAGCAGGGGCTGGATACTCACCTGCTCGAAAAGGCGTCGAACCTGTCTGGCGGGCAATGTCAGCGGCTGGCGCTGGCACGGGCGCTCTTACACGACAGCCCGGTCTATATCTTTGACGAGGCTACCTCCAACATCGATGTGGAGAGCGAAAACGACATCATGGCAGAAATCCACCGGCTGGCAAGGGGCAAGACGGTGATCCTCATTTCTCATCGGCTGGCGAATGTGGTGCGAGCGGACAACATCTATGTGCTGGATGGCGGAAACATCGCCGAACACGGCAGCCATGCGGAACTCTTGAAAAGCGATGGCTTGTACGAGCGCTTGTGGAACGCCCAGCAGACGCTGGAAAACTACGGAAAGGACGGTGAACGCGCATGAATACCGGCATGAAAAAACGAAGCGGCTTCCAGGTGATGGCACGATTGATTGGGCTGGTGAAACCCTTGACCGGGTTTATGTTCTTGGCTGTCCTTATGGGACTCGTGGGCCATCTCTGCGCCGCTTTTATCACCATCTTCGGCGGCTATGCGGTGCTGGAAGCGCTGCGGTTCGATACTCCCTTCACCCTGACCGCCCTGTTTGTCTGTGTGGTGGTGTTTGCCATCGTGCGGGGATTCCTGCGGTATGCGGAACAGGCCTGCAACCACTTTATCGCCTTTAAATTATTAGCGCTTCTGCGTGATAAGGTGTTCCATGCGCTGCGGCGGCTCTGCCCTGCCAAGCTGGAGGGCCGGGACAAGGGCGACTTGATTTCGGTCATCACCTCCGACATTGAACTGCTGGAGGTCTTCTACGCCCATACCATCTCCCCGGCGGCCATAGCGTTCTTGTTTACGATTATCATGTGCCTGTTTATCGGCTCCTTTCACTGGCTGCTGGGTCTCATCGCGCTGGCGGCGTATCTCGTGGTTGGAATCGTCATTCCCCTTGCCACCTCCAAGTTCAGCGGGGACGATGGGATTCGGTTCCGTACCAAATCCGGGGAACTTTCCGGCTTTGTGCTGGACAGCCTGCGTGGGCTTTCGGAAACCCTGCAATATGGGCAGGGCAAAAAGCGGCTGGCACAGATGAATGAAAAAACCGATGGCCTTGCCAAAGACGAGGAACGGATGAAACGCACCTCCGGCCGCAATTCGGCAGTAACCAACACGGTGGTGCTGGCTTTTGACCTTGTGATGCTGTTTGTTTCCGCCTTGCTCTGCCAAAGCGGAGCGGTAGGCTTTGACGGGGTGTTGATCCCCACTATCGCCCTCTTTTCTTCCTTTGGCCCGGTCATCGCCTTGGCGGCGCTGGGAAGCACTCTGCAGAACACCTTTGCGGCGGGCAACCGGGTGCTGGACATCCTGGACGAAATCCCGGTGGTGGAAGAAGTCGTTGGAAAGCCGGAAATCGCTTTCGAAGGTGCGGCGGCGGAGCAGGTCACCTTTTCCTACGGGAAGGAAACCATCCTGTCCGATGTATCGGTGAAGATACCAAAGAACAGCGTGGTGGGTATTGTGGGGCGCAGCGGCAGCGGAAAGTCTACGCTGCTGAAGTTGTTCATGCGGTTCTGGGACGTGCAGAAAGGCAGCGTAACGCTTTCCGGCACAAGGGTTGCGGATATCGATACGAACAATCTGCGGGAGCTGGAGAGCTTCGTCACCCAGGAGACCCACCTGTTCCACGACAGCATCAAAAACAACCTGCGGATTGCCAAACTGGACGCCACGGACGAGGAAATCGAGGCCGCCTGTCAAAAGGCGTCGGTGCATGATTTCATTATGACCTTACCCAAGGGATACGACACCCCGGTGGGCGAGCTGGGGGATACCCTCTCCGGCGGGGAGCGGCAGCGGCTGGGGCTGGCAAGAGCTTTCCTCCACGACGCCCCCTTCTTATTGCTGGACGAACCCACCAGCAACCTGGACAGCTTAAACGAAGCGGTTATCTTAAAATCCCTCCACGAAGAACGAGAGGGAAAAACGGTGATGCTGGTTTCCCACCGCCAGTCCACCATGCGGATTGCGGACACCGTCTATTCCGTCGAGCACGGGAGAATGAGCTGATGCGGAAAGGAAAAAATCATATGAAACCGGATTATAAGAATTGGGTGCCCAAAGGAATGATGTGGACGTTGATGCTGGTTTCAGCTATTATTCTTGCCTGTTTCCTTTTGTTCGGCGTATGCGGGATCGGCGTGCAGGGCGGGCTCCGTCTTGCGCTGGGTCTTCTATTCGGAATCGCCTTTTTGTTTTGCGGTGGCTGCGCTGCATGGTGTATCTGCGCTTACAAAGCCTTTTCTTATGAAGGGAAAAGAAAGCTGTCCAAACAGATTGTGGAAGGAATAGCAAAATATGTCCGTCTGCCGGACGGAGGACACGGACTGGACGTTGGCTGCGGCAGCGGCGCTCTGACTATCGCCTGTGCAAAAGGCAATCCACAGGGGAAAATGGTCGGGATCGACCGCTGGGGAAAGGAATATGCTTCCTTTAACAAACGCCTGTGCGAGAGCAATGCCGAAGCAGAAGGCGTCAAAAACACACGCTTTTTATGTGGGAATGCTATACGGCTGGATTTTCCCGATGAGAGCTTCGATGCCGTGACCAGCAATTATGTGTATCACAATATAGCCCGCGCAGACAAACAGGCCCTGCTGATAGAAACCCTGCGCGTCTTGAAAAAAGGCGGTGTTTTTGCCATACACGACCTGATGTCTCCCACACGGTATGGGGATATGCAGGCGTTTGTGGAAAGGTTGAAGGAGCAGGGATATGAACAGGTGGAACTAATCGATACGACAAAAGGAATGTTCATGAGCTCCAAAGAAGCAAAACAGCTGATGCTTTGCGGTTCGACATTGCTTGTCGGGAAGAAATAGAAAAAATCGATAGAGGGTGAATTTATGAAACTGAAACGGTTGATATTTCTAATTCTGGGCTTTCTCTGCCTGGGGCTTGGATGCGTTGGTGTAGCGCTGCCCATTCTGCCTACGGTGCCGTTTTTTCTGGCGACGGTGTTCTGCTTTGCCAACTCCTCCCAAAAGCTCCACGACTGGTTTGTCAGTACGAAACTTTACAAAAAGCACCTGGAATCCTTTGTAAAGAAAAAGGGCATGACGGTACAGACCAAGCTGGGCATCATCATCCCGGTGACGCTGGTAATGGGAATCGGCTTCTTCATGATGATGCGGACCGGCGTAATCGTACCCAGCGTGATCCTCGCCATCGTCTGGGTCTGCCACATTATTTATTTTGTGTTCGGGGTCAAGACCATACGAAAAGGAGAAATCAAGAAAACAAGGGAAAAGATTTTTGCAAAGGGTTTCTATAAAGATAATGGTCAATAAAAACAGGGCGTTATATATCTTCAAATATTTGTGGGATACACCGATGAGGAGCATCCCGCCACCACGGCGGATATCATAGCATATCTCGCTTCCCTGGGCATCTCCACTACCCGCAAGACGGTGGCAGAGGACGCTGCCGAGCTGCAAAACAGCGGCTTTGATGTGGTCTGCAACCGTAGCCGCCAGAACGAATACTTCATCGGGACAAGGCATCTGGAACTTGCCGAGCTAAAACTGCTGGTGGACGCGGTGTAGGCAGCAAGGTTTATTTCCCCAAAAAAGAGCCGTGAGCTGATCGGAAAGGTGACGGGACTTATAAGCCCCCCATCAGGGAGAGAGCCTCAGGCGCAGCCTCTTTGTGGACGGCAAGGTAAAAACAGGCAATGAGGCCGTCTATTATGCCGTGGACATCCTGCATACGGCGATCCAGCAGCAGAAAACCGTCATGTTCAAATATATCGAATACACCCCACAGAAGAAAAAGCGGTACAAGCACGGCGGACGTGTGTATGTCCTCTCTCCTTACGATATGGTCTGGAACAGCGACGCCTACTATGTGTGCGGCTACTCCGAGAGCCACGGCAAGGTGGTCACCTTCCGGGTAGACCGGATGTGCCGCCCGGAGCTGTCAGAGAGCGTCTTCTGCCCAAGGCCGGAGGGCTATGACATAGGCAAGTACTGCCGCCGTGTCTTCTCTATGTACGACGGTGCGGACTGCACCGTGGAGTTGAAATGTGAAAATAGCCTCATGGACGATATCGTAGATCGTTTCGGGGAGCAGGTACAGACGGGACGGTATGACAGCAGCCATTTCACCGCCCGCGTACAGGTATCGGTCAGCCCTACCTTTTACGCTTGGGTGTTCACCTACGGCGGGCAGATCGAAATTCTGTCGCCCGAACCGGTAAGGCAGGAGTACGCACAGCGACTGCAGGCTGCCTTAAAACAAGCGAAATAGCAGGAGAAAAATCGGGATGGGTTCTGAAACGCCCATCCCGATTTGACTTTTCCAAAACCTATTGAAGCGGATGGGACAAACCGGTATAATATACCTATCCCGAACGCTTCGTTCGGATATGAGAAAAGGAGGTGCCGCTATGCGCTGCAAGAGCGAAGAAACAATGGAGCAGATCAAAAACGCTGTGGAGGAATTTTATTTTTCCCATTACCGATCCCCTTCTATCGGCGAGCTTGCCGCAGAGGTGGGCTACGCGAAAAGCACCGTACACAGCTACCTTTGGGAGATGGATAGGCGCGGGCTGCTCTCCTACAACGGCAAGACTGCTGAAACCGCCGTGACGCGAAAAGCGAATGCGGAGGTTGTCCTCACCCCGGTACTGGGAAGTATCTCCTGCGGCGAGCCGGAGTAGAATCAAGGTGGTTTTCATCGGCGGGCTCGAAGTGGAAGCGGAGGTGGAGCAATGATGTCAATCAAAATAAAAACGATTTCGATGGTTCGAATCCCACCGCTGAAATGCCGAAAATATCTTTTTCATGTGGCTTAGACAAACAATTCCTCCGTTGTCTCCCGACGGGGGAATTTGTTTTGCGGCACGAGAGAGTGAGATGAGAACAGCACGTCCCGCCATTAAAATGCGAATAATATGTCTGACGAGCAAAATATTTTATGTAATATATAAAATGTTTTAAATAATACATTGCAATTAAAAAGATGTTATGGTAGAATAACCTCACGAATCTCTAAAAAGCAGAGCTTTTAAGAGCTTCGGAGAACATTGTATCATGCCCGCTTCGCACTTGCGCGCTTCGCGGAGATGGTATAATCCGTTTGAGCGGTCACGATGTTGTATTTTTTTGGGAGGGACAGGCATGAAAAACCGCCTTATCGTCGGTCTCATACGAGTTTCTATTATTTTTTTGTTTGCGGTCGGCTTGGGGATCTGCGCCTTATGGTACCCGTTCAGTATTTCATTAGATACCGTGGGCGTCGTACAGGACGGCCCGGACCCCATTACACTGGCACAGAGAATTTCTTTTTGGATGCAGCTCATTTTTATGTGGGCCGTATCTGTGCCCTGTTTCTATACGCTGCATCTCTTCTTTCGGTCTACCGGCTATGCCAAGCACGACGAGGTGTTCTGCCGGGAAAACGCACGCCTGTACCGAAAAGCGGCAATCGCGCTTCTGGTGGGTTCCGTTGCTTTGATTGCCGGGAATGTTCTGTTTATTTTTCTGGAATGGAATTCTTTTGCTACCGTGTATATTGTGCTCGGTGCCGTGGGACTTGTGTGCGCGCTTGCCTGCTATGTTGTATATCGCTATATTCTGAAAGCTGCGGCTATCCAAGAGGAGAATGACAGTATCCTATGATTGTTGTAAATCTCGATGTCATGCTGGCAAAACGGAAAATGCGTGTAACGGAATTGTCCGAAAAGGTCGGGATCAGTATGACCAATCTTTCTTTGCTGAAAAACGGGAAGGTCAAAGGGCTGCGGTTTGAAACCTTGGATAAGATCTGCGCCGCCCTCGACTGTCAGCCCGGCGATATTCTGGAACGAACAGGCGAATGTGCAGAACCGGCACAGCGCGGATAAAAAACTCGGCGGGTAAAGTCGTATGACTTTACCCGCCGAGTTCCATCTGATTTAGTCGGCAAACAGCCCCGCGAGATCCTCTTGGGAGACGGGGCGCACCTGATTCTGCATCAGCACCCTGACCGCTTTGTCTGAGTCGTTCACACGCAGCACCATATATGCCATGTCCTTTTTGCGGGCGGTGAACGCATAGGTGTACTCGATGTTGACACCGCCGCCGCTGAGCGCCGTAAGCATCTTGACAAGGCTGCCGGGCTTGTCGGTGATCTCCACGGCAAGCACCGGGGTAATGGAGCAGATATAGCCCGCGTCCTTGACCACGCTGACCGTTTTATACGGATCGTCCACGATCAGGCGCAGGATGCCGAAATCCTGCGTTTCGGCAATGGAAAGCGCGCGCATGTCGATCTGCGCTTTTTCCAAAAGACGGGTAAATTCCGCTAACTGTCCGGGGGTGTTTTCCAAAAATACGGAGATCTGATTGATAGTCATGGCCAAAACTCCTTCCTTAGTACAGGTTGCGTTTGTCGATGACGCGAACCGCTTTGCCCTCGCTTCGGGTGATGCTCTTGGGCGCAACGAGCTTGACGATGGCGTGGATGCCAAGCATCGATTTCAGCGCGTCTACAAGTTCCTTTTCGCGCGCGGCGACCTGCGAAAGATTGTCGGAGAACATCTCCGGCGTCATTTCCACCTGCACCTCCAGCTTATCGCTGTTGTTCTCACGACTGACGACGATCTGGTAGTTGGCGGGATAGCCCTTGTTGAGAAGAACCGTTTCGATCTGGGAGGGGAACACGTTGACGCCGCGGATGATCAGCATATCGTCGCTGCGGCCCATGGGCTTGGACATGCGCACATGGGTGCGCCCGCAGGGGCATTTCTCGTAATTGAGCACGCAAATGTCGCGCGTGCGATAGCGCAGCAGCGGGAACGCATCTTTTGTGATGCAGGTAAAGACCAGTTCGCCGATGCTGCCTTCGGGAAGCACTTCGCCGGTTTCGGGGTCGATGATCTCCGGGATAAAGTGATCTTCGTTGATGTGCATGCCGTGCTGGTCGCTGCATTCAAAGGAGACGCCGGGACCGGAGATCTCCGTAAGTCCGTAGATGTCATACGCCGTGATGCCGAGCTTTTGTTCAATATCCCGCCGCATCTCTTCGGTCCAGGCCTCCGCACCGAAAATGCCCGCCTTGAGCTTGATCTGATCCTGCAAGCCCCGTTCGCAAATGCTTTCCGCAAGATAGGCAGCATACGAGGGGGTGCAGCAGAGGATGGTGGAGCCTAAGTCGCACATGAATTGGATTTGCCGGTCGGTATTGCCGGAGGACATCGGTAAGGTCAGGCAGCCGACCTTGTGCGAGCCGCCGTTGAGGCCCGGACCGCCGGTGAACAGCCCATAACCGTAGCAGACATGGCAGACGTCCTCGTTGGTGCCGCCCGCAGCCACAATGGCGCGCGCGCAGCAGTCCTCCCAAAGATCGATGTCATGCTGCGTGTAAAATGCCACAACGCGCCGCCCCGTGGTGCCGCTGGTGGATTGGATGCGCACGCAGTCCTTCAGCGGGACGGCCAGCAGCCCGTAGGGGTATGCTATGCGCAGATCCTCTTTGGATAAAAAGGGAAGTTTGTGCAGATCGTCGACCGAACGGATATCGTCGGGCGTAACGCCTTTTTCCTCCATCAGGCGGCGGTAATAGGGAATGTTTTCATACACGCGCTTGACCGTCGGGATCAGGCGCTCATTCTGCCATGCGCGGATCTGCTCGCGGCTGGCGCATTCGATTTCGGGTTGATAATAATGCTCCATACAGGGCATCGTTCCTTTCCTCAATGAGATGATGGGATAAAACAGCGGATATCCAACCATTTTACAAAGCTAATATACCACTTTATAGCAGTAAAGTAAATAAATTTCTGTATAAATTTGGTGCTTTTATATAGTATTTTCCATTTGCCTGTATATTTTTGCACCCATTTGTAACGGAATAACCAAAGCGTACCCAAAAGAGCGAAGACTCGGATAAATGCACGGCAGGAGAGGACATGGTACGTGTAAACGCAGCGATCGCACAGATCGTTTTTTCGTGGCGGGAAAACTTGTTGAGACGGTTTTTTGCAGCGTTGCTCATTGTATTTGTATTTCCTATAGAAAACTATCGACTATAAGTATTTGCAAAAAAATCGGGCGCGAAGTAAAATAAAATCAGGTCGGTGTTTTCGCAGTGTCAAGAACATGGACCAAAAAGTATCCGTGCAAACAAACGGAGTGGCTTGGCCGGCAGAGACAGAAAGGGGCAGATCCTATGGAATACAGACAACTGCCGCACGGGGGCGAAACGGAAAAGTTCAGCGTGCTGGGGCTCGGCACGGGCGGCCTGTACCAAAGCTCCGACGAGGAGATCGAAGCGGTCGTACGCACCGCCATACAAAACGGGATCAATTTCTTTGACCTGTGCGCGGGCGGCAGCAGCGTGTATGCACCGTTCGGGCGCGCCATTGCGGGCAAACGCGGGCAGGTGTTTTTTCAACTGCACTTCGGCGCGGTCTATAATGAAAAGGGCGAATACGCCTGGACACGCGATCTCAAAACCATTGAGAGTACGTTTGAATGGGAGCTTGCAACGCTCGGCACGGACTATGCGGACTTCGGCTTTTTGCATTGTGTGGATGAGGATGAAGATCTTGACGAACTGGTGCAGGCGGGTATCCTCGATTATGTCCGGGCATTGAAAACGGCGGGCAGGGTGCGGCATATCGGGTTTTCTTCCCACACGCCGTCGGTCGCCAACCGCTTGCTGGACACAGGGCTTGTAGATATGATGATGTTTTCCGTCAATCCTGCATATGACCTGGAGCAGGGCGACGAGCTCGGCATCGGATCTGTGTCGGAGCGCGCGGCACTGCTTCGCCGATGCGAGACGATGGGCGTGGGGATTTCCGTGATGAAGCCTTTCCACGGCGGCAAGCTCTTAAACGAAAAGACCTCGCCGTTCCGCGTCGAAATGACCCGTTATCAATGCCTGCAATACGCGCTGGACCGCCCCGGCGTGCTGACCGTTGTGCCCGGTGTGCGCAATATGGAGGACTTGAACGCACTTTTAGGCTTCTCAACCGCAACGTCGGCGGAAAAGGACTATTCGATCATCGGCAGGTTCACACCTGCTGCGGCGCAGGGGAACTGCGTTTACTGCAACCACTGCCAGCCCTGCCCGGCGGGCATCGACGTGGGACTTGTCAACAAATATTACGATCTGGCGGTCGCAGGCGACAAAATGGCGGCAGGCCACTATGAAAAGTTAGCTGTAAAAGCGGACGCCTGCATCGGCTGCGGGCACTGCGACCGGCGCTGCCCGTTCCACACCGCGCAAAGCGCCCGTATGCAGGAGATCGCCGCGTATTTTCAAAATGCAAAATAATGGAATGGAGTGAATGTCATGAAACTGACAGATGCGGCAAAAGCCTATGCGGAAAAGCTGTTTGGAGGTAGCGCCCCAAAACTTGCGGAAACCGACCCGGAATTTATCGAGCGGTTTTGCAATTTTGCCTTGGACGAGGTCGTCAATCAGGATGATCTGGACGACCGCACGCGCATGATGGCGATCCTGGCGGCGCTTTTGGGGTGCCGGGGCATCGACACGTTCAAGGTCATGCTGCCCGCAGCGCTGAACCTCGGCGTCACACCGGTCGAGGTCAAAGAGATCGTCTATCAGGCGACCGCGTATTTAGGAATGGGGCGCGTGCTCCCGTTTTTGCACGCCGTCAACGACGAACTCACTGCACGCGGTATAAAGCTGCCGCTTGACGGGCAGGCGACCACGACCGCCGAAAATCGTTTGGAGGCGGGTGAGCAGACGCAGGTCGATATTTTCGGCGAGGGGATGCGCGGCTTTTCACAGTCCGGTCCTGAAGAAAGCCGCCATATCAACCGCTGGCTTTCCGACAACTGCTTCGGCGATTACTACACGCGCACGGGGCTTGACTACAAGCAGCGCGAAATGATCACGTTCTGCTTCTTGGCGGCGCAGGGCGGCTGTGAGCCGCAGCTCACCTCCCACGCCGCGGCAAATCTGCGCATCGGCAACGATAAAGCGTTCCTCATTCAGATCATTTCCCAGTGCCTTCCCTACATCGGTTATCCGCGCAGCCTCAACGCGCTGCGCTGCGTCAACGAAGCGGCGCAGAAAAACGGCTGAAAAATGCTGTAGAATTTGCATGTGCAAAAGGCAATGGATGAATTTTTCTGATCATACGGGGCTCTTAAAAACAGCTTTCGCCCGGAACACCGGCGAAAGCTGTTTTGCTTTGTCGCACGCGGCACGCGCTGTGCCGCCGTATTTGCTTGACAAGCCGGGGATTTTCATGTAAGGTAAAAGCAGGAGAATAATAGGGGGCATACAAATGCGCAGTGTGACAGAACTGCCGGGCGGCTATGCGCCGCTTATGAAAATCGACCTGCAAAAGGATAAAAAAGCCGCGCTTGTGGTGAACGGGGGTTCCGTTTTGGTGATGGCGGCGCTTTGGATCGCGGGGTGCTTTATCGTCCCATTCTCCGCGTTCTTCCAAAGCGGAGATCTGCCGTTTTTTCTTAAGCCTGTATTGCTGATCCTGAGTTTTTGCCTTTATATGGTTTTACACGAGGCCGTGCATGGAATCTTTATGAAGGGCTTCGGTGCAAAGAAAGTGAAGTTCGGCTTCACGGGGCTGTATGCCTATGCCGGAAGCCAAGATTATTTTTATAAAAAACCGTATCTCACCATAGCGCTTGCCCCGGTCGTGTTTTGGGGGCTTGTGCTGCTGGTGCTGAACTGCTTTGCAGGTGCGTTTTGGTTTTGGAACATCTATTTTATCCAAGTCGGCAACCTTGCCGGCGCGGCAGGCGACATCTATGTGACCTGCAAGCTGCTGAAAATGCCGTCAAACATTTTGATCCGCGACACCGGGGTGGCTATGGAAGTATATGGTCGTACGGAATGATCGGCGCCAATCAGCCAAAAAACAAGCGAGACGGGTTTAACCGTCTCGCTTTTTCAGTCGGATTTTGATTTGCTGTTTTCTCCTGCGTGCCGCGCTTTCCATGCCTTGATCTGCTCAAAGCGGGCTTTGAATTTGCCCTCCACACCCTCGTCTGTGGGGCGGTAATAGCTTTTCCCTGCGAGCGAATCGGGCAGACACTGCATGTCGGTCAGCTTGTCCGCCGTGTCGTGTGCGTATTGGTAGCCCTTGCCGTAGTCGAGCTCTTCCATCAGCTTGGTCGGCGCGTTGCGCAGCGCGAGGGGAACGGGCTCGGCAAGCTGCGAGAGCGCGTCCTTGCGCGCACGGTTGTATGCAAGATACAGCGCGTTGGACTTCGGCGCAAGCGACAGGTAAACGACCGCCTCGGTCAGGTGCACCGTGCATTCGGGCATCCCGATGAGATGGCATGCCTGGTAAGCGGCAACACAGATTTCGAGCGCGCGCGGGTCGGCAAGCCCCACGTCCTCGCTCGCGAAGCGGGTGACGCGCCGCGCAATATACAGCGGGTCTTCACCCGCCTCCAGCATCCGTGCCAGCCAATAGATCGCCGCATCGGGGTCTGAATTGCGCATGGACTTGTGCAGCGCGGAGATCAGGTTGTAGTGTTCTTCGCCGCTTTTGTCATACAATAGGGACTTGCGCGAAGTGCACTGCTCCAGCGTCTGCCGGGTCACGGTCACTTCGTCGCCGTCGGTCTCGCCGTTGAGCACCACCATTTCTAAGGTGGAAAGCGCAGTGCGTGCGTCGCCGTTCGCAAATGCGGCGATCGCTTCGAGCATATCTTCTTCCATGTGCACCTTCTGCTTTCCGAACCCGCGTGGATCATGGATCGCGCGCGCAAGCAGCGTGACGAGATCTTCCGTGCGCAGGCTTTGCAGTACAAACACCTTACAGCGTGACAGCAGCGCCCCGTTGACCTCAAACGACGGGTTCTCGGTCGTCGCGCCGATGAGGATGATGCTGCCTTTTTCCACGAAGGGGAGGAAGGCATCCTGCTGCGCCTTGTTGAAACGGTGAATCTCATCCACGAACACGATGGTGCGTTCGCCGAAGCGGCGGTTGTCCTCCGCCTGCTGCATGACGGTGCGGATCTCCTTGATGCCGCTCGTCACAGCGGAAAAGTCGATAAAGGAGGCTTTGGTTCGGTTTGCGATCACGCGCGCAAGCGTGGTCTTGCCGACGCCCGGCGGCCCCCAGAAGATCATGGAGGAAATGCGGTCGCTTTCGATCAGGCGGCGCAGCACCTTTCCTTCGCCGATCAGGTGCTGCTGTCCAACGATCTCGTCGAGCGTCTGCGGACGCAGGCGCGCCGCAAGCGGCGTATTCTCCGAACTTGAAAAGAGCGTTTGCTGTTCCATTGCAAAACCTCCATTTGTAAACGTGCAAGCGCAAAGCGTCAGTCCGTAAGCAGCCACAAAAGCCCCGCCGCCGTGCGCGCGGCACTGTTTGCATAGTGATTGCCGGGATTGGATTGAAAAATCGTCCGTATCCCGCGGCTTCGGTAAAAGGCTTCCAGCGCCTGTGTGTTTTCCTGCACGGTCTTTAGATACGGATTGCGCGTGTTCTGCTCCCGGTCGCCGAGCGAGAAATATAAACGCTCAGGCGTCCGCTTCATTTCCTGTGTGCGGGCATATTCCAAAAAATCCGGATACCACAGCGACCCCGAAACACTTGCTGCGCGTGCAAATAAATCCGTTTTGTAAAGCGCATATACGGCGAACAGCCCCGCAAGCGAATATCCCGCAAGCCCGCGCCATACAGGCTCCCCTGAGAGCGTGTGCTCCGCTTTTGGGAGGATCGCTTCGGTCAGCAGCCGCAGATACTCGTCCGCGCCGCCGGTACAGGGCGCAGCGTTTTTGGAGATCGGGGGGATCGCCCACGGCGACATGTCATGTTCCCATGCCGAAAAACTGACCGTGACCAGTGTGCAGGGCGCGCCGCCGGCGTCCTGTAAGGCTTTTTGCACATGTTCTCCCTCATGGGCAAAGGTGTTGAGATAGATGACGGGCGCACTGTGCGCTGTGCTTGGAAAAACCGTGACGGCTTTTCCGCCGACCGTAAATCGTATCATGTGCAGGCTCCCTTCTTCCTTTTTCATTATACAAGCTCTGCCCCGAAAATCAAGTGCAGCCGCATGGTTCGCTTGCACTTCCTGTGCGAATTGTGCTATACTTAAAGAAGCGGATTATTTCGGCATGGCTTCCGCGAATAATACGGCGGACAAATTTGCACGCACCGGGCTGCACGCCGTTCGTTCCGAACACGTGGATGCACCCGTTGTGGAGGAATTTCCGCTGACGCTTGAATGCAAGGTCGCACAATTGCAGCACGATAAGGGCGGCTTCCGCGTTTTGGGCGAGATCGTCAACGTGCTGGCAGAGGAATCTGTTCTGGACGCTTCGGGCAAGGTCAATCCCACGAAGCTCAATGCGTTCGTGTTTGACCAGTTCCAAAGCAGGTATTATGCGATCGGCGAAAAGATCGGGCAGGCTTGGGACAGCGGCAAGGCATTTCAAAATTAAATCGTAAAGCGGTACGGAAAAGCCCCCGAGCAAACACTCGGGGGCACTTTTGCGTCTTCTTTCAGCACTTCACACCGAATTTATTGCCACAGCGCGGGCAAAGCACCGTGTGTTTGCCTTTTTTGCGCGGCAAACGCAGCGTCGCGCCGCAGCTCGGGCATTCGCGATAAATGTGCTCCTTATCCTTGCGGCGTTCTTTCTGTACGGCGCGTTTCTGCCGCCGCGCCTCGGCGTTTGCTTTGCGGAAGCGGAATGCGTCGCGCATCTTGCAATAAAACGTGTACATCGCGCTTGCCTCCCGCTCGCGGGCAGGGATGTTTTTCGAAAGCACGCGAAACAGCGTCACGCCGATGAGGAGGAGCTCCAAAAAACTGATGATCCGTATGCGGGTGAAAAATTGGATCAGCACCAAAAGCAGATAGACGGCATAGATGAGGATCTGCATCGGGTCTTGCAGCGCGCGCAGCCCGTAGCGCCCCTCCATAAAGCGATAGAACTTATATCGAAACCCGTTCAACGCAATGTCCTCCGTCCCTTGATTTGCAAGTAGTATACCGCTGCCTTATGAATAAACGTACACGCGGTTGTGAACACATTGTAAATTACACATCCCATGCGCCGTGCCGAATGGTATTCGGATCGGCGTCCTGCAGCACCGCCTGCGGTGCGGTCTGGGTCGCATAGGTCACAAGCGCAGCGGAGATCTCGGGCGGGAAATCCGCAATAAACGTATCCAAATCGTTTCCGCGCCGAACCGGATGGTGCGCATCTGTTGCGATCAGATCGGCAATACCGTCCGTGAGCAGCTCTACGGCAAACTGCCGGATGCGGTCGCCGAGCTTTCCCGCCACGGAATCCGCCGTTACCTGAAACAGCGCGCCCATGTCCGCAAGGTCTGATACCAGCTCCGGGTGCCGATGAAAGGTCGGGTAGCGCTCCGGGTGGGCGATCACGGGCACGAGCCCGCGGTCAAATACCTCTTCTGCAAGCGGCAGGGCAAGCGCGGGATCGAACGGCTGCAGGGAATATTCGCACAACAGATAGCGCGAACGGTTCAGCGTGAGCGGCGAGAGATCACCCGCTTCAAAGATCCCGTCATGCAGAAAGACCTCCGCACCGCCGCAGATGTGCACGGGCAGCTCCCGCGTGCGCAAAAGAGAATTGAGCTGCGCGATCTTGCGGTTGCGTGCATATAAAAAATCTCCGGTGCCCGTATAATCCATATAGTGCGGTGTGGCAACGATGATGCGAATATTGTTTGCCGCCGCCGTTTCGCATAACGCCAACGTGTCCTCTAAGCTTTGGGCGCCGTCGTCGATGTCCCAAAGCAGATGACAGTGCAGGTCAATCCTCATGCGGCTGCTCCTTTTGCGCATCTGTTTGCGCGCCCTCTTGCGCCGTCCCGGCAGCCGCTTTTTTCTTGTATTTAAACACGTGGATGATGCCCTCGTCGTTGAGCACCTTAATGAGCATCATGGTCAACGGCAGCAAAAACAGCCCGATAAAGCCGAACAGCTGTGTGCCGATATACATGGCCATAATGGTCATGAACGGCGGCATGCCGAATTGCGAAGCGACCAGCTTCGGCTCGATGACCTGGCGGATGACGCCCATCACAGCGTAGATCACCAACAGCCCGATACCGAATCCGATTTCCCCCGTAAACAGCGACCAGAGACTCCACGGGATCAAAACCGTCCCTGTGCCGAGCACGGGTATGATGTCCACGATCGCGGTGATGAGCGCAATGGCGAAGATATAATTGCCGTCATAGAGGCCGACCAGCCGCAGGATCAGCAGCCCTACGCTCAGCTCGGCAAAGGTGATCCCGATGATCGCGGAATACGCCTTGCACATTTTACCGAGCGTGGAAAAAATGATCTGCTTGGTCCGCACGATGGCATCGCCGCGTTCCTTCGGGAACTGGGCTAAGATCATGTCGCGCAGGGTATGGTAATCCGTGGTCATAAAGCAGCAGGAGACAATGCACACAAGAAGCCCAACGAAAAACATCGGGATCTGTTTCGCCGTGCCCCAGACCGCGCCCAGCGGTGTGGAAAGCACGGAAAGATCCAGACCGCCGCTTGCGGCGCCCTGCATTTCCAGCTCGGCGGAGGCCTGCGCTTCCACACCGAGCAGGTTGTTCAGAAATTGCTGCAAACTGCTGACAATGGAATCCGAAAGCGAATGCGGCAGAAAGGAGAGCGCGTCCTGCAGCCATGCGATCGCCTGTTCCACAAAGGCGTCCGTGTCCTCCAGCTTCATCAGCAGAAAAGCAAAGAAATCATGCAGTTCCGCACCGATCCGATAAAGGACGGCTGCAAGGATCGATCCGATGATGACCAGCGCAAACAGCACCAGGATCACCGAGGCGAGCCCGCGGCGAAGCGGCGTTTTGCGCGTCAGAAAGGCGACGGGACGCTGCAATAGCATTGCAACGAAAAAAGCGACCGCGAAGGGCCAAACGATCCCAAGCGCATATTTGACAGCCAGATAAAACAGTGCGATGATAATGCCGGCATACACGATGTTGATGATGAATGCCCGCCGTTTTTCGACTTTGTTCAATGTAAGCTTGCACCTCCCGCTCTCCGCACCGAAGCGGAGAACTCTCCCGCAATATTATATACATTTTATACTATTTTTCGGAAAGATACAATGCGGATTAGAAAAATTCATAGAATTTTAGAAAATGCTGCAAACGAATCAAAATTTTTCTTTATTCCCCGTGCGTTTTGTGTTAAAATGCTATACGTATCAATAGATTAGGATGTGAGCATATGTATGTCGCGGTCATGGGCTACGGGACGGTCGGCTCCGGCGTGGTGGAAGTGTTCAACAAAAACCACGAGAGCATCGTTCGCCGCAGTACACAGCCGTCTCTGGAATTAAAGTATATTTTGGATCTGCGCGATTTCCCCGGCGACCCAAACGAGGGGAAGTTTATCAAAGATTTCAACATCATTCTCCACGATGACGAGGTAAAGATCGTGGTGGAGACCATGGGCGGTCTGCACCCGGCGTTTGAGTTTGTTTCGCAGCTGCTGTGCGCAGGCAAAAGCGTGGTGACCTCCAACAAGGAGCTGGTCGCCGCAAAGGGCTATGAGCTTTTGCAGATGGCACAGGAGCACAACGTCAATTTCCTGTTTGAAGCGTCCGTCGGCGGCGGCATCCCGATCATCCGCCCCATTACACAGTGCCTTGCCGCCAATGAGATCGACGAGATCGCCGGCATCTTAAACGGCACGACCAACTTCATCCTGACCATGATGATCGAAAAGAACATGACCTTTTCGGATGCTTTAAAGCTTGCACAGGATAACGGCTATGCCGAAAAAGACCCCACGGCGGATGTAGAAGGGCACGATGCGTGCCGCAAGATCTGCATCCTTGCGTCGCTGTGCTTCGGCAAGCATGTGTACCCTGAGTCCGTCCATACCGAAGGCATTTCGGGCATCGCGCTCGAGGACGTCGCCTACGTCCAAAGCGGCGGCGGGGTCATCAAGCTCCTCGGCTGCGCCAAGCGGCAGCCGGGCGGGAAGATCTCCGCGATCGTTTCGCCCGCCGTGGTGCAGAACGGCAGCCAGCTCGCCTCCGTGCGCGACGTGTTCAACGCCATTCTTGTGCGCGGCGACGCGATCGGCGATGTGGTATTTTACGGCAGGGGCGCGGGCAAGCTGCCTACGGCGAGCGCCGTTGTGGCAGATGTGATCGACTGCGCCAAGCATGTCCAGCGCAAAAAAGCATTTGGCTGGGGTCCGAGTGAGGAAAATTACGTTGTGGATTACCGCACGCTGCCCGTTGCGCTGTATGTGCGCGCCGAGGTCGATAACCGCGAGAAAGTGCTTGCCGCCGTGCGTGAAACGGTCGGCGAGGTGCGGGTGCTCTCGCGCGAGGGTGCGCCCGAAAACGAGATCGCCTTTTTCACGGAAACGGATGTCGAGCAAACGCTTTGCGACAAGCTCGCGGCGGTTCCGGGGCTTCATGTGCGCTCACAGATCCGCATCACGGATTATTGATTTAAAATCTCCGCGCATAAAGCGCGGTATTTACGGAGGAATGTATGGGACTGATCGTACAGAAGTTCGGCGGCAGCTCGGTCGCCAACGCCGAACGTGTGATGAATGTCGCGGGTATCGTGACGGATACCTACCGTGCGGGCAACGACGTTGTGGTCGTCGTCTCCGCACAGGGCGACACGACCGATGACCTGATCGAAAAAGCCAACGAGATAAACCCTAAGGCGTCCAAACGCGAAATGGATATGCTGCTGACATCCGGCGAGCAGATCTCGATCGCTCTGCTGTCTATGGCGATCGAAAAGCTCGGCTGCCCGGTGGTGTCGCTTTTGGGCTGGCAGGCAGGCTTTTCCACAAGCTCCGCATACGGCATGGCGCGCATCAAGTCTATCAAGACCGACCGCCTGCGTGCGGAGATCGACCGCCACAACATCGTCGTGGTGGCGGGCTTCCAAGGGCTCAATAAATACGATGACCTGACCACGCTCGGGCGCGGCGGGTCAGACACGAGCGCCGTGGCGCTCGCGGCAGCGCTCCACGCGGACCGCTGCCAGATCTTCACCGATGTCGAGGGCGTGTTCACCGCCGACCCGCGCAAGGTCGAAAATGCGAAGAAGCTCAAAGAGATCACCTACGACGAGATGCTGGAACTCGCCACGCTCGGCGCGCAGGTGCTCAACAACCGTTCGGTGGAAATGGCGAAAAAATACAATGTGGAGATCGAAGTGCTCTCCAGCTTGAAAAGAGTTCCCGGCACGATCGTAAAGGAGGTCGCAAAAATGGAAAAAATGTTGGTCAGAGGCGTCACAAAGGATACGGACGTAGCAAGAATTTCGGTCAAGAGCATTCCCAATAACCCCGGCGTTGCGTTCCGCCTGTTCTCAAAGCTCGCGCAGAAGAAGATCAACGTGGACATCATCCTGCAATCCGTTGGTAGAGACGACACCAAGGACATCTCCTTTACCGTCTCCAAGGCGAATGCCGAAGAGGCTGTGCAGGCTGTACGCGACACCTTCGACATCGACGATAAAAACATTGTCTGCAATACCGAGGTCGCTAAGATCTCCGTGGTCGGCGCGGGCATGGAATCCCACCCCGGCACGGCGTCCAAGATGTTTGAGGCGCTGTATGAGCACGACATCAATATCGATATGATCGCGACAAGCGAGATCAAGATCTCGGTGCTCATCGATGCGAAAGACGCAGACCGCGCCGTCGCCGCCGTGCACCGCGCGTTCTTCCCGGCGTAACACCAAAATCAAACATACAAAAAAGTAACGTTTGCTCCCCTTGTCAGGGGTGATTCCCCGCAGTGCGGGGAAATGTCGCGAAGCGACAAAGGGGACGGCCGCCGCCAGCGGCTGTCGAGCGAAGTAAGCCTTGGGGTAGTCAAAAACCTTGATATCTCAAGGTCTCTCTCCCTTAAGTCACGCGCTTCGCGCGTGCCACCTCCCTCGTCAGAGGGAGGAAAAAGACTCTATTGACAGTCTGAAAAAAGCAGACCCTCCGGGGTCTGCTTTTTTAGATGTCAGAAATTAGAAATCAGAAGTCAGAAGCAAAGCGGAGAATGACAGCACAGACCCGTAGGGCGGCGCTTGCTCCCGCCGCTTTTTCTATGAAATTCTTTATTCCACCTTGCCCAAAATCAAAGGCTTTGTCTCAGGCGGTGTTTCGCCGAAAGAAAGCGCTGAAAGAAAACGCGCTTCCCCCTCGTCGAGCCGCTGCATGTTTGCCGCATACAGCGTGGCAAGCGGCTCGCCCGTGCGGCAAAGATCGCCCGTTTTCCTGTGCAAAATCAACCCTGCCGCGTAGTCGATCGCGTCGTCCTTTTTCGCGCGCCCCGCGCCCAAAAGCTGGGCGCTTTCGCCGATTATGCGCGTCTGCATCTTGACAAGATACCCGTCCTGCGGCGCCATTACCCGGCGGCTGCATTTGGCGTGTAGAAAATTCGGTGTGTGCGCAAGCAGTTCGGCGTCGCCGCCCTGTGCTTCGACCATCTCCAAAAACTTCGCATATGCCGCGCCGCTTTTTAGTGTCTGTTCCGCTTTTTGCCGCGCTTCTTCTGCCGTCAGCCTTAGCCCGCTTTGCAAAAGCTGCGCCGAAAGCACCAGACACAGCGTGCGCAGATTCTCATCACCGCCGTTTTGCAAAATTTCAAGCGCCTCCGTGACCTCCAAAGCGTTGCCGATGTGCGTGCCAAGCGGCGTGTCCATATCGGTGATGACCGCTGTGACGCGCCTGCCGCAGCGTTTGCCGATCTCCACCATCAGCCGCGCAAGATGCTGCGCGTCTGCCGCGGTTTCCATAAACGCGCCGCTGCCGCATTTTACGTCAAGCACCAGATTTTGCGCGCCCGCCGCCAGCTTTTTGCTCATAATGCTCGCGGCAATGAGCGCAATGCTGTCTACCGTCTGTGTCGCGTCGCGCAGGGCATAGATCTTCTTGTCTGCGGGGGCGAGGTTACCCGTCTGCCCGATCACCGAAACGCCCACACGGTTGACCTGCTCGAAAAATTCTTTGTTGGAAAGCGTCACGTGAAAGCCGGGGATGCTCTCTAATTTATCCACCGTGCCGCCCGTGTGCCCGAGGCCTCTACCGCTCATCTTGGCGATTTTCAAGCCCGCCGCCGCGCAAAGCGGCGCGACGATGAGCGG
>ERZ1090861.596-NODE-596-length-21506-cov-12.659923_pt1 | contig 21506 bp, 21 predicted proteins | sample MGYA00478482_ERZ1090861 | MGnify/ENA primary metagenome ERZ1090861 (study PRJEB33644, sample SAMEA5815744) | chicken gut metagenome | biome: Chicken; feature: Gastrointestinal Tract; material: Caecum | place: Ireland | collected 2019-01-01 | study: A study of the... | reverse complement strand
ATCTACACGAGCCTTATCGTCGGCAGCGTCAGATGTGTATAAGAGACAGCGATAGATTAATAAAAATATCATCAGAATTGACATATAGGCAACTAATGATAATGAGTGCCGTGGGATTTTCTCGGATTGCGGGAATACAAAGGAAAAAAGAGGCTTATAAAGTGGTACAGGGACTAAATAATGTAAGTATTGCGTCAGAAATTTTTGATTTGTATAGAAAAAGCTTGATATTTTCGTCAGAGGTAATCTTAGATGCAGGGGGAATAAATCCGTCAAAATTAACTTTAGGTGGTTATGGAGCACTATTGTATAATTTAATGGAGCTTCCAAGAATCCCATTTTCAGATACTTGTATGATTGATGCGCTGAAATTTTTAGGGATATTGGTTCCTAACACACAATAAATATTATATTACAGTATATTCACGGATAAATCCGATCAAGTTGAGTAATGTGGAAATCCAGAAAGAGTTTCTCGCCGAATACGCAAACCATATAGACGATTATTATCACAGTGTCTCAGGTTCTTGAAATAACACAAATTACTACGAAACAGGGGACAAATGTTACTTTGGGGCGCTTGATCAATGCCGGAGTAGTTCAAAAAATCCGTCAATTGAACTTTTCATATACCAATTGAAATAATGATACACCAACTGAAATTTTCTCATTTAGCTGGCGTATCAACTAGTGTTGTCATGTAATTTTCTTCTGTACAAATCCCCCTTATATGTTATAATCAACTTATAAATAGTAACTGATTGTAAAAGATGTAACAGAAAGGTAAATGCTTATGAACATCGCAGCCTACTGCCGTGTCTCCACGGATAAATCCGACCAGCTGAACAGTCTGGAAACTCAGAAACAGTTTTTTACTGAATACGTTCAGCGTACCGGCGACCACCTCGCTAAAGTATATGCTGACGAGGGCATTTCCGGAACCAAAATCAAAAACAGAAAAGAGTTTTTACAAATGATGGCCGATGCTGAGCGCGGCCTTTTTGATATGGTTGTTGTCAAGGATATTTCCCGTTTTGCCAGGAATACAGTGGATCTGCTCCAGAATGTACGGAGATTAAAGGCATTGGGAATAGAGACACAGTTCCTCACTGCCAATATGACCAGCATGGGAAACAGTGAATTTGTCCTGACTATATTCGGCGCTCTTGCGCAGGAAGAAAGCGCCAATACATCAAAGCGTATCAAGTTTGGCAAGAAAGTGAATGCGGAGAAAGGCCGGGTGCCAAATATTGTTTACGGCTACGATAAAACGATAGGGGATTATTTCAATCTGACGATCAATGAGAAAGAGGCGAACGTGATCCGTCAGATTTTTCAGTGGTACATTCAGGACGGTTTTGGCTGTGCGTCCATTTCCAATAAATTGAATGAACAGGGAATTCGGACGAAACGGAACTGCCGATGGAGCCAGAATGCCATCAGCCGTATCCTTACGAATGAACTCTATACCGGAAAGATAATTAATGGCAAACAGGAAGTAGCAGATTTCCTTACCGGTCAGCGGAAGGAAAAGGATGAGACGGAATGGCTTGTGACGGAGCGGCCGGAACTGAAGATCATCGACGAGGAAGTGTTTGAGCAGGCACAGAAGATTCTCCATTCCCGGCATCAGGCATTTAACTTGAATCATGAAAGGCAGAGCAACAAATACCTTTTCTCCACGCTGATCAAGTGCAAAGAATGCGGCTGGTCCTTCCGCCGGACGGTCCGTAAGTATAAGAATACCTATGTTCGCTGGGTGTGCTCGGGACATAACGGACGGGGCGCAGATTCCTGCCCTAATGCGGTGACGCTGGATGAGGAGGAGCTGATCGAAGTTCTGCAGGGATATTTTGCAAATGTATTGAAGAATAAAAAGAAAGTGATCCAGTATGTAGTGAAGGAATTTCAGCGGGTATATAAGGCGAAAGATGAAAATGTGGAGTACGAAAAAGAACTGCGGGACAAGCTTTCCAAACTGAAAGCCATGCGTGAGAAATACATGGATATGTACACGGATGATCTGATTACACGCCAGGAGCTCAATGACCGGATCGGCGGGGCAAGGCAGGAAATCGAGCGCCTGGAAAATGAACTGAAAATGGTTTCCTATCAGATCACCAAGGGCGACCAGTTGGAGGAACTGCTGAATACAACTTTCAGAGAAATCGAGGATATCACGGATGTGCACCAGATGACGAACACGCAGCTGAAAAAGATCATTCAGAAGATCGAGGTGGACAAGGACGGAAACGTGGATATTTACCTGAAACTTCTGGGAGATCTGGGGCTGGATGAAACGGTATTGATTGAAGATGGATCTGCTGAAAATAAAACAGTTCAAAATCATCACGACCGCACATAAGGATGTCACCGAACGGCTCCTCCAGATCAATCCGTCCCTTGCCAAGGAGGCACGCAAGGTGCTTGACACCAATAAATCTGAGCGGCATATCCGGGGCGGAATGGCGACAAGGGAGAAGTATCTTCATCAGCATGGCTAAAAGGACAGGAGAATAAAAGCAGGACTGCCCCGGATTCTTCAGGGTTTCAGTCCTGCTTTTATTTATTGCCGGCTGCAGGTTTCTGTCGTGTTTATTTTTTTGCATGACAGGTATGTTTTTTTATAATGGCTTTGGAAATAAAAGATTAAAATAGAGGTGGAATATGTTAAGATAGACTCAGTGTATGGACTGGAGAATTTTATGAAGTTATTAAAGCTGGTAATTGTAGATGACGAACCTATTTTGCTGCAGGGGCTTCTGAATACTTATGACTGGGAGAGTATGGGCTTTCAGGTGGCGGGAACGGCGCAGAGCGGGGAGCAGGCGATCAAAGTAATCGAAGAGGTGAAGCCGCATGTTGTGCTGACTGATATCCGGATGAAGCAGATTACCGGACTGATGGTTATGGAAGAGATTCAGAAGACAGAGCTTGAGTGCCTTTTTATTGTGCTGAGTGCGTACCGGGATTTTGACTATGCACAGCAGGCATGCGACCTGGGCGCCTATGCCTATCTGCTGAAGCCCATTGAGGATGAGAAACTCCAGGAAACAATGCAGGGCGCGTATAAGATGTGCAGGGAACGGATGGAGCATGAAGCGAAGTATGATAGCTGGGAAAAGCTTCTTGTAAAAGACAGTGACAGCTTTCTACAGGTGGTGATTCAGAAGTATGTACAGAACAGAATTCCTGAAGAGAAAGTGGAAGAAGTGTTCCGGACGCTGGGAAATATGCCGGGAAATGAGGATCGGTTTATTACAGTATGTGTGGATATTGATCTGGCTTATAAGATAACAAATTCTCTGGACTATGAGGCTTCCCGTTTTACGCTTATGAAGCATCTGGAAGAAGTGGTGGGAAAGAAGTTCGCTTACTGGAGGGCAGAAGGTGAAACAGAAGAAAGCGCGTTTATCATCCGGACTACGGATAAAGAGGCGGTTCTTGAATTAAAACAGCTGCTGGAACATGTAAAGAAAGAGGAAAAAAGCCCGGTAGTAGCCTCCATTTCAAAACCATATAAAAAAATCGAAGGGATAAAGAAAAGTTATATAGAAGCGAAGAAACTGTTTGGGATGGCCAGTATATCCGGTGCAAGTGCGTTTACCGCCTCAGAAGAAGTGGAAGTGGCGCCGGGGGAAGAGCTGGCAGCGGATATGGATAATCTGATTGTAAATGCCGTGCGGAGAAATAATAAGAAAGAACTGAAAGAAGCGTTCATTCAGCTTATTTACGGTCTTCCTCACGAAGAAGAACGGCAGTGCAAATTTCTCCACCGCGTTATGCTGAAGAGTGAGTTCATGCTGCAGGATTCTTATGGGCTGACGGAAGAGATTAAAGAGAAGTTCCGTAATTATTACTATAATCTTGAGAATCTGAATGCGGCGAAGACGGTAGATGTATGTTATAAGATCCTGTGTGATGCCATTGATGCAAGGGAAAAAGAGGCTGAAAAGGATGAGACGAGATATTTTAAAGAGTATATGTCTGAGGCTGTGGCTTACATAGAGGATCACCTTCAGGATGAAGATCTGTCCATTGTATCGGTGGCCGCGCATATTTATCTGAATCCGGTCTATTTCGGCAGAGTGTTTAAACATACATTTCATATGACTTTTAAAAAGTATCTGATGCAGCAGAGAATGGAGAAGGCAAAGGCGCTGCTTGAGGCAGGCGGCGGCAGTATCGGAGACATCTGCGATGCGGTAGGGATTCACAATCCGTCCTATTTCTCCCATCTGTTCAAGCAGTATACAGGAAGACTTCCCAGTGAATACAGAAAAGAGTATGAGACGTAACAAAAAGGTATGAGAAATTATGAAAAAGAACAGGAAAACATCGGGAATACAGCGCAGGTATCTGAAGTATACCGCTGCTCTTCTGGGACTTGCGCTTCTGCTGTCCAGCGTGGGGGTAATCATAAGTGTAAGGAACAGACTGACGCGTTCAATTATTGATAAATATGAGTTTATGACGGAACGGATGGGGCTTACGCTGGAAAATATGTACCGGAAAAGTGATGAGACAACAGCAGAGTGTATTCTGTATGATGATGTGCAGCAGAGCCTGAAAAATCAGGGGCTGGAGGAAGTAAGATATATTGCTCTGAGCAAGTATTTTGCTTATATAGACCTGGACCATGTGGCTGCCTACTGTTATGTGGATAATAAGGGAAATGTATACAGCAGATCCTATTCAGATGTGTCCTATAAAGATATAGAAGAGAGCGGATTTGAAAAATATCTGGGAGAGGAATATTCAAAGACAAAGTGGTTCTGGGCAGAGGATACACTGTTCGGTACCGGAGAAGAGGCTCTTTTTATCGGGAGATATGTTAGGAGCCTGGAGTACGCCCACGGGCCCGGAATGCTGTTTTTTAAAATGGAGCCCGGATTTCTGCAGGAAATAGCAGGGATAAGTCCGGAACTGGCGGACGAGGCTGCCGTAGGAATTATTGACGGCGACGGGCAGATCTGTCTTTCTTCTGCTCCGGAGAATTTTGAAGAAGGAGAAGGTGTGCCGGACGGAATGGCGGAGCAGATTGCGGAAAAACAGGACACGGGGATGATATATGCCGGAGAGCGGGTAAAGAGCGGCGTAGTGTCGGCATACCGGGATGCGGACAGCGGACTGACCGTTTTTTCATTTGTTCCGGACCGGGTCCTGAACCAGGGACTGATCCCCATATTCCTTGTATTTGCGGGAATATATCTTGTGGTTATAGCGGTTGCAGTTGTTCTGAGTATTTATTTTTCACGGAGATTTACAAAGCCGATTCAGACGATAAAAGACGCTATGACAGAGTTTGACGGCAATAATTTTGAACGGACAATCGAGCTGCATACAAATACGGAGCTGGATGAGATCGGCCGGTCCTATAATGAAATGCTGGGCAATATCCGGCGGCTTCTGGACGAGATCAAAGATCAGGAGCGGGAACTGCGTACAACGGAACTGAATATGCTGATCAGCCAGATCAATCCGCATTTCCTGTATAATACACTGGATACGATTTACATGCTTGCGAGGATTAACGGGGAAGAGACAACCATGCGTATGATTCAGGCGCTTTCCAGATACCTGCGGCTGTCTCTGAGCAAGGGAAGCGAAATCGTGACAGTGGAAGACGAGCTGGAAAATGTAAAGAGTTATATGGAGATTCAGCAGATCCGCAATCAGGATCTTTTTTCCTACAAAATCGACTGCCAGGTGGACGCGGCGGATACCTATGTTCTGAAGCTGATTCTGCAGCCTCTTGTAGAAAATGCGGCAAAGTACGGATTTCAGGACATTTTTGAGGGAGGCAGAATAGAAATTGCAGTATGGAAGAAGGATGGAGATTTATACTTGAGTGTTGCCAATAACGGAACGTCCATCGCCCCGGATATGATGGAAAAAATCAACGGTATGAATGATATGCCGGTGGGAGAACTGAAAAACTGTTTTCCGGATAAGAAACACGGATATGGCGTGGTAAATATTCTGACCCGGCTCCGCCTGAAATATGGAGACAGGGCGGCATTTTACTGCAGGGCAGAGGAAGAGGGAACTACATGTACGATAAAGATTCCCGGAGGGAGCGGACAGGAACAGCATGAACAATAAAAGAAAAAAATACAGTTATGAGAACCGGCGGGCGAAATATCAGGGACACAGACATAAAAGCAGGAGACTGCAGGCGGCTGCGGCCGCGCTGCTGCTGGCTGTGACTGCGGCGGGATGTTCTGAGAAGAATGTGCAGACCCCGGACGGGGAAGAAGAGGTATCGATTCCTGTTGTTCTTATTGTAGATTCCTCCACGGGCATTCGGAATGAGGAAACTTTGATTCAGGAATTTAACCGGATCTATGACGGAAAATGGCAGGCAGATGTGGAGTGGATCATGGAGACAGAGGAGGAGTACCGTCAGAATCTGAAGCGGCAGAATGTAACGGATACGCTCCCTGCGGTAATTACAGATCTGAGAATGCTTCCGGCTTTTTACTATATGATGATACAGGACGGCCGGATCGAAGAACTGTCGGATTATATCTATACGGATGAAGAGTGGAAATCTATGATAGAACCTTCCGTGCTTGAATCCTGCAGCGAAGGGGACGGGAGTATTTATCTGGGACCGATCAGCACGGCAGCCTTCTCCTGTTCGGGTATGTTCTGGAATGAGGAGCTGTTTGCACGGGCGGGAATTGAATCGTTCCCGGAAACATGGGAGGAATTCTGGAAGTGCTGTGAGCAGCTGGAAAGCTGCGGGATTACGCCGCTGGCGCTTCATACCGAAGGAACGGCCTGGGCGCCGATGCTGATTGCCACGGCGGAGGCTGCCTCTTCAGAAGAAGGCGCAGAATTTATGGAAGAGTTCTATCCGGAAACCTATCAGAATGAGAGCGGTCTGCGGATTGCCCGGACTCTGCAGAGATTATTTTCCTACACGACAGAGGATGCATTGTATGCGGATTTTGACGTATCTTATGAAAATTTCTTTTCCGGCCGCGCGGCAATGATTCCGAACGGGTACTGGATGATGGATCAGATACCGGAGGAATGGCAGGACAAGGTGCGTTTTTCCGCGTTCCCGGAAAATAAAATGATCTCTTCGCCGGAGACTTTTGGCTGGGCTATCGTGTCCGGTTACAGTGAAGAAGTAAAAGAGGGAGCGGCGGCGCTTTTAAAACTCCGTACCCGGCTGAATATGGAGCAGAGGGAAGAACTTTTTGCAAAGGATCCGGAAGAAATGATTCCCGCAGAGAGAGACTACATAGCTGCCTATAAGAACGGCCCTCAGCTTGTGCCGAATTATCAGGTGAAATGGAATTCAATCCTGCAGGAAGAAACTTTAGGCGAGATTCTGCCGGAACTGGCCCGGGGGAAGATGAACCCGGAGGAATTTACGGCAAAAGAAGACGAAAGCATTCAGAAATTTCTGGAAGAACAGTGAAAATAACCTGGCATTGGCGTACCGGACAGTTGAACGGTCCTGTATACGCTGATGCCAGGTATTTTTTTTGATAATGAAGGTTTTGTATTTGATAACGGACGGACTGCGGTCATTGCTATAATACCCTCAGATAAAGGAAAACCGATGTTTTCAGAAAGGTGGAGGACGAATATGAAAAAGAAAAGAGTATTGTCAATTGTGCTGGCAGCCGCAATGATAACAGGAATGGCAGCAGGATGCGGAAGTGACGGAGGCAGCGGCAGTGGAAAAGATGCGAAAGGAAAAGTTTATTATCTGAATTTCAAACCGGAGGCAGACGAATACTGGCAGGAGCTGGCGGAAACCTATACAGAGGAGACCGGCGTCCCGGTAACTGTTCTGACAGCGGCTTCAGGAGAGTATGAGAAAACACTGAAATCAGAAATGGCAAAGACCGATGCTCCCACACTGTTCCAGGTAAACGGACCGGTAGGACTGGCAAGCTGGAAAGATTACTGCTATGATCTGTCCGGCTCTGATATTGCCGGAGAGCTGACAGACGACAGCTTCGCTCTGATGGACGGAGACAAGATGGCGGGAATTGCTTATGTAATTGAGAACTACGGCATTATCTATAATAAAGCACTTCTGGAGAAGGCAGGATATTCCGCGGACGATATTACAGATTTTGACAGCTTTAAAAAAGTCGTGGAAGATATTACGGCGCGCAAGGATGAACTTGGATTTTCTGCATTTACATCCGCGGGAATGGACGGCTCCTCTGACTGGAGATTCAAGACACATCTTGCTAACCTTCCGATCTACTATGAGTACAAGGACGAAGGAATCGACAATACAGATGCGATCAAAGGAACTTATCTGGACAATTACCGTCAGATCTGGGATCTGTATATCAACAATGCAACCTGTGAGCCCACGGAGATCTCTACAAAAACAGCAGATGACGCAACAGCTGATTTTGTAACAGAAGAAGCAGTGTTCTATCAGAACGGAACATGGGAGTATAACAACATTGCAGACATTGGGGACGAGAACCTTGGCATTCTTCCGATTTACATCGGCGTTGACGGCGAAGAAAATCAGGGTGTATGTACAGGAACAGAAAACTACTGGTGTGTAAACTCGAAGGCTTCGGAAGACGACATTCAGGCAACGCTTGACTTTATGAACTGGTGCGTTACTTCTGATGAAGGAGTAGAGGCAATGTGCAGAGACATGGGATTTGTAATTCCGTTCTCCTCTAATCTTGAGTCGGAAAATACACTTGTTAATGAAGCAAACAAGTATATGGAAGAAGGAAAAACTCCTGTGACATGGGTATTCTCAACCATGCCTTCTGAAGAGTGGAAGAACGGTGTGGGCTCTGCTCTTACGGCCTATGCGGCAGACCAGACAGACGCCAACTGGGATAAAGTTGTAAGCGCATTTGTTGACGGATGGGCAGCAGAGGCAGCGGCAGCGAAGTAAATGAAAAACAGCCGGATTTTAACGGTGTTATGTAAGAGGAAAAGCGGCGGGCAGAAGCGGTCTGCCGCCGCTTTTTGAAACAGCGGCGAGCCGAAGTCCGGGCCTGACGGGACCCTGCGGCCGCTTAGAATCCCGGAATGTGCTTTTTGGTACTTCCGGTGACTGAAAGGAGGATTTCATGGAAAAAGCGATCCGGCGGTATATGCCGATTTTTGTACTCCCTACGTTCTGCGCGTTTATACTGGGCTTTATTATTCCGTTTATTATGGGAATATGGCTGTCATTCTGTGAGTTTACCACAGTTACAGACGCGAAGTTTGTGGGACTGTCTAATTATGTGGAAGCATTTAAGGATACGGTATTCAGACATTCCTTCTGGTATACGGTTCTGTTTGCCGTAGTATCGCTTATTGTAATAAATGTAATTGCATTTGCGCTTGCAATGGCGCTGACACAGAAGATGAAAGGAACCAACATTTTCCGGACAATCTTCTTCATGCCGAACCTGATCGGCGGCATTGTGCTCGGTTATATCTGGCAGCTGATTTTCAACGGAATACTGGCAAAATACAATACAGCTCTGGGACTGAACGAGTGGTATGGCTTCTGGGGACTGATTATTCTTGTCAGCTGGCAGCAGATCGGTTACATGATGATTATCTATATCGCAGGACTTCAGTCTATACCGGGAGACGTAATGGAAGCGGCACAGATTGACGGTGCATCCGGTATTCAGAGACTTTTCCGGGTAACGATTCCGATGATGATGCCGTCTATTACAATCTGTATGTTCCTGTCCATTACAAACGGCTTCAAGCTGTTTGACCAGAACCTGTCCCTGACGGCAGGTGAGCCGGCAAAAATGTCTGAGATGATGGCGCTGAATATTTTCAATACCTTTTACGGACGTACCGGATGGGAAGGCGTCGGGCAGGCGAAGGCCGTTATATTCTTTGTTATTGTGGTCGGAATCGGCCTGATACAGCTTCGTGCGACCCGCTCAAAGGAGGTGCAGCAGTAAATGAAAAAGAAACGGAGACTGAGCATGATCGGTACAGGGGTTTTTACCATCCTGGGTCTGGTATATATAGCGCCGATTCTGATCGTGCTTATGAATTCATTTAAGAAAAAGGTTTATATCAATAAAGAGCCTTTTAAACTGCCCGCTGAGAAAACATGGAACAGTATAGAAAACTATGTGACCGCGATTGATAAATATGAGCTTCTGGATGCAGTCGGCTGGACGGTTTTTATTACGGTCGGCTCAGTACTCGTGATTCTTGTATGTACTTCCATGTGCGCATGGTATATTACAAGGGTAAAGACGAAGTTCACAAAGGCTTTATATCTGCTGTGTGTATTTTCCATGGTTGTGCCGTTTCAGATGGTTATGTTTACACTTTCTCTGGTAGCGGACCGGACCAGACTGAATACTCCGTGGGGGATTATTATTATATATCTGGGATTCGGAGCCGGACTGGCAGTCTTTATGTTCTGCGGTTTTGTGAAGTCTATTCCACTGGAAATTGAAGAAGCGGCAATGATCGACGGCTGTACGCCTCTCCGCACGTTTTTCAATGTGGTGCTTCCGATTATGAAGCCTACCTATATTTCCGTGGGAATTCTGGAGACGATGTGGATCTGGAATGATTTCCTGCTTCCGTATCTGGTGCTGGATCTGAATAAATATAAAACGATATCCATTGCAATTCAGTATATGAAGGGAAGCTACGGACGCGTGGATATGGGCGCGATCATGGCGGCTCTGATCCTGGCGGTAATTCCGGTTGTTGTCTTTTACCTGGCCTGCCAGAAGCATATTATCAAAGGTGTGGCAGCAGGCGCGGTGAAGGGATAAAAAATATGAGTGAGTTTCAGGCAGTCTGTTATGGACTGCCTGTTCTATGTATTCTGCGCGATACCGCGGGCAAGAGAAATATCCGCATCCGCCTTCATAGTGTGTTATACTGAAAGCAGCTTCTCCTGGCAGAGATATGGATCTGTCAGGAGAAAAGCGGCAGCCCTTTCCGGAATATACGTACGGATATGTGGCTGACGGGACGGTACGAACAGACAAATGAGAAGGGAGTCATGAATGCGGATTGTAATCGTAGACGGCGAAGCGCAGGTCAGAGAAGAGCTGATAAAGCTGCTGGAGAAGTCCGGGCCGGAATATAAAGTGGCAGGCACCGCGTCAGATGGAAGAGAAGGATATGAGCTGATCAGTGAAGCGCGTCCGGATCTGGTGATTATGGACGTTCAGCTGTCCAGAATGGGCGGAGTAACTATGCTGAAGAAGCTGCGCGGCGAGGGCGTTTCGTGCAGGGTTATTGTCCTGACCGCGGATACGGATTTTAATAAAGCCAGACAGGCTATTGAACTGAGTGTTGACAATTATATTCTGAAGCCGCTGAAAAAGGCTCAGTTGAAAAAGGCAGTACTCAGTGTAAGAGAAAAGCTGGAAAATGAGCAGGCAATAGCGGCGGCATTTACAGTGGAGAATATTTTCCGGGGCTGCCTGAACGGTCAGATTCATCCGGACGGAAGGTTTCATTCTATGACCCGGGAAAAATACGGATTTACGCTGGATGAGCCGATATCTGTCTGTACGGTATGGCTGGGGAGTAATTATACAGAGCAGCGGGAAGATGTGCGCCGGTTCCTTGAGAACGCGGCGGCGGATAAAAATTTTTCTGCCTGTGTGCTGGAGGTTGATGCATGGAGAGTGCTGACTGCCGTTATATATCGTATGGAAGATCAGACGGAGGCTTATCTTTTCTTCAAAGAACATGCAGTGCCGGCGGTATGCGGAAGCTTCCAGGGTGAAGTCGTATGTGTCTGGGCCGATATGAAAAATGGTCTTGAATTGCTGGAGGGCCTGAAAAGAATTGAACGCATGCGGGAATGGAATCTCCTTTTTGACCGGGGAGATCTGATACGGAAAGAAGACGTGGAAAGGCTTGCGGTGGTTCCCGTAAAGTATCCGGCGGAGCTGGAGAGGCAGGCAAGGCAGGCTGTGCTTGAGCTGGAAGGAGAGGAAATAAAGAAATGTTATTACCGGCTCTATGACCGGCTGAGAAGTCAGCCCCACAGTCCGGCGGAAATGAAGGAATGTTTGATCCGCTTTAATCTTGCGGTGGTAAATGCGTATAAAACTCAGCATGAAATTGAATCGGAACTCAGGATCCAGAGCTGTATGCAGTCAATTACGGTTGCTATGAGCTGGGGCCAGATCCGCAGTACGATGGAAGAGTTTCTCAATGTTATAAATTTTAATGCATTTTCGGAAGAAGGAGATACGCGGTACAGTCCTTTGGTTCAGAAAGCCGTGGAACTGGTACGGAAATATTATGATCAGGGTCTTACTCTCGAGGAGATCGCGGGACGTCTTTTTGTATCTGAAGAGTACCTGAGTTCTCAGTTTAAAAAGGAGACGGGAACAGGTTTTACGGAGACAGTCAGACATTACAGAATTGAACGGATTAAAGGGCTGCTCCTGAATACAAGACTGAAACTGAACCAGATCGCGGAGCTGACCGGATACGCGGATCCCAAATATATGAGTCGGGTATTCAAAGAGGAAGTAGGGGTGCTGCCGACGGAATATCGTAAGTCAGTTCATTAAAAAATTCTACCTATTCAAAAAATTTCACCCTTTTCAAACTGGGAAAGTGTGGTATGATACGCTTGATTCAGGTGAGAATCAAAGTATACGGCGAACAGAATGCCGGCATCAGTCACAGTAAGATGAAAAGCGAGGTGAGATGAATAATGAGCGACATGAAACTTACGTTTAAAACCCCGGATGAAATTGTTGAATTCGTAAACACAGTATCCAGGTATGACTTTGATGTTGACGTCAAAAGAGGAAGAATTGTAGTAGACGCAAAATCATTGCTTGGAATTATGCATCTTGGACTCAACAGCACGCTGGAACTGCAGGTGCATTCAGACAACTGTGAAGATCTTCAGACAGAACTTGCCAAATATGCGGCATAGTTTCCGGAAATGCGGCGGCCAGCCGGTTTCTGAATGAGAGAGAAGATATGAAGACTGGCAGAATAGAATAAAGAGTGATTACAGGGGATCCCGGTGTATGAAAAATATACTGGGATCTCTCTTTTTTGTCTGCTTTTATATATTGACAAAATATTCTGAAATAAAGATAATTAGAACAGAATTATTTGAAAATATTTGCGGAGGCAGACGTGTAAATGATATGCTTTGCGTACTGCTGAAAAAGATTCAGTGCCGTCTGACCTGATATCAGACATGGCATGAAAAGAGAGGAGGATGTCTATGAAGTACGTCTGTTCCATTTGCGGCTATGTGTATGATGAGGCAAAAGAGGGGACGCCGTTTGCCGGCCTTCCGGATGCCTGGGCCTGTCCTGTGTGCGGCGCAGGCAAGAGCGCATTTACGGTAAAAGACCAGGGAAAAACCGGACAGGCCGGGAAAAATGCCGCAGATTCCGGGAAAAGAACTGGAAAGCCGGATGCCGCTGTGTATGACGGAGACATGGAAAAACTGTCTCCGGGAGTGATGTCAGCTATCTGCTCCAATCTGGCGCGGGGATGTGAAAAACAGTATAAAGAAAGAGAAGCAGCGCTGTATCGTCAGATCGCGGATTATTTTGCCTCCATAACGCCGGAGGAGGCGGATGCGGACATGGAGAAACTGTCCGGTCTGGTTCAGGATGACCTGCAGGAAGGATATCCGGTTCTCCGGTCCGCCGGGGAAGCGGAGAAGGACAGGGGCACTCTCCGCATCTGTACCTGGGGAGAGAAGGTAACGAATATTCTGAATTCTCTCCTTCAGAGGTACGAAAGGGAAGGAGAAAGTTTTCTGAAAGACACGCAGATCTGGGTCTGCACGGTCTGCGGATTTGTCTATGTGGGAGATCAGGCGCCGGAACTGTGTCCTGTGTGCAAAGTACCTGCCTGGAAGTTTGAAAAAGTGGAAAGGAGGGTTCCTGCATGAAAGAGATTGCTGTAAGAAATCTGCGCCTGTGTACAAAAGACTGCCTTTGTCTGTATGTCTGTCCGGTAGGCGCTACCGATACGGAAAACAGTATTATTGATGTGGAGAAATGTCTGGGCTGCGGAGTCTGTGCCAGAGCCTGCCCCAGCGGTGCCATTTCCATGGTGCCCGCAGAGTACCCTCCTCAGCAGAAGAAGACAGAAGCGGTAACCGGTCCCTCCTTTGCGCTGGCAGAAGGAAAAGCCTGGCAGGAAAAGACCGCCCTTCAGCTGGCGAAGACCGCGGAAACTGACGGTCTGTACCGGCTGATGACTGCATTTGCAAAATCGGTCCGCCTGGTAAATGAAGACCTGCTCAGGGAGTCGGGATATATGCTTCCCCAGAGCGCCAATGCCCGGCAGCTTCTGAAGGAACTGGTGAAAAATCCGCCTTCGGATGATTTTCCCGCAGAGGCGGCGGAAGAGCTACTGAAGCTGATCCCGTGCAATGAGGAAGAAAAAGGCGGCGGAGTGAAACAGTATAAATGTAAAATCTGCGGGGCAGTTTTTGAGGTGCCGGAAGGGGAAGAACCGGTCTGCCCGGTGTGTAAGGCAAGGGGCGAAAATCTGGAACTGATTGAGGAATAGCGGAAGCCGGACCATGAAGTGCTTGTAAAAAGAGGCCGCCTCAACTATAATTGTTAGGAGAAAAGAAAACGTGCCGTCCGGGGCACATAATCAGGAGGAAAGCCTTGAAGAACGAATTAGTAATCGTCCTTGACTTCGGCGGGCAGTATAATCAGCTTGTCGCAAGACGTGTCAGGGAATGTAATGTGTACTGTGAGATTTATTCTTACAAAACGGATATTGAAAAGATCAAAGCAATGAACCCGAAGGGAATCATTCTCACCGGAGGACCGAACAGCTGCTATCTGCCCGATTCACCGACCTACTCAGACGAGCTGTTTAAACTGGGAATACCGGTTCTCGGACTCTGCTACGGCGCGCAGCTTATGATGCATGTGCTGGGCGGTGAAGTGAAGAAAGCGGATGTCAGAGAGTACGGAAAGACAGAAGTGCTGATCGACAAGACCGCGTCCAAAGTATTTGAAAATGTATCAACGCCGACGATCTGCTGGATGAGCCATTTCGACTACATAGCGAAAACGGCGCCGGGATTTGAAATTTCCGCCCATACGGCAGACTGTCCGGTGGCAGCGGCTGAAAATGAGGCGGAGAAACTGTATGCGATCCAGTTCCATCCGGAAGTGCTGCACACGGCGGAAGGCACAAAGATGATCAACAATTTTGTGAAAAATGTATGCGGCTGCGGCGGAGACTGGAAAATGGATGCGTTCGTGGAAAACTCCGTAAAAGCGATCCGCGAAAAAGTCGGCAACGGAAAAGTGCTGCTGGCACTTTCCGGCGGCGTGGATTCTTCCGTGGCAGCAGGCCTGCTCTCCAGAGCTATCGGAAAACAGCTGACCTGCGTCTTCGTAGACCACGGCCTTCTTCGTAAAAATGAAGGAGACGAGGTGGAAGCTGTCTTCGGACCGGAAGGCAACTTCGACCTGAACTTTATCCGCGTAAATGCGCAGGAGAGATATTATAACAAACTGGCAGGGGTGACCGAGCCGGAGCAGAAGCGTAAGATTATCGGCGAAGAATTTATCCGGGTGTTTGAAGAAGAGGCGAAGAAGATCGGAGCCGTAGATTTCCTTGCACAGGGAACTATCTATCCGGACGTGGTAGAAAGTGGCCTGGGCGGCGAGTCCGCAGTGATTAAGTCCCACCACAATGTGGGCGGACTCCCGGATTACGTTGATTTCAAAGAGATTATCGAGCCCCTGCGGGATCTGTTTAAAGATGAAGTCCGCAAAGCGGGTCTGGAGCTGGGAATTCCGGAGGAACTGGTATTCCGTCAGCCGTTCCCGGGACCGGGGCTTGGAATCCGTATTATCGGAGAAGTTACCGCAGAAAAAGTACGTATCGTGCAGGATGCGGATGCGATTTACAGAGAAGAAATCGCAAAGGCAGGACTGGACAGAGAGATCAATCAGTATTTTGCGGCTCTGACCAATATGCGCTCCGTCGGGGTTATGGGAGATGAGAGAACCTATGACTACGCAGTGGCGCTGAGAGCGGTGAAGACAATTGACTTTATGACGGCAGAGGCGGCGGAGATCCCGTATGAAGTGCTCAATAAAGTGATGAGCAGGATTATAAATGAGGTGCGGGGGGTTAACAGGGTATTTTATGATCTGACCAGTAAGCCGCCGGGGACGATAGAGTTTGAGTAGCGGACAGAACCCCGGAAATGCTGATAAAATGGGCATTTCCGGGGTTATTTTATGCCGTTTGGCTCTAAAATGGCTCTAATTGTTGTTCAGAGTAATAAGATTAAATTTCTTCTATTTCAATAGCGTCAATAACCAAGGCTTCCTCTTCTGTAGTATGATGTTCAGGATTGCTTAATAAAGTATCTTGTAGTGAAGCCTTTAATTTGTCGCAACATGGTTTAAAGGATAGAAATGTAATACCTCCTCCAATGACACCGCCTACAACGGGGATGGCTTTTTTAAAGAACCCAGCAAATACTTGCTTTGTCATATTTACGCCAAACCATTTTGATACACTTTTTACGATGGGGTAGATTGTTCCTTTAGTAAGGGCAGCCCTCATCAATTTTTTTTCTACACCTTTTCCTAAAGCTGTTGCCATTGCCTTGAGAGCGGTATTGGTACCTTGTACGCCATACATAACACCGAGACACACAATTAACAGATTCATGGTTTCGGAATCAAATTTATGTCCTTTATCTGTAGTGTCAATTTCTGGAAAACCATACAAATACATAAGCTTTTGAGCTGCTCGTAGCATGTAGCCATAATACTGAGCTAAATCAGCAGGGATAGTGGCGACCATAGCTACTCCGCCAGGTGCACCTAGAGCAGCGGAAATTCCAGATACGCAATTTCGTTCAAATTTAATTACCTCATCAGCAATCTTATCAATTTCATTAACTGGAATTTGGGCATAGGCAGGAGTGTGAGCAATTGCGTTATCAATCGTCTCTTGCGGATAATTTTTCATCAATTCTTTTTGCAGAAAATCTTTTCGGTTTACTTTAATGCCGGGGGTCTGTAAACCAATAATAATAAAATCTTCAATGTCGATTTCTCCATTTCCATTTGCGTCTACTACATTTACAATAGAATCTTTAGATTTTGCAACGACTGTTTTTGCTTTGTCGGTTGCTGCTGAAAAAGTTTTTCCAACATTTTTAGCTGTGTCATTAAGATTTTCTTTAAATGATTTTGTATCATCTGAATCATGTGTGTGTTTCTTCATTGCTTATTGCTCCTTTCAGAAAAGGGAATGTATTTTTTGCGAGACGATAAATTATTGGGGAAATACTTTTACTGCTATTCCAGAAACGCCTTTTTTGACGACAATATTCGTATCAACTAAATGCTGTTTGATCTGCTCACAGGTTTCGTTCATCTGTGCCATTTCCTGCTGGAATGCTTCTTCACTTGGAAATGCGTCTTTGGAGGCAAGCAGATTTTCCTGCCATTTCTTTGCTTTAGCAAATTTAGCCAACCGGTCATTGATTGCCGGGTGCTTAAAGCGGATATAGATTGTCTCTGGAATGAGATTTCCATCCTCATCTTTATCTCCGTCAATCTCCATATCTATCTGATCGTCCATTTTAAAAAGTAAGGTAAGCACATCAGAAGCAGTTTCTATATCAAAATCCGTAAAAACATTGATACTTACGCCTAAAGCGTTTGCGATTTTTAAAAGCTGGTCAGGCTTGGGATTACGGCTGCCCAGTTCATATTTACGGATTGTGGTTCCGTCTATGCCTGCCAGTTGTCCTAACATATTCTGTGAAATTCCTCGGATATTTCGGAATGTTTTAATCTTTTCTCCTACTGTCATAAGGTGACTCCTTTCAGAGTGAATATAAATAATAGGGACATTTGTATTCTACCATATTCAAGCAAAATAGGGAAGAAAAATTTAAGAACTATATTGACAAGGTACAAAAGAGCCTATATAATGAGAATATAAATAAGGCACAAATGTGCCTAATAAAAATAAGGAGGACACTGAATGGAGAAAACAAGAAAAATGTATGTAACAGCAGAAGAAGCAGCGGAGATACTTGGCGTATCAACAGGTTATGCCTATAAGATCATTCGGGGATTAAACGAAGAATTAAAAGAAAAAGGGTACCGGACGATCTGCGGCAAAGTTCCAACAAAGTATTTTGAAGAAAAGTTTTACGGCTTGACCGTGACAATGTAGAGAGGAGGGAGTTTATGCCGGCAACAAGAGACGGTAAGATGTGGCGCAGTCAGTTTTATTACAAAGACTGGCAGGGAGTGCGCCATAAGAAAAACAAGAGAGGCTTTCGGACAAAAGCAGAAGCAGAACAGTGGGAGAGAGATTTTCTTCAGCAACAGCAGCGCAATCTGGACATTAATTTTGAAAACTTTGTTCAGATTTATTACGAAGATATGAAACACCGGCTGCGTGAAAATACCATGAGGACAAAGAAGTTTGTCATTGATCTGAAAATTATTCCCTACTTCAAAAATAAGAAGATGAATGAAATCAAGGCTTCGGATGTACGAGCATGGCAGAATGCTCTTATGAAAGAGGGATATTCGCAGACCTATCTGAAAACCGTAAACAATCAGTTATCTGCTATTTTTAACTATGCAGTAAAATATTACGATCTGCGGGATAATCCATGCAGAAAGGCTGGAAGCATAGGGAAAAGCCACGCCGGAGAAAGACAGTTCTGGACGAAGCAGGAGTTTAAACGATTTCTTGCAACTGTAGAAGATAAGCCGGAAGCAAGGATGGCTTTTCTGCTTCTTTACTGGACAGGCATGAGGATTGGAGAATTACTTGCGTTGACCTATAACGATATTGATTTAGAAAAACGCACAATTTCGATCAATAAATCATATCAGCGTCTGGATGGCAGGGATATTATCACACCACCCAAGACTCCAAAAAGCAAACGTATCGTGACGATACCGCCATTTCTTGCAGAAGAATTACGGGATTATATGTCCCATTTGTACGGGATTATGGCGGATGAGAGAATGTTCCGATTTACAAAGTCTTATATGGAACATGAAATTATCAGAGGGATTAAGGCTTCCGGTGTAAAGAGGATAAGACTGCATGATTTACGTCACTCGCACGCTTCTTTACTTGTGGAAATGGGCTTTACTCCATTGGCGATTGCGGATCGGCTGGGGCATGAGAAAATTGAAACCACGCTAAACACCTATTCGCACTTATATCCCAACAAACAGGGAGAGCTTGCGGATAGACTGGAAATTGAAAATAACAGGGAGGATGAGGAATGAGCGGAGTTCATAAGTATCCGACAATCAGCTTTCGGATTTCACCCAGAGAAAGGGAAGAAATTGAAGCAAAGATTTTAGCAAGTGGAATGTCAAAAAGAGATTATTTTGTACGTTCCTGTATTTATAATCGGGTATGTGTAGTTGGAAAGAAAGAACTGATCTATCAGTTGGTAGAGGAATTAAAGATCATGCAGACAAATATTCGTGAAGTGGCAGAACAGCTTGAACAGGCAGAAATAACACTGTCAGAAGAAGGAGTGCAGGACATGAAAAATGACTGCTTGGATATGCTGAAAGCAATTATCTGGCTGCTGGATGGCGCAAGTTACCTGTGGCAGGATAAAGAAAAAAGCCCCGACAGCGGCAACTGTTAGGGCTGTGATAACTGGGAAAATTCTGTTATCAACTATCACAATGCGAGTATAACAGAGTTTCCCATTTGTGACAATTATTTTTTACAGTGGGAGGCTGAAATGCAGAATAGAAAATTAAAGACGGAACTGCGATTGATTAACATGGAGAATGTAGCGGTAGAGCAGGTGGAATGGCTGCTCTATCCGTTCATCCCCTATGGGAAAGTGACAATCATACAGGGAGATCCCGGGGAGGGGAAAACAACCATGGTGTTACAGATTATAGCAAAACTGACAAAAGGTGAGCCTGTGCTGCCGATTACGGAGGAAGAGAAAATTACAACAGAACAGACAAGAGAGCCTGTCAATGTGATCTACCAGACTGCAGAAGACGGGCTGGGAGATACCATAAAGCCCCGTCTTCTGGCGGCAGGCGCAGACTGTTCTAAAGTGCTTGTCATCGATGACGGTGAACAGCCGTTGACAATGCTAGATGAACGTCTGGAACAGGCAATCCAGCAGACAAACGCTCGTCTTGTAGTCTTAGATCCGATCCAGAGTTTCCTTGGAGCGGAAGTAGATATGCACCGGGCAAATGAAATCCGTCCGCTGATGAAACGAGTATCTGTGCTGGCGGAAAAATATCATTGTGCGATTGTTCTGATCGGCCATATGAACAAGAACAGCGCCGGAAAATCTTCATACAGGGGGCTTGGTTCTATTGACTTTCAGGCGGCGGCAAGGAGTGTTCTGATTGTAGGGCGTGTGAAGAATGAGCCGGAAACAAGAGTAGTTTGCCATGTAAAAAGCTCCCTTGCACCAGAGGGAAAATCAATCGCTTTTCGCTTGGATAAAGAGAACGGATTTGAATGGATCGGGGAATATGACATCAGTGCGGATGATCTGCTGAGCGGCAATAACCGTGGACAGAAGATAAAAGAGGCGAAAGAGTTCCTGCTCGATATATTGGCGGATGGGGCAGTGGAACAGAATGTAATCCTTAAGGAGTCAGAAAGCCGTGGCATTAAAGGGAAAACGCTCTGGAATGCGAAGAAAGCTCTTGGCGTCCAGTCGATAAAACCCGGCGGACACTGGTCGTGGGTATTGCCGGAACAATAATTCAACATGGCAAGATTACCATTTCTTTAGGCTCAGGTAATGTTGCCGCCTTGAAAGGAGGTTTGAATGAAACAGGTACAGATACCACAGGAATTGTTTGTACAACTGATCCACTATCATTTGATGGAGGACGACAGTTATATGGATGAGATAAGGATAGGATTGGAGAAGAAATTAGATGTAATGGTATTGCATGAACTGTATGAAAAATCTAAGACTGCACCGACAGAGGATGAAAGGGAAAAATCCCGGAAGGAATATCTGGATAGGAAAGGAATACCTGACAGCTTTCGCTGGTAATGGTTTCTTTGATGATATGAGACAGGAGCGTGTCACGCTCCTGTGATATCGGACAAGGCAGAAGGAGGAGTTATATGATTATCCAGCCGGAACGTGGAACCCGAAATGTAAATGCGAATTTTTATGAGATGGAAACAAGACAGATTGCTATGCTCAATGAAATATTTGGGGGTGTAGATCTGACAAAGAGAGAAATGCGGACGTTGGTATGGCTTGCAGGCTGGGAGGAAGGCACAGTCGTAAATGTGGTATCCGCAATACGAAAAGCGATAGCGGCGGAAGCAGGGCGGCAGGAACAGCCGCTCCGTCCATAGGACGGAAAAGGTCTACGCTCCGCTTCGGTCGGTGCAGAGCAGACGTCCCCCAGACGTCTTGCACCCCCCCGGAGGGCGCAAAGGCAGCTTTTGATGGACGGAACGGCTGTCGAAAGTGCTTTTGCGTTACTTTCGGCGAAAGTAACAAAGCCTATGCGCCGTATCCG
>ERZ1090861.594-NODE-594-length-21545-cov-173.160307_pt1 | contig 21545 bp, 28 predicted proteins | sample MGYA00478482_ERZ1090861 | MGnify/ENA primary metagenome ERZ1090861 (study PRJEB33644, sample SAMEA5815744) | chicken gut metagenome | biome: Chicken; feature: Gastrointestinal Tract; material: Caecum | place: Ireland | collected 2019-01-01 | study: A study of... | reverse complement strand
GGCAAACGCGCTCGCTCAGTGTCTCGTGGGCTCGGAGATGTGTATAAGAGACAGGATGGAAATATATCGTCCTACGTTTTCTAGCGACACTTTCACACTCACACACCGCACACCACTTGCACCACAGATCCGCCAAGATATTCACACACCACAACACAATCATGCTCAATACACACAACAAAATTTGTTTTATCCTCAGTATTGGTCTAATATATTAGACCAAGGAAAAAATTCCCAGTATTCGTCTAATATATTAGACCAAGGAAATAATTTCCAGTTACGGTTTTATGTAAACTTATAACTATTCATAACCACAGCTAATAAATGTTATGTAAATCAATGTTCACACACTGTTCATATTCCGTTCATACCCAGTCCACATTGACAAGCTATACTATAACCATAGAACAAGAAAGGAAGTGATTCCCTTGCACTAAATAGCTTCAATCATCAATCACTGGTATAATAGTTTTCGGCTCATCAAACGAAAACACAATCTGGTTTATGTGCGTACTACAAATATCCGGTTCTGCCTAATCGGATTGTATCAACAACTCTTTAACGAATAGAACGAAAGACCATAATCTATATGTGACGTTGACTCGTTAACTATACTTATCCTCTCTAAACAATACATAGCAACTACTACAATCACTCATGAAAGGAGCAATAAACATGGCAAAGTACGTAACACGAACAATCGTCTCAAGAGTAATCGAAGCAACCTGCGTATCCAAAACTTCTCACGAAGTTTTCCAGGTAGAAGGCACAATCCCTTCCAGGAAGTATCGTAACGAATCCGAAAAGAAACGCGCAATCGAATCTGCAATCAAAGCTGTTTACGATACGGAAGAGTTCCTTCTTGTGGACTACACCGAAGGAGAAGACATCAAAGAGACAGTCGGCATGTTAACCGAAGATTTCATGGCACACGCTGTCCCCGTAAAAGCCGCAGACAACACCGAAGACGATGAGGAAGGAGATGAAGAGTAATGCCCAAGCGCACAGACTACACAGTGACTATTTCCAATGCTTCCAAAGAGCTGGACACCATGGACAAGCTTTTCATCACATCCGGTCCTGACGGTGTAACTGTAGATGAAGCCATTGCAGGCGTTGACAAGTTAATGCTTGAGATTGACTGGTTCTGCGTGGCTGACATCCACAATGAACACGCCAATGATGACAAGGATTACAAAACCCTTTACATCATGGCAAAGGACGGCGAAGTCTTCAAGTCTTCTTCCAACTCCCTGATTACATCTCTGGAAGACATCAATGAAGTTCTTACAGATGACGGCAAGTCCATCTCAGACGTCACCATCATCATCTCCAAACGTAGTTCCAAGAACTTTGCAGGAAAGAACTTCTACCGCGCATCGGTAGCACGTAACAACTAACCACAACCGTAACCCACAAACTACCTACAAAAATGACCGTATTTAAAACAGATACTCATTAACCAAACCTAATTGTTTTTTCTTTCCCCTTGTTTGTCGGCTATCCAACCGACTATCATCAACCAAAAGCTAACATTTATAAAAAATCCATATTGACATTTTAAGGGCGCGCCACTCCAATGCGCGCCTTTAAAACTTAAAAGGGGTGATATAAATGCCATCACGTAAAGACCACAAAGACGCATACGCCTATGAACGTCACCGCTTGGCATCCCAACTCTACAAATACAACAAACAACACGGAACAAACATAAGAATAGCAGACATCCTAGGCCCATCATCCCGTGACCCCGGTCTTCGTGCCGCTCAGTACGCCGCAATGGCCGCTATCCGGTCTATCCGACCACTAGCAGAAGCGGTCGAGGAAGTAGACGATTCTTTCAACCCCACCCCAGATGTAGCAGGTGAAGCAGTAGATTCTACAGAACCTCTCTTCACCCCCAAAGAACGTGATGCAATCTGGGAAAACATGATGGAGAATTCTCGCAACACCCGTGGCCCCGGTCGCTCCATAGCACGTTCAATGCTACAGGAACTACAAGACAACTTCGGCTACGAACAGGTAGCAGACGCTTTAGCAAATTATGTAAAAAACAATGTCGGTGATAGTTTAGCAGACGTAGACTGGTATAGCCCACAGGAATCAGTTAACGTAATACTTGGCACTCTTAACTATATGAAGATGCCAGAGGATGACTACAATGAGTGGTCACGTTACGTTGGTGAACAGTTTGAAGACTTTGTTGCTGACATTAAAATCTGGCGTTAAATGGGTAGACCCCCAGAAAAAGCTGATATCTACGTAGCCGACTTTGAAACTACAGTCTACGAAGGTCAGCAAGAAACAGCGGTATGGGCAGCCGCTATTGTACCCATAAACACCGAAGACGTTTCAATCTTCAACTCAATAGAAGGCTTCTTCCGGTACATTACAATGATTCCAGGTCGCAAGGTAATCTACTTTCATAATCTTAAATTTGATGGAAGTTTTATCTTAGACTACTTAATCCGCCAGAAGGAAACACCTCAAGCCTTCAATAAGTTAGGCCCATTGACTAACCATGATATGCCAGCCCCCAGCGTAAAATATAGCATATCAAACAAAGGTCAATGGTACACAATCACCTACAAACCACGCAACCGCGATATCATCGAATTCAGAGACAGCCTTAAGCTTCTTCCCTTTAGCGTACGCCAATTGGGTGAAGGATTCAAAACTAAACACCGTAAGTTAAACATGAAGTATGAGGGATTCCGATACCCCGGTTGCAACATCACGGACAAGGAAAAGCAGTATATAGCAAATGACGTTCTGGTGGTTAAAGAAGCACTGGAAATGATGTTTGCCAGAGGACACAATAAGCTGACCATAGGTTCCTGTTGCTTGTCAGAGTTTAAGAGCATGTACGATAAAGATATGTATGAAATGCTCTTCCCAAACCAGTATGACGTTAAGCTACCAAAAGACAAATACGGTTTTGACAACGCAGGTGAATATGTACGTTCTACTTACAAGGGCGCTTGGTGCTATGTAGTCCCAGAAAAGGCGAACCGTATCCAATACCTAGGACTAACCTTTGACGTTAACAGCTTATACCCTTCTGTTATGCACAGCCAGTCAGGGAACTACTACCCAGTAGGACAACCCCGGTTCTGGTGGGGTAACATGCTTCCTGATTTCCTCTTACCAGAAAACAATGTAAATGAGCGTGGCGGTATTAAATACTACTGGTTTATCCGCATCCGCACTAAGTTCCGCATTAAGGAAAATAAGCTTCCATTCATACAGATAAAGCACGATTTACGCTATCGCCAGAATGAGATGCTCAGGACTTCTGATTTCTACTATAAGGGCAAATACTACTCAGAACTACTTGACAATGATGGTAACCCAGTAGAAGCTAGGCCAATTCTGTCGCTAACAATGACGGACTACTTCCTAATGATGGAACACTATGAACTGTATGATACAGAAATCCTAAGCGGTGTATATTATGCCGCAGAGATAGGGCTATTTGACCAGTACATAGACAAGTACGCAAAGCAGAAAATCAACGCAAAGACGAAGGCAGAACGCACAGAAGCAAAGCTGTTCCTAAATAACCTGTATGGTAAACTAGCCATGAGTACAGATTCATCGTACAAATTGGTTTACGTAAATGACAAGAACAGTCTCTCGTTCCAGCCAGTTATGGAGCACGAAAAGACACCGGGCTACATCCCCTGTGGCTCCGCCGTTACATCCTACGCCCGCTATTTCACCATTACAGCGGCACAGAAAAACTACTACGGACCCGATAAACCTGGTTTTATCTACGCTGACACTGACAGTCTTCACATTTCAGAACTGAAACCAGAAGAGATTATTGGTGTACCAGAACACCCAACCGCTTTTTTACACTGGAAGAACGAAACCAAATGGGATTACGCAATCTTTGTTCGACAAAAGACATACATTGAACACATTACAGAAGCAGACGGAGAACCCGTTGAACCCTACTACAACGTAACTTGTGCGGGGATGCCAGAGCGTTCTCAGAATCTTCTGAAACGTTCTCTTTCAGACCAGCACTATAATCCTGATGATCCCGATGATATTGAAGAGGATTACGATGAGAATGAAATCCGATTCATGAACACACACCGCGATATCAGTCAGTTTCGCATTCATCTACAAGTTCCGGGTTGCCTTAAGGCCAAACGTATTCCCGGCGGTATTATATTGAATCGCGGTATCTATGAAATGAGACCCAGATGAAAGGAGAATTTTTATGTCAAAGAAACCTGTAACCACAATTCCAACCGATGTAGAAGTGAAAGAGGACACCCCCAACGATGTAACCAGAGTATCCGTAACCGGTATGATTAACTCAGTAGTAACTTCCCCTAACCAGAACGGTACATTTGAAACCCACCTTGGCGTGGCTGTCGTAGGCCGTTCCGTCTACCTGACTATCCCGGTATCCGATGAAGCCGACACCCTGCGGAGAGTTATGGCCGCTGTAGGCTCCAACACGGTAGAAAACATGTATTCTCGCAACGTGGTTATGGAAGTAACAAACGATTACGTGACCGGTATTATCAACCCTGTAACGAGTGAGGTGGTAAAGGTTGGCAAAGCTTAACCGCGCGCAGGTAGTAGAACGTGCATACGCTTGGTATCGTAGATGTGGCTATGAATGGGGCGGATGGGTGGCAAACATGGTAACTGTTGCAGGCACTGATTTAATTGCAACTGATTGTTCGGGGTGGACTAGCTGGTGCTGGAACACCCCCACCCGCCACACTTCCGGCTCATGGTCACCAACTGGGTACTTTGGTGGAGACAATTACCGCAGACGAAGTGCTTTTACAGGACGAACTATTGAAGAGGATTATGTGGGAATCCAGCCCGGGGACGTATTATGGAGAGACGGCCATGTTGGATTGTATGTTGGAGATAACACCATTATACAAGCATCTACTGCAAAGTGGGCCAACACTAACGTTGGAAATGGATTCAACATCGGCCCAGATTTTCAGTTCGATGGTTTCTGTTCATTTGATGGTAGTTTCAGCGCTGACTATGACCCCGATGAAGATAACCCGATTGATGATAACGGCTGGGACGGTTCCGAAGACCCGCCTGTTCCAACTCCACCCGGCGACCAGAGTGACCCAGGCTTAGCCTATCTATTTGCAGATAATCAGTACACAAAACGGAAAACTCGTCAACAACTCAAACACTATAGGAGATTCATGTAATGGATAAAACCGCATGGGAATACTTAAAGGAAGATATAATGGAGACAATAGACCAATATTTAGGGGCAGACCTTACAAAGCAATCTGTGGACTTAAGTGCCATTAAAGATTTAAAGGTTGCTACTAATGATGCAATTAGACATCTTATTGGCCCGGAATTGCAGAAATTAATGGATGTGCAGGACAATGGTATTATGATATTGTATTTATCTGTAAGCAATAGTCCTAAGCAGGTTGAATTGTGTGTAGACTTTACACATGAAGAATCACTAACAAGAGCCAAATTTATTTTTCCATACGAGTGCACATTTGGAGATATTATCAGAATGCTTATGAGATTATAGAGAGGTGATAACATGTCAAGTTTAAAAGTAAAAGAAGCAAGAGCCAGAATAAACAACGTTTTAGACGAATTAGACGAATCAGTAGACATCGGCGATGAGCAATATTTAAACATGGAACTGATTAAGTTGACTAGGGATATAATTACACCCATCAACGAGTTACTGGATTTGTCTTGTTCTGATTGGCAATTACGCAGATTTACCCCGGACATTATGAGAGAAAGGGTTTCTTTTGATTTGTACAATGAGAATATGGGTTTTGGGGTTGAAATGTTATTTAAAGCAACACTTACGTTGTCTACAGTGTTACCCATTTTTATCACCTTGAGGTAATGCTTATGTGGTACAACCTAGTATACCCCGTTGACACGCTCAACATCACTCCCACCCAAATTCCCATTGTAGGTTCTGTTTCCAACTATGACGGTAAATCTCATGCCATCGTAGAACTCAACACCGCAGACGATTTCAACTCACTCCTAAACTGTCTAATCGCAGAAGTCCCTGACTGTGTTGGTCTGTTCTTCGATGGACGCACCATAACCCCAAGAATAGAAGGTGATTATGCATGACATTAAAAGACCTACTGAAAGCCTACGTACAACCCCCATCTGACAAAGACCCAGAAGAGGTTCTGAGAATCGGTGACCCAACCCCCGTCTTCGTCTTCATCGTTGATGATGCAGACAAAATACAGGCAGTACGCCGCTTTCGAATCACTGACACCTTAGCCACAACCCTACGCAACATGACAGTAAAACGGTTCTGGGTTGATTGTAAAGGGAGCGTGTACATATATGTCTATCAACCGAAAGAATGATTTCTACGATTCATCGAAACTTAAAGCATTTCAACACCCAATGTTATTTTCTATAGGAAGGGAGAGATTCAAAATGCAATACTTAGATGACACATTAGCAAGAGCAGAAGCGTTTCTGAATGGTAAATGGTGGTACGGCTATGGCTTTAAAGCAAGCAACAATCCGCCCACCATGTATACGGTAAACCAGTTAGCCGCTATGTATCCCTCTATCTACACGGCTGACTATATTGCTAAGGTAAAGTCATACATTGACAAAGACTACAGCCTTATTGACTGTTCCGGTTTAGTGTGCAACGCCTTAGCTATTCCAGACATTGGCTCCTACCAGCTTGGTTTGTTACCGAACACCCATTCCGATAACATGTACACCTACCAATCAACCCCGCAGGAAGGCGACATTCTCTGGAAGAGTGGGCACGTTGCTCTCGCTATTTCTCCGGCACACTGCATCGAAGCGAAAGGCATTAACTACGGTGTCCGCAAGTCCCTTATCTCAGAACAGGGTTTTACGAAAATCATCCGCCCCACCTACCAGTATTACAAAAACCTTGGGTGGAATAAAGACAATAACGGCTGGTGGTACGCTTACGGCAGGATGAAGGGAGAGTATTACTGGAACTGCACCGCCTGGATTGACGATAAACTCTACGCCTTTGATAAAGAAGGCTACCTTGTTTACAACCCAACCGTTACTACAGACGCAAACGGAGCAATCAAAACCATCAGCGGAGAGAGGAGCGTTGACGTTGATTAAATTAAAAGACATTTTCTCAATACAGTACGCCAATAAAACCACTCCACAGAGAGTAAGCGCGGTAGATGTGTTTACAGAATACAAGATACAGCTGGCAGGTGATAAGACTTATCAAGTCGACAGCATTGAAATTGACAATGACAACCGTGTAATCACTCTTAATTTCAGTGAATAAAAGAAAACCCCTAGCAGAACATTTGTCTGCTAGGGGTTTTCTTTTTTATTTATCCTACACGGGGAGTTCTGCATCGTGTGACTAACACGCATTACGTTCTGGGCCTTTTCCAAGGTAGTCATCCAGATACGTTACTTTCACCCTTATCCGTGGGAATCAAATTTACTTCGTATACCGGCTCAGTCTGTATTGCCCCACCTGTCTCATCCGGTATACCTTCCTTTAACTTACTGGGGGAATACCCGTAGATATTAATTGGGGTATCTACGGGCATATGGGAAAACAAATGATTGTCAATTGCCATTGTTAGAATCCAACCGGTCAATCAGCTTACTGATTACCGCAGTGTTATTGTTGAGAGCTTCCGTCATCTTGTCAATCTTTTCATCGGATTCACTCTGCTTCTTATAAATATACCAACAGAGAATCCCGCACATGACAATCGGAAACCCCAACGTTCCGATAAGCTGAGTAATGTCTAACCCAGCAGAAGTTAAAATTACCATAGACACATCCCCCTTATGCCTTAGGCTGGAACTGGTTGGTAGCCCATGTACGCAGTTCAGAGTCCTTCTCTGCGAGTAACTGGTCTACCTTAGTCTGACTGTAATACTGAGTGCCATCGATGACAACACCATCGTCATTGTTATTAACCGTCAGCATGTTGCCGCCGGCATCCTCAAAAGTTGCAGTATCGTCAACACTGTTTCCATCAGTGTGGGCGATGTACGTTGGTGCTTCGGGATATTCCATAAGCTACACCTTCCTTTCATAGTTTCTTATATTATATCATATTTTCATGTAAATTACAAGGCTACCATTGAAAATAGTGGCAAAATGTGCTATAATAAAAGCGTAAAAGTAAACCTGTATTATCGTCATTGCACAAAATGGGAAAGTAAGAAGGGAGCGTGTATAATTATGACGAAGGAAGAAATGCTGAAGGCAATCGAAGAACTTGTTGACGCAAACGGTACTTTGATTCCTGATAAACTGTTAACACTGAAAGCTGAACTTACAAAAGACTATGATGACATCACTACAGTTCGCACTACAAACAAAACTATCACTGAAAACCTGGGCAAGCTGGAAGCGGAGAACAAGGAACTTAAGGAAGCGAACTTAAAGCTGTTCATGATGGGCTTCAAGAGTACCCCTCCGCAGGGAAACAATCCGGATGAGCCAAAACCTAAGCCAGAACCGGATACTCCGCCAGCAACACCCGAAGACATTGTAAATACCATGTTTGGTATTCAGAAAGGAGAATAATATGCCTAAGATTACACCGGTAGATAACGTAAGTATTTTTAATGCTGTCCGCGCGTTCATGTCCCCGTCATTTCAAGACAGAATTCCGCAGGCCACTATCGACAACATTGAGAGCATCGGTAACATGATTACCAGCCAGGAGTTTGAGGTTGAGTTTAACCAGTGGCAGTCTGCTCTCGTAAATAAGATTGGTATGACAATCTTCCACCAGTATGACATTCAGAACCCCCTTGAGAAGTACGTGTTCGGTGAAATGACGTTCGGGGATGCTATCGAGGAAATCGCAACCGATATCGTTAAGGGCCGCGCAATGGACTACGGCAAAGAAGGTGAGTCTTTAGACCCGTTCGTAAAGGTATCCCCGACCGCCAAGGCTGAGTATCACAGAGTCAATGAGCCGATTCAGTACATGAACACTCTGGAAAAGGATAGACTGCGCAGGGCTTTCCATTCTGGCGGCAACGTGTCAAGACTGTTAAACATGTTCATCTCTGAACTGTATTCTTCCGCAAATATCGACAGCTGGTTGCTGATGAAGAACATCATGTCCTATTACATCCATGACCAGAAGGCAGCAGCAGGTATGCCCCTGTTATCTACCCAGAAGATTACCTCTGTGGACGTAATCGATAAGACTACAGCAGAAGATTTCCTGTTACAGATTATGAACACCATGAGCGCTATGCGGTACCCGAACAATGCGTTCAACCCGCAGCAGATTCATAAGACTCTGAACAAGCGCGACCTTGTTCTCTTTATGCGGTCTGACATTGTAAACACCATCGGAGTTCGCGCGTTGGCTCAGGCGTTCAACAAGGAAGACTTAAACCTGAATGTGCGGGTAGAAGAGATGGATGACTTCGGAGATGACACCGATGACGTTATGGCTATGCTGACTGAGGACTGGTGGTTCCTTGTTACCAGACAGCTGGAAGATATGGAATCCATCTACAACCCCAGAAGCCGCGGCTGGAACTACTTCCTTACCCGCCAGATGAGTTTTGGTTGCTCCTATTTTAAGGATGCAGCAATCTTCAAGAAATCCTGGGATTAATTTTCGGAAAGGGGTGGCCCTATGGCATTTAAACCTAATACAACTGTATACCTGTGTACGGGTACGGGAATGGATGCCGCAAATTCCATATGGTGGCATAGGTTTGCATACCCCAACACGGTGGGCGGTAACCGGGATGACAGTTGGTGGAACACCTGCTACCAGTTTTTTAAATCCCACAGCATTGCTGAGGGAAACTGGTACTGTACCTATTTAGACCCGTCTAGGGGCTACTTCCGTTTTGGCAGACAGCCCCTAGTAGACCGCCACGGAGATATCCCGCAAGGTGAAGAGGGTCTGGGTTCAGCCGCACAGCAGGCGTACATTGATAACAATAACATCCCGGTAGCTGAAACGATTCGAGCGGTGGATTACATTGTATTTGTAAATGACGGTGATGGCGTAGGCGGCAGTGTAAACTATGCATTTGTAGACCAGATTGTAAGCTTGAACTGGAATACCTGTTTGGTGTATTTTACGATTGATGCCTTAATGACATATCAGCCCTACTTCTATTTTGGCCCAAGTATGGTGCTTAGAGATATGGAGTTCCAAGAGAGAATGGGGCAAGATCATGGCATCCCAAACATTGCAAATGAGAACACCCAACCGGAACCGTTTGAGCCATCTGAATCTGACTACGTTTTCCAGCGTATTACCGATGAAAGCCAAGTAATCATTCAGCGCACCGCTGATATGGGGCCATTCTTTCATTTATTTGTTACCAGTGATGTTTCACTTGAGAAAGAAGATATCACACCAAATGTATTTTATGGTGGGTTACCTTCCTTCAAGGCGTGTGAAGCATCGAGGGATGGAGAGTTTAACCTTGGTATCGGTGGCTACTATGTTCCATACCGTAAGAATGAAGTGTTCGACCTGCTGGGATCTTACAACGCAATGGAGCATGTATTGTATTCCTACACATGTCCTATGAATTTGTTCGACCAGGCCCAAATTCCACCCCTGCCAAATGTAGGAACCACACCTAGGTTCATCGACAACTTTAGGGATATTATTGACTCCTACTTTAGACCTACAGAGAATCTCTATGATGACGATCACACCCTTCGGTTGCCGGTTGACTTTAATGATGATGCGACCAGAGCAGACTGCTCCCCCGCGGAAGGGAATTACCAACCTGTTAACCTTAAGACGTACCAAGCCCCATATTCCTATCTTTCAGTTGCTGATAGGATGGGCGGTTCACTGGAAGTACCAGTGCAGAACATTGTGAGTTATACTCCTTCCGAAGAGTATTATTACCGTGTTCCGTTTATCTTTAACTTCACAGCGGCACCAAACGCAATGAGTTGCCTTTACATTGCAGATTTGAAACAGATGCTGGGAAGCTGGGCAAGTCCTATGTTGGTTAACATGCAAATGCCTTCCTACGTTATGACTCCAAATAACAGTGGTTATAACAACAATGCAGTATCTGCCTGGACGAATATGTATACTGGCGTAGCCCAGATAGCTGTAGGTTCTGCGTTTAACTCTATTGCTGTGGGTCAGGATATGTTACTGAAAGCTGCTAGCGCGCTGGCTACTGTAGGAATTGGAGCGGCTGTAGGCGCAGGCTCTATGAGTGCATTAGGCGGCGTAGGCGCTAAGGGAGCCTTAGGTGGCATTGGTTCACTCAACAACCCCATTAAACAGGTGGCTAGTGGACTGACTGGCTCAGGCGTAAGCGCATTAAGTGCGGGCGTTGCAAATGTGGGCAACTATTTCCAGAACAAAATTTTTGGATTACCTAAGACGGTTGGTGGATTGCCAAATGGCTACAACACCATTGTAGCAAGCGAAGCAGGCTTCAATTTCTTCTGGGTTCACATACGTACTAAGCTGATTAAAACCATTGACCGCGCGTTCAGTATGTTCGGTTATGCGCAAAATATGGTTCGCTATCCACATATCAATATTCGTAAACACTGGTGCTACGTGCAATTGCAGAATGTGAATATTGTTCCTATTCCGGCCAATGATTATGACCCAGGCGGTGTACCATTCTGGGCTAGGGAACAGATTGAAACGAGAATGAAGAATGGTGTTACATTCTGGAATATCCGATATGCCCTGATGGGGGATGGAGATAGTGGCCCAAGTTCGGTTCAGAGTTGGGATGACGGTGCAATACAGGGAGCAAATAAATGCAAATGGGTGAAGAACTACGGTGGCGGAGAAGCAGGCAATGATATTGAGTGGGAAAACGTAAGCTACTTAGGTGGTTACGCTACAGACTACACGGATGACTACAACCCACAGGAATAGGAGATTGATATGAGAAGAATTAAAGGCGATTTCCGGGGTGATAATGGGAAGATGGACACCCGGAGTCAGCGGCGGAGAGCAAAGTACGAAAATAACCGCCAGTATTTCGACTTACTGGAAAGCTACATTAATATCGCAGTTCACCAGTTCGATTGGGAAGGTCTTCCCGAAACGGTAGACCAGTACTTCTTTGAATACGCTTTGCTGGTTAATGGTAGAGCATGTATTGTAAAGGATAATAAGTTTGGTTTCTTAGGCCTTCCGTGTATACCAATGTCTTCCCAGAATTTTTACTATGCCCACACGCTTTGGAAAGCAATTAGTGTCCACTACGACCAGCCGTTCCTTGCAATTACGCACTGGAACAAGCCGATGCTTGCTCCTCTTATCGAGAAGTATAACATCCCAGAAGCAGAAAAGACGTTGGGCGTTGTGTGTTCGGACAATTATGAAGAAGTTCCATTTTTGGATAAGCTGGAAATCTGGGTTGAGAAGCTGGTCGATGGACAGAGAACCATCGATGTAATTGCAAAACAGTTAAAGCTTGGTAGTTTCTTTGAAACGGATGAAAAGACCAAGATGAGTTTGCAGGCGGCGATTGACAATATTGATACCAACATTGTAGCTACGTTTGTGGGCAACAATATTGCAAAGAGTTTGAACGGCACGCAGAATTTTAACAGTGATTCAGCGGCGCAGAGATTGCCACAAGCATGGGATCATCTGAATAACACAGAATCAAGACTGTTGACCGGTATGGGTGTAAACAATCTCCACACGGCAGACAAAAAGGAACGCCTGCTCACCGGAGAAATCAATTCAAACAATGAGTTTACAGATTGGAACATTGAACACAGGTTAATTCAGAGACAGCATTTTTGTGAGAACATGAAGGCAGCCTTTGGGCTTGACATTAAGGTGAAGATTCACGAGATGGAAAGGGCGGTGGATGATGGGGCTTTACAACTTGACCTTGGACGAACTGGTAACGGCAACCCCAACCCCGGTGATTGACCCCGGATTGCCTATCGCCGGGCTGGAAGGATTGACGGAGCGGATTTATGATGAGTTTGGTCAGAGAGAAATCGGTTTTGAAACGCCGGGGTTATTCATTCGTAAGCTGAACAACAAGCTTAAAATCCTTGCTCCAAACTATAACAGAATGCTGGCGTCACAGTTTATCGAGTTTGACCCGTTTATTACCGACTACATTGAGGACTTCAACCGGGCGGATTCTGACAAACATTTCAAGGAACATGAGGGCTATAAGGAAGTAAGTTCTTATGTTGGAGATACCACCAGAAATAGCCAGATAGAAGGGACTGAAAGTTACCAGCAGAGCAATACGCTGAACACAGAAGAAGCTGAGGTTGGTAAGAAACTAACCGGAAAGCTTGCTTCTGAATCTATAAATGAAAGTCACGACAAGGAAACCACAAGCACTACAGATAAAACGGTAAATGAAACTTACGAAGAAAACACTAAAGTAGATACAATTGGCCATGAGGAAGGCTCCAGTGATAGGACATGGGCTGAAGATTCTGACAGGACTTACTCTGAGACAGAGGATTATGATGGCACTGGTTCACAGAATGACACTACTACAGAAACCAGCACCGATAATCAGACCGGCAGAGAGTGGTCGGAAAACGGAAACAATCAGGGGCATGTACTTGACGTTCGAAGTGATACACCGCAGGCCATGCTGTTCAACGAACCAAACCATTACTATGGTACGGGTAGATCGCATGACTATGGCGAAGTCTATGACAAAGCGGACGGTGGTCAGGGGTATGCGCATTACCCCGAAGCGGAACCGGATACCTTTGACACTGGAAGTTATGATATCGGTGGTGGAGATACCCCGTGGTTCAATTATGCATCAGAAGCTACGAACCATACAGAGCATAGTAGTTATGATAAGAGTGGCACAGAGACCTACTCGAAGAATGGCTCTAAGAATGGTTCGCTTGCGAGAGAAACTACGGATACTCATAATAAGGAAACGGAAGGCACTGATACAACAAATAAGGAAGGCACAGACAACACAGATACTACGAAAGATACTACCAGTAATGAGACAGGCACAAAAGACCATACACAGGAAAACACAGAAAAGGTAACGGCTACTGGAACGGAAACAGCGTTGGATTCCAGTGCTAGAAATACCCACGAAGCTGGCAGTGAAGACAATACCAATTCCAGACAGCAGGCTGTTGTTGGGTCAGATAAGAAAGACACCCAGACTACGAATAGTAGTAATTCGTTTACGTCAGACAAACATCAGACGAACAAGGGAAGTGGTAGACGTACGAAGAACCAGGAACATGTTGGAAGCACCTCTTCCAGTGTGCGTAAAGGTAGGGTCATGAGATCACCTTCTGACCTGATTACAGAATACCGAAGAACACTTACCTTTAATGCAGACCTTTGGTTATTTACAGAGTTAGACGAGTTATTTTTAAACGTATTTTAATGGCTGAGAAGATGCCGGAAAGGAGAACGATATGAGTAATCCAAACAGAAGACGCAGACCCGTATGGTGTGGTGATGTTGATACTACGAGACCGGGTGCCGCATGGGATGTGCAGGATGACGGATGCTGTAGGCCGTGTAAGCCGCCGGTTCCGGGGTGCAGACCGCCAATGCCGCAGTTCCCGGATTGTGGTTATCACATTCCACCGGTGCAGTATGTTCCTGGTATGAATGAACAGGAACAGCTTGCAAATTTAAACTGCAAGATGAATGAGTTGATTGAACTGTTCAACTGCAATACGGATAAGGTCTATGGCGCATATGAAGAGGTGGTAAGAAGTGCGGTATGTAACGACGCTTTCTACAAGGAAATCACGGTGGAGAGCGGTTATCTTGCTGATGCGAGTACAAGCTATGAGTTAGTGCATATCCCGTTTGTGGATTGCGCGGGTCAGCCTATTTACATGGAGATGGGTCTGGCGTATAACAATACAACGAATTCCGGTGTGACGGAAAGTGTGTTTGATAAGGCGTTAGAAGTGTATGCAGATAAAATTCTGCCTGCGGCTGAGAGAGGTTTCCAGGGTGTGGCAATCTGGAAGGGAGCGCCGATTTATTCAGAAGCAAGCGAACCTACAAGAGCGCTCATTCCCGGTCAGTGTGACTACACGCTTGGTGTAACAGAAAACGGATTCTTCAAGATTTATGATACCCCCAATGACAAAGATAACTCTGGTATGATTAAGTCGATGCGGCAGGACAAAGTACGAAACTCCATGGGTTGTGCTGTGATTATCCGGGGCGGAGAGTACGTGGAAGATGAAAACCTGGCTGATATGGAACTGCCGTGTACCGTGATGGCTATGAATTATAAGACCAAAGAGCGGTTTATTCTTGCCATTGGTAAGGATAATGTGGCTAGTGACATTACACCGGAAATGATTGCTAACCTGCTTAAGAAATATGATGTGGATGTGGCGGCTCTTACCAGCTGGGGGCAGCAGAGTTATTTGCTGGATAAGGGACAGTTCAGTTTCATGCCTACCAGTACGGATTCTGATGGAATTCCTACGGTTCCGCAGAGTGCGGCGTTTTGGTATATCACTAAGCGCAGACATTTTCACAATGATTATGTAAAAGAGGTGGCGGCTCTTACCATTCAGATGGGGGAGAACCTTTGGTATGACGAGCTGACCAGTGAAGCGGTTGATAATCTTAAACTGGATTTTGTTGATTTAAGGAATGACTTAGAACAGGAAATTCAGAACAGAGAAGATGCTGATACAGCGCTGGGAGAGCGGATTGATAAGGAAATTGCTGAGCGGAAAGCGGCTGATACTGCTCTGGATGAAAAGTATGCAGGTGAAGTTGCTAGGTTGGATGGAGAGATTGATGCACTGAGCCAGAGGGTTACTGATGAGGTAGCCCGCCTGGATGCTCTGATTCAGTCCACAAAGAAAGCACTGACTGCGAAGGATGTGAAAGAGGTCAAAGTCACCCATGATGGGACAAGAGATACGTATCAGGTTGTACTTAATGATGGTACGGTACTTGGTGCGGATGTGATTGTGTATAATTATGACCAGTTAGTGCAGAAGCTGGACAGTTATGCTACGGTGGAGCAGAGACTGGATGCGGAAATCCAGGCGAGGAAGGATGCAGATGACGCTCTTAATGCGCTGATTACAGCAGAACAGCAGGCCCGGGCTAATGGGGATACTACATTGGCTGAGCAGATTGCTAGTGTTAAGGCTGAGTTGACGAAGTTGATTCGGGGGAATACTACGGATATTACAGCTTTACAGGGCGCGCTGGATACGCTGACGCAGACGGTGCAGAGTAATTATACATCGTTGAATGAGAGGGTGACCAGTAATGCGGAGAATATCGCGAATTTGCAGGGTAGTTATGGGGCTTTACAGGCAACTGTGGCGGCGCTGAATGAGACGGTGACTGGGTTACAGCAGAGTTTTGCTAGTACGGAGCAGAGTTTTGAGAATGTGAAGCAGACCGTGGCTAGTATGCAGGAGGAACTTAATGCTTTTGAAGAGAGGATTGAGGGTGAGTTAGGGAATTATCTGCCGTTGAGTGGCGGGTTTATGAAAGGTTCAATCATTTTAAATACCCACTGGTTACAAGGTGTTGGGTTACTTAACTTCGCTTACGGAAACTTTGATAATAAACGAGATTATACACAATCACATCCGCTTATGTATCTTAGAAGTGCACCGGAGAGACCAACTTTTAATTATCCAATGTATGTCTTTAAAGGAGAAGGGTCATCGGCTAATAAAGAAGCTGGCATAGAAGTTAACTTAGTTGAACTTGGGAACAGTGTCAGTATGGCTGGAGTACAAGGCGGAGATGCTCCCTGGACTGGCGATAAATACAAACTCGTATTATTCCATAGTGATGGAGTGGAAGCTGGGCCTGTTTATGTAACAAACGTTGCAACTCCTATCACGGATGACGGTGCGGCAAATAAGGCGTATGTGGACACGGTTGGTGAAAATCTGGCTGGGGAGATTGCTGAGGTTGGGGGTCAGTTTGATAATTATTTGCCGTTGAGTGGCGGACAAATGCGCGGCGCTCTTGATATGAACTTCGAAAATGTGGAAAATATGAGGCGGATGAGTTTTGGGGAAGCTGGCAATAGCAGATATTATACGCTGTTTGATGATGAAACTTTAAAACTCATTAAGGAAAATATTCCTAGTTCCTCTATTGGGTATTTTAATGTAGATTGCGGAGCCATAACTTCGTGGGTAGGCTTACTGAATATAGGTATAAGCCTGCGTGCAAGCGGTAACTCTACGAAGACTAACCCAATACTTGATATTACAGGAACAAGTGATTCAGCTAAAGTTCGCGTAACGAATATAGCAACACCTGTTAGTGACGATGATGTCGCTACAAAGGGTTATGTGGACGCGGCTGATGAGGGATTCCTGTATGTGGATGGTGGACGGCTGTATGCACATGGGGATAGTCCTCAGAATGTGTTCCTTGACAAAATCGAATTTGCGCCGCAGGGTGCAGAAGATGCTGGTGTTGTTACTGTGCGCGTGTCGGGAACTAAGGGAAGTCAGAAAATCTCTTTCCTGGATGAAGACTTAAGTTATGTCCCGCTTAGTGTAGGAACCGGGGAGTTAACAGATGATACTGCGGCGGTTAACATGAATGTGCTTGGCAAGTATATGCGTGGTGGCTTTTCAGAAGAAATTACAAGCGCTAATGTTAACTCCTCAGATCTTCTTACTGGGTTATATCTTGTTAGATATGTTTCAGAAGTGTATATGCTGAACATCACTGGAAACAATATTGGCGAATTTGTCTCAACATCTAGTAAAATTATGGGAAACGAAGGCGAAGCAACATTTGAAGTATCATTTACCAATGACAACAATATGGTTCTCACTTTTAGTAAATCGCTTGGTGCTGGTTTCCAGATTACTAAGCTTACTGGAGGTGGTTATGTAACAGTTAGTAAGTTAAGTTAATAGGTGCAGATAATGAACAAATTTTACAATGGAAAACGAGTGCTGTCATTTGGAACACCATTCATATTTTCACTAGGCAATCGCTCCATTGGTAAAACATTCTATTGGACTACACGGTGTATTAAGAAGTATCTTAAATCTGGAGAACAGTTTATCTATGTTCGAAGGTATGATAATGACTTGAAACGTGTAGCTCCCAGCTTCTTTGAAAACGTATCCTTCAAATTCCCAGACGTTAGTCTGGGAGTTGAAGGTAGCGGAAGAAGTGGTACAGAGTATTATATCAATGATGGGTTGGCTGGAGTAACTATGGCATTGAGTGCGGCTAATAAGTATAAGTCTGTAGCGATGCCATATGTTACTACTATATTGTTCGATGAGTTTATCAATGAAGACAATGATTACTTAGGGAATGAAGTGGGAAATGCGTTTAGTTTGTATCAGACGATTGCCAGAGGTGGCGGTGCGGTGCTGAGACAGGATGTTAAGTTTGTTTTTCTTGGGAATGCGGTGAGTTTGAATAATCCGTATTTCATTGAATTGGGGATAAGGGAAAAGATTGACGGAACAAAAAACTATTATGTTGACGATGACCGGGGTTGGGTTGTTGAAATTAGTAATAATGAACAGATTGCAGAAGAGATTGCTAATACCCCGTTTGGAAAGATGATTGCCAAGACTAGATATGGTGATTATGCGTTGAAGAATCAGTTCTATCTGGATAGTGAGCAGTTTATTTGTCAAATGACTGGTGAACTGAATTATGTTTGTACGCTGGATGGAGATGGTGGAAGGCAGTATGGATTGTATTTGAATGAGGTTGAGGATTTATTGTGGGTTAGTCCTAAGGTAGACCCGAACTGTAAGGTTCGGTTTGCGATTAGTGAAGGTGCGCATAATGACGGGACTATATTGGTTCGGGATAGTGGGGCAAGTAGGATTTATATGACGATGAAGTATGCGTATGATTACGCGAAGTTGAGGTTTGAAACTCCAGACTGTAGGTTTGTTATACTGGAGTATATGAAACATCGGATTCGATAAGGGGTTAAATATTTGGTGAGTAGTGCAGAAGGGGCCACCCTAAGGGGGGTCTCTTTTGTTTTATGGTTTTGTTTCCACAATTTGACTTTGATGACTGGGGTGCCACCCTAAGGGGTATTCCCACAATTTGACATTGATGGCTGAGGGGCCACCCTAAGGGGTTTTCCACAATTTGACATTGATGGCTGAGGGGCCACCCTAAAGGGATAATTGGGAGAAAATGGAAGAAAATGGATTGGGAGAAATTGGAAATCATGGTGGATGGAAAAAACCCCCAACTAATGGGGGTTTTTCTGGTATGCGGCTGATATGCGGTCGCGGTGCATGATTGCGTGTACCCGGTTAAAATCATCGGCCGTTAACGCGTCCACTAGAGAGTGCGCGTCATTGATTAACGTATCCTTCCAACTGTCCCATGTCATCCCGTAGAAACAGGATGCACAAGCATAGCGCTTGCGTAACGATTTAGGAAGAAGCCAGACTGTAAACTGGTAGTCATCTGGCCAGAACAGGGCTTTGATTGCATCGCTAGTGATACGGGGGTGGACATGTATATGCATGGCCACCTTAGTGACTTCCCGCACGTAGCGGGATGCAGCTACGGTTTGCAACGCCCAAAGCGCGCCCTGGCGTTCTTGAATTGTCATTTCTTATCTCCTTTCTTGACTTTGCCGCGTTTCATTAATTCATCTACTAATTCATCGGTTGTAGCGTTTTCTAAGGATGAGTTTTGATTTAGGGTGTCTGCTGTTCGGTCGGCTATGTGCTTTACCGCTTTCCATTTTGCGAATGCGGCGATTGCTATGCCAATTATCGCGAAAATGAAGGGAATGGCGGTGATTATTAGAACCACCGCCATAACACACAGCAGGTACACCAGAGGGCCTATCATATAGGCCTTTCTTCCAGGATCTGCTTGGATGCCGTTTCGAAAAATTCCCGTTCTGTCATTTCACAGGCATATACCGCCTTGGCTAATGCTTCTTTATCCAGATATTTATAATCTGGATAATTGCGGTGAAGATCGCGCTTGCACTGGCTTTCAAGCCATGTGTCCTTTGCGTCCTCTGGGCCAGTGATTAAAACATTGACCTCTTCTACTTTTCTGTCTGGTGTGAATGCGTACACCTTGTAAGTGTACACATAAATAGTACGGCTAATTACTCGTTCATTATATCTTCCCATTTATTTCTCCTCTCTGTACTGACAAAAACCTACACTCATTGCATCTGCAAAATCCTTTAAATCTTGCCTATCGGCTACTACGTAACAGTTCACACCGGTGTCAATAAACAGTGCCTTTAAACCATTAAGCGATGACATGGCTGTAAACCGGAATGTGTTGTACGCCGTAACGGTTGTGTAGTAAAACATGTCGACCAAGTCCCGATATGCATTCAGTTTATGGTAACTAGGGTTATCATAACAATCGAAAAGCGTGACCCCGTCTGGTGTTGCTTTTTGTGCAAATTCATCGATAAATGCTTTTCCGCGCTTAGTGGATGGATTTACGATTTCATATAGCCGGTTATACCATCTAAAATATGCTTTCATTTCTGCACCCCCTTACTTAATGTCATACCGCATACCATCAATTATAATTCCCTCTGGTACAATCACAGCATAGTGCAATAACTTAGTGCCTTCAATTTTGGAAAAACCTAGATGTGGATAATCTTTCGGAAAAAAGACGGTATGGCCTGCCGAAGTTTTTAAAAATATGCTACCGTTATTCTCAATACGAGCATGGCCTAAATCCACTAACATTTGCGCTAGGCCGTACTGTGAAAATGCTACGCCATAGCCCTGCCATTCTTCCGGCAGTAAACGTAGCGCACTATATACGTAGTCGCGTGCGTCATCGCTGGTACTAGGCTCAATACATGTGAAATAGTCGTTGTGTTTCATTCTTGCTCTCCTTTCTATGCAATTATCATTGTGCGTTATGACTGGCTGGTCATCTTCAGTAACCGGGAACCAATTTCCGGTTAGACACCGCGCAAGCGGTGTTTCGACCTTATACTCCGTAGTACCATTCATCTAACAACTCACGGAAAGTGATTAACTGACGTAAAGCTTCCGTCAACTCACCGTCTGAACATTTAGCTAGCCACATCAATGCTCCCCGCATCGCTTCTATTTCTCCCCACACCTTGTAATAAAACTCTGTGCGTTCGAGATATTTAGCATCGATTATCCATAGTTGCATTCTAACGTTTATAAAGCTCTCAATCGTTGTCATTTCATTATCCCCTTTCTAAACTACTGTTAAATTGTATCTCTTTCTATGGTTTAATTGTATCATAATAATGCTCATTTGTCAATACATGCTTGAAACAATATTGCACAAAATTTATCTGCAAATATGCACCGTATATAGTGTATAATAGACTGTATAAAATATGCATAATTATGCATTATGTATATTATACACAATAGATTAATTAAAACTACCCCTATTTGTTGTGTAAAATACCAATACTATGCGTTTCTGAAAAAACAATATAGCTTATTTTTAGTGCAGTATTAATGAAATTTCTACGTTGCAATCAATGAATTGTGTACAATGTGTACAATGTACTGTGCGTAGTGCAATGGGGAAACGTCATCAGGGTCGATTTTTGCGAATAAT
>ERZ1090861.593-NODE-593-length-21593-cov-7.197929_pt1 | contig 21593 bp, 14 predicted proteins | sample MGYA00478482_ERZ1090861 | MGnify/ENA primary metagenome ERZ1090861 (study PRJEB33644, sample SAMEA5815744) | chicken gut metagenome | biome: Chicken; feature: Gastrointestinal Tract; material: Caecum | place: Ireland | collected 2019-01-01 | study: A study of the... | reverse complement strand
GAGATCTCTCCACGCGCGCACGGTGTGCGCTTGGTCGAGATGACGGTGAGGGCAAAAGCAAGCGTTTCGCTTCCCGTCATCCTGAGTGAAGCCGCCTGTAAGGCGGCGCAATCGAAGGATCTCCATGCCTGGGCAAAAGCAATGCACGAGATCTCTCCACGCGCGCACGGTGTGCGCTTGGTCGAGATGACGGCGTGTAAAACGCAGTTGCGCGCTTGGGTACCGACGGGGCAAAAACAAGCGTTTCGCTTCCCGTCATCCTGAAGAAATGCGCAGTTTTTGCTTGCTCGCAAGGGCAAAAGCAAGCGTTTCACCATTCGTCATCCTGAGCGGAGCGCAGCGCAGCCGAAGGATCTCCCGTGCCGGGCAAAGACAATGCAGCGGGGCAGGGGCCTGCCCGCTGATTCCAAAACAAAAAAGTCGATTTGTATGAAAAAACGCAGATTTCTTTCCATTCTGATGGCAGGCGTCGGCCTGTTCTCGCTGTGCGGCTGTGCCCCGCAGGAAGAGCAGGACCCTTCCACTCCGCCGACCGACCCGCCCATCGAGGCCGTCGACGAGTGGGAGCCGTACGCCGAACAGCCCGTCGACTATACAAAACAGACCGCCGAAGCGGAAGACGAAGCGCTCGAACTATGGTTCGACCACGCCTTCGCCAAGACCCCGCGCGGCGAGACCGCCTCTTCCGGGCGCGATACATACAAACTTTACATGGGCAAAAACGAAAAGGAAGACTGCCAGTTTTTCCTCTCTTCCGCAGAGGAAAAAACCTTTTCCGTGCGCGTTTCCGATTTCACGTCCGAAAGCGGCGCCGCCTTGCAGACCTCCCTTTTCTACCAATATTATTTCACGATGCCCTTTGAGGGGCAAGAGCAGGACGTGCCCGACGCCATCCCGCCCGTGACCGACGGGCAGACGTTCACCCTTTCCGCCGACACCTCGCAGGGGTTTGTATTGCAGGCCGAAACGCAGGCCGATACCCCCGCCGGCGAATACACCGCCGAGCTGGAAGTGTTCGGCCCGCAGGGCGAGCAGATCAAAAAGGCGACCGTGTTTTTGCACGTGTGGGATTTCGCCCTCTCCGACGATTCCGCCTGCCGCACCGCCATGTGGATCGAGGCGGCCCGTCTGCCGAGCGGCGGCAATGAAGAAACGTACAAACTCTACTACGATTACCTGCTCGACAACCGCGTCAACGCGTACGATCTGCCGTACGCCTTAGACGACGCGCGCGTCGACGAATACCTCAACGACGAGCGCGTCAACTCCTTCAACATCCTCGGCTTTAAGGTCAACCTCGAATCGGGCGATACCGAAAAGGCCCTCAAAGAAAAGATGCGCGTCGCCTACAAAAAACTTTCTTCCAACGACGACTGGTTCGAAAAAGGCTACTTTTACCTCGTCGACGAGCCCAACCCGTCCGAGATCCACAAGCTGGGCTGGATCGCCACCTACGGCCAATGGCTGGAAGAGTGCTACCCCGGGTACAGGCAGATGTCGCCCTTCTTCACCGACCAGTGGTACAACAACGAGCGCACGCAGGACTGGATCGAATATCTGCGCCCGTACATCAACATCTGGGTGCCCAAAACCTACGCTTATACGACTTTGCGCGAGTACGGCTCCATCGCCGGCGCGCAGTGCCTCTACCAGGAAGGGCAGGAAGGCGCGCTCGACGCCGCCTTCGGCAGCTACCCCGAGCGCATCGCCGATATGGTGGAAAACGACGGCGCCGAAGCCTGGTGGTACGTCACCTCGCAGCCGACCGACCCGTACATCACCCTCAACACCACCGAACCGGGCGTGGCGTACCGCGTGCTGTTCTGGCAGCAGAAGATGAACGACGTTTCCGGCTTCCTGTACTGGAGCGTGAACTATTGGGAAGGCGACGGCTGGAACAACCGCGAAGCGGAGTGGACGGCCGGCCAATACACCTACGGCAACGGTCAGCTGGTCTACCCCGGCGCCAAGGTGGGGCAGGAAGGCCCCGTCGGCTCGCTGCGGCTGGAAGCCGTGCGCGACGGCATCGAAGATTACCAGATGTTCGCGATGATCGAACAGCGCATCGGAGCCGGCGCGGTCGAAGAGTTCATCCGCCGCACCACCACGCACGTCGCCGTCTGGAACGCAGACAACGACCATTTCGCAAGCGAGCGCGTCATGCTGGGCAACCGCCTCGAAGCGCTGCTTGCCGGATAACGCTATTTCTCATCAAGGAGGAAATTTCATGAAAAAGCTGATCACGCTGTTTTTGGCGCTGCTTCTCGCCCTGACCATGGCCGCCTGTTCGGGCGGCGGCAACGGAGGCGACGGCGGGGGCGGCGGAAGCGGGCGAGACGACCGCCTGACCGAAGTGCCCGGCCTTGCCGACGACCTGTACCCCAACCTTGCCCGCATGGACGCGAACATCGACAACTATTACGCCGGCTCCGTCGACGTAGAGATCGTCTTCGGCAAAACGCTGCCCGGCTGGCAGGCGGTCGAAGCGGCGTACGAAAAGATCCAGACGGGCGTCGATGTGCGCCTGAACAACCATTCCGACGGTACATACCTCAACGAAGTCACCAACGCCGCCAACGATTCCGGCACCGATTGGGACATCTTCCAGGGCAACCGCCTTTCCAACGTCAGCGCGGCGGCGATCAACCTCTCGTCCCAGCTCTACAACGAAAACCACTATGCCGGCGTCGAAGTGGACGACCCCGACGTCGACGAAGGTTCTTCCAAAATGTGGCAGAACGTCCTCTCGACCGACGCGTACATCACCGACAAGTCGGGCAGCAACACGGCGTGCTACATCATGAACTCCGAATCGCTCTCCACGGCGTGGTTCGTCAACATGACCGCCTTCGACGCCGCCGTCGAACAGGGCTACCGCAATGCCGCCGGAGAAGCCGCCACGCCCGTCACCTGGGACGATCTGGTCAGCCTCTGCTCGTACATGCGGCAGGCGGGCTACACCAACCCGCTCGGCCTCGCCGGAGACAGCGCGTCCGTCAACGAATCGCAGTTTGCCTGGCTCTTCCGCGTGTATGGCGACCAGTATTACCGCGACATGTACCCCTCCATCAACGTGCAGGAGGGCGACGCGCTCTACAGCGAAAACGCATACGAGTTCAACTTCGACCTCGAAGACCCGCAGCCCGAATCGGACATGGGCTACAACCCCAGCCATTCGCGCTTCTGGAACTCTCTGCTCGACGAAGAAAACGCCCACAACGGGGGCAAGGGCGTGACCTATGTGGGGGCGAACAGCGATAAATTCGCCTGTTTCGTCGAAAACCTGTACAAACTGCGCGAATACCTTCCCACCGACTTTACCACCGTCAGCTTTGAAGACATCCGCGACCGTTTCCTCACCGCGACCGACGCCGACAAGGCCGACCCCGTCGTCCTGCTCGATTACACGGGCTTCGGGCTGACCTTCGGCACCCAGGAGAGGGGATTCGAGATCGACTTTTTCGATTACCCGTACATGACCTGTTCGCACGAGGGCGAAGAGCACGTCTCCACCGATTTCGTGCGCGACGTCGGCGGCAACGGCGGCTATCTCTCCGTCATGCGCCATCGGGGCAACGAGGCCCAGGACGAAATTTCCGTCGACTTTCTGAAGTTCTTCCTCTCGCCCTACGGCCAGTCCATCTATTACAACGCCCTGCAGAGCAGCCAGGTCGCGCCCGACGGGCTTTCCACCGTGCTCGACTTCGCCGTGCCCGAAAGCTGGAGCACCTTCTTCGAGAGCGACAAGATCGCCTTCAACGGCCTGTGCGACGTGAACTGGTACAACAATAACTTCATCTACCACGTCAACGGACAGACGGCCAGCCGCGAAGCGCACCTCACCGTCGTGCAGCGCCTCTATAAAACGGCGACCTACGACACCGCCGCCGAAGCCGTGGCCGACTTCCAGTCCCGCTGGGACGACGCCGTGCGCGACGGGTTCGACGCGCTCTGCGAGTCTATGGGGTGGAGCAAGACCTTCTGGCAGCGCCCGGGCACCAGTCCCTTTACCGCCTGATCCGAGGTCTGTCCGCCATGGAAAACAAGAAAAAAAGATCGCTGATCGCGTTCATTCTCTGCGCGGCGTTCACGATCGTCTTTGCGGCGGCGGCAGGGGTGCTGCTGTCCCTCGCGCCGAAAAACGAGGTCCTCTCGTCGGCGCAGGGCACGACCGTCACCCGCGTGGCGCGCTCGTATACGGAAGATAGCTGGTACTACGGCGACAGCGCCGGCAGCCTCGTCAAGATGAGCGCCGACGGAGACGAGATCTGCCGCACCACGATCACCGAGGGCCGCGCCATCCGCTCCGTCGCCTCCGATCCCGCGCTGAACGGCCTCATCGTGCTGGACGAAGATTACAACCTCTTCACCGTTGCCGACAGCGGCGACGCGCTCACGGCGACCTTTGTCCGCGCCTTTTCGGGCGGGTACCAGTCGCTCGCCGTCGACGACGAATACGTCTACTTCGCCGTGCCCGCCTCGCGCTATACGCAGTTCGTCAAATACGCCAAAGACGACCTCGCGGGCGAGCCCCTCGCGCGCGGGCAGATGTACACCTGTTTCCGGCAGGGGGGCAACTACCAGTTCCAGCCCGTCATTTCCGGCACCATCGTCGGGATGTACGCCGACGATTCGTACCTGTACGTCGTCACGGGCGAAGGGCAGTATCACCGGATCGCCAAAGATTTTTCGCTGAACGACTTCCCGTTCCTTTCGGAAGAAGAGCTCGCCGCGCTGGGCGCGACGGTCGCCTCCAACGGCACCGTGACCCTGCCGGCCGATTCGTACGATTCCGCGCTGTACCGCACCGCGCGCAAACAGCTCGCCGCCAAGGCGGCCGCCTTCGACGCGGAGCGGGGCCGGTTCTACATCGCCGGCGCCGACGGCGACTTCGACGCGCTCGACCTCTCTTTTGACGAGATCGAAGGCTTCAACGTCGTCCTGCCCAACACGCCCGCCACGGGCGCTCTGGCCTTCCACCGCGAAAGCGGCACCGCTTACGTCGCCTACGAAAACATCTCCGGCGTCACCGCCATCGACGTTTCCGGCGACGCCCCCGCAGTGCTCTACCAGGCAGACGTGGCCTTTTACATCACCAACATGGCCGTACCCGCCGGGGGGAACCGCCTGCTCGTCATCTGTTCGGGCAACAACCGCGACAACCCCGATTACAAAGAACTGCTCTCCGCCGACATCGGCACCCTCGCCAACAAGGGGCTGCTCAACGGCCTGGGCATCGCGGCGGTGGCGCTTGCGGCCGTCTGCGCGGTGGGGGCGCTGTTCACGGCGCTGCTCGTGTTCCGCTCCGGGTTCTCTTCCCGCTGCCGCGTCGTCGCCCGGGGGATCGGCAAAAACTGGATCGTCTACCTCATCATCTTCGGATCGCTGGCGATGCTGATCCTGTTCTGTTACTACCCCGGCATTTCGTCCATGGTGCTGTCCTTTTTCGACTACACGCGGACGAACCCGACCATGCGGTTCAACAATTTCGAGAACTACATCGAAATTTTCACCGACCCGTCCAACCTGATCGCGTTCCGCAACATGCTCATTTTCCTGCTTGCCGACGTGGTCATCGCGCTCGTGCCGCCCGCCGTGTTTGCGCTCTGCCTCATCTTCATGCGCAACAAGCATTACGGCACCTTCGCGCGGGTGGTGCTCTTTCTGCCGTCCGTATTGCCGGGCATCGCCACGCTCCTCATCTGGACGCGCGGCATCTACGGCGTCGACGGCGTTCTGAACATGCTGCTGCGGCTGTTCCGGGGGGAAGGGCTCGAGCCGGTCCTGTTTTTGCAGGACCACGGCATCGTCTCGCTCATCATGATGGGCTTCCCGTTCGTCGGCTCGTATCTGATCTTCTACGGCGCGCTGATGAACATCCCGTCCTCCTATTACGAGGCTGCCGAGCTGGACGGCTGTAAACTCTTCAAGCGCATTCTCTGGATCGATCTGCCCATGATCACCCCGCAGATCAAATACGTGTTCATCCTCGCGTTCATCCAGTCGGTGCAGAACTTCAGCCGCGTCCTGATGACGACGGACGGGCAGTTCGGCACGCAGATCCCCATCGTGCTCATGTACAAGCGATTGCAGGAAGGGGACTACGGCCTGTCCTCCGCCTACGCGACGCTGATGTTCCTGGTGCTGATCGTGGTGACCATCTTCAACATGAAGATCAAAACGCAGGAAATGGAGGCCGGCTCATGAGAAAAAAAGTTGCAAGGCTCCGCAATTCTGACCGCCTCCCCGTACAGATCTTCGTCGTCATCTGGGTGACGCTCTCGCTGGTGTTCAGCCTCGTCCCGCTGTACGTCACCATCCTCAACAGCCTCAAATCGCATGCGGCGATCGCGGCGAACATCTTCTCGTTCCGGCTGTCCTGGGCGGCCGTGCGCGAAAACTATTCGGTCGCGTTCAACAACATCTGGCGCCCCATGCTCAACAGCATCTTCGTCGCCTTCATCGGCGCTTTCCTCAACATGCTGCTGGGCGCGGTGATGGCTTACATCTTTTCGCGCAAGAATTTTTTCGGCCGCGAATTTCTGTTCAAGATCTACATTATCATCCTGCTCGTGCCGTCCATCATGGGCATGCCTGTGTTGATGGATTTCACCACGAAGATCGGCCTGATGAACAGCTACTTCGCCATCTGGCTCCCCGTCATCGGCGGCGGCCAGGCGGGCGCGATGTTTCTCTTCCGCACCTTCTTCACCCAGCAGCCCGCTTCCATCTTTGAAAGCGCGAAGATGGACGGCGCCAACGACGTGAAGATCTTCATCTACCTCGTCCTGCCGCTCGCGTTCCCCATTCTCCTTCTCAACTTTGTCGGAACGTTCTCGGCGCAGTACAACGACTATCTCTGGCCCGGGCTGGTGATCTCTTCGGCAGACAAGCGCACGCTCATGCCCGTCATCCAGTCCGTCGTCGAACTGCTCGAATCCATGCAGCAGCGCGGCGCGCAGTACGCGATCTATGTGATCTGCTCGGTGCCCCTCATCATCACCACGGCTCTCAGCCTCAAACATTTCCAGAGCGGCGATTTCGCTTCGGGGATGAAATTATAACCTTGAATTCATCGGAGGAATTTCAGTATGAAAAAAACCAGACTTTTTTCGGTCTTGCTTGCACTCGTCCTGCTCCTGTCCGCCGTCGGCCTGTTTGCGGCCTGCAGGGGCGGTGAAGACGGCCCCGGAGACGGCGGCCTGGTCGACGGCAAGGCTGTCGTGCATTTTGACCCCAACCTCGACGGCACCGGCCTCTTCGAAGAGGACGTGACCAGCGTGCGCGACCAGTCCGTCGACCCCGGTTCGACCATCGTCAACATGCCGCTCACCATCCGCGGCAATCCCGCCAACCCGCAGAACCTCGGCTTCAAAGAATGGTGCGTTGACAAAGAGGGGACCACCCCTTGGGATTTTTCGCAGCCCGTCACCCAGAGCATGACGCTCTACGCCAAGTGGGAATCGCAGCTGGTCGTGACCTATCACATCGGCGCGCAGGTCGTGGAAGAAAATCTCTTCTCCGGCGAACTCGCCACCCCGCAGGACGGCGCCGCCAGCTGGAACCGCGTGCTCGGCTGGTACACGACCCCGACGTTTGACGCCGGCACCGAGTACGACTTTTCGCAGCCCGTCACTACGGATATGGATCTCTATTGCCGCATGGCGACGGGGATCTACATCTCGGCCGAACGCTTTGAAAGTTTCAATATCGCTTACGGCGATGCACAGGATAAGCTGACCGATACGGAGATCACGTACGTCGAAGACGAAGACGGCGGTTATGCCGACGTATGGTTCGGCATGTGCAAAAATACCTCGTACATCTATTATAACAACCTCAACCAGAACCTTGTCGACCCGTTGACGGACGAACGTGTCGGCGATTACATGACCATCACCTACAAAAATCTCGGCGAAGCCACGCACATCCGCTTCTATTACGTGGTCGGGTACGACCAGGTCGCCGAAGACGGCACCCATTATTATCTGTATTCGGGCGCCGTCGAAGGCAGAAAATACAATCCCTATCTCAGCGAAGAGAGCGTCGTGAACGACAGCGGCGTCACCGAATGGCGCGGCCCCGGCCAGTGGCGCGGCGGCAACGCAACGACCGGTCGCGGAAGTTACGTCATCGTTCCGATCGAATCCAACATGAGCGCCTCCGACGAGTGGGCGACCGTCTCCATCGATATGGCGGAAGCGACGATCATGTCGGCGGTCGCCGGTGAACTGGAAGGCGTTTCGGAGTGGGGCACCGCCGATATCCTCTGCATCCCCCGGTGGGAAGCGGTCATCTATGAAAACGGTTCGTACCACAGCAATACGTTGAACAATAATGTTTATTTCCAGGGCATCGAATTCTCGCCCGTGCCCGCCGAAGAGGGTGACAACGCATGAGCAGACTGAAACGCATCCTCTGCCTGCTGCTCTGCCTGGTCGCGGTGCTCGCCGTCGCCGGCTGCGGCCTGTTCCCCGATAGGGGAAACGGCGGCAACGGGGGAAACGGCGGCAACGGCGGAAACGGCGGAACGCCCCCCGGCGGCGACGACCCGGTCATATTGGAGGACAACAGCGGCATGCCAGACAGCGCTTACAACCTGAAGACCTATCTCTACCCCCTGTGGGAGGGGAATACCGTCTACAACGAGACGCTCTGGTTCGCGTCCGAAAACTACGCGCCGCTGCTGTACGAGCCCGAACGCGTCCTCTCCGTCCGTTCCTACGATCTGAAAACGACCTACACCGAGGGCGTCGACTACGTGGTAGACGGGAATTCCATCGTGCTGATGGACCGTTCCGGCATCCCGCTCATGCCCGCAGGCACCTTCCTTTCCGCGACGCCGCTTACCTCGCTGGCCGTTGCGCACGTCAACGGCGGATACGTATACGCCAACGAGGGCAACGACATCAGCCTGCGGCAGGTCGTGGTGACCTATACGCACGCGGGCACCCGCAGCTGGACCCTGCCGCGCGAGGAAACGGAAAAATTCCCCAAAACCATGCAAAAGCTCGAAAACGGCGAATCGATCAAGATCGTCTTCTACGGCGATTCGATCACCGTCGGCGCCAACTCCAGCGAATTTCTCGGGTGCGCGCCGCATGCCGAATCGTACGCCAACATGGTAAAATCGTACATCACGGCGCGCTATCCGCAGGCAAACGTTCAGTTTGCCAACACGGCGGTCGGCGGCACCGATTCCAACTGGGGCAACAACGTCAAGACGGGCATTCCGGCCATCGACGACATTGCCGTGCCCGAGGGCGTCAACGGCGACCATTTCCGGACCCGCGTGCTCAACGAAGATCCCGATCTTCTCTTCATCGCCTACGGCATGAACGACCAGTCGGCCTCTCCGTACCTTCCCGCGACGGGAACGTCCAAAAGCTACCAGCAGAACATCCGCGAGATGATCCAGAAGGTGCGCGCGCAGAACCCCGACGTGGAGATCATGCTCATTTCCGGTATGATCGCCAACCCCGATACGGGCTTTTACAACAAAGATTACGAAGAATACCAGCAGGCGCTTTCTGAGCTGTGCGAAGAATTCGAAAACGTGGGTCTTGCCACCACCCTCAACACCGTCCGCTCGGTCTACGCGCTGGACGATAACGGCGGCAACGGCAAGCGCTTCCGCGACTGCACGGCCAACAACGTCAACCACCCGAACGACTTCATGATGCGCGTCTACGCGCAGACCGTCGTCTATTCTCTGTTCGGGGAGGACTACATCGATCACATCTGATCGCAAAACGGGGTGCACCATGAAAAAATTCCGAAAATGGCTGGCCGTCTTCACCCTCGCCCTGGCGTGCGTTCTCACGTTCGGCACGGCGTTCACGGCTTCGGCGGCCTCCGGCGACTTTACGGTCACCTACAAAGTGCCGTTCTTTGCCGACATCGAGCGCAGCGTAGGGCAGTATTCGGCCGCCGAACCGCTCGACATCACCGCCGTCCGCGGCGAGATGTACGGCATGCCCGGCCACGCCTTCGTGCCCGACGGGCTGGAAGTCGTCTGGTACACCGACGCGGCGTACACGGACGAATACGGCTTCGACGTCGCCGTCACCGAAGACCTCACGCTCTACGGCAAGATCGTGGAAACGTCGCAGAACTTCCGTTCCAACGGGTTCGGGTGGGATGTGCAGTCCGGCCGCGTCTACGCCGGAGACATCGTCAACGACAACTACATCACCTCCAACGAATACACCAGCCCCACGTTTACCGACGAATCCACGGGCGCGGCCACCTTTTCGTACGACGGCATCCATTATTCCGTCTACGGTAGGGGGCTGGACGTCACTAAGCCCTTCACTGTGGAATTGGATTTCAACAGCGTCGTGCCCGACGGCAGCACCGCCTGGTTTCTGGTCTCGCTCTTCCCCGCGCTGACGCTGGCGCAGGCCGGCGTGCAGGGGCCCTGGGCGAACGCGGGCGCGGGCAGCGTCGTCATGTTCAACCTCGGAGACGGCGGCGCCCCGCAGACCATCGCCGAGGGCATGACCATCGTCGGTTACCCCTCGACGACCTCGATCGAATATGCCGACGGCGGCGCGCCCTTCCGCGCGATGTTCGAGGGCGGCAATACGAGCATTTCGCTCACCGCCGAGATCGGCGAAAGCGGGACCACCTTCACCTCCGCCGACGGAACGCTGCTTGCCACCTCTCCGGCGACCCGCGCCGATTTCCCTTCCGGCTACGCCTACATCAGCCTGGCGAGCAACGGCTCGCCTTCGCAGTACATCGGCTTCGACGTACAGGTGCGCCAGCAGGCGGGGCAGTTCACCGTCACGGGCGAACACGTCACGCTGGGCGAACTTTCCGTCAACGAAATGGCGGTCACCCTTCCCATCACAGTGGAAGAGGGCTACGAGCTCACTTCCGTCACCGTAGGCGGCAAGCCGGCTACGTTTGTGGAACTCTTCACGCAAAAGGGGACGTACGCCATCGACGTGAGCGAGTGGGGCACCGACGCGCAGATCGCCGTCGTGGCAACGCTGCCCGCGGAAGAGGGCGAAGACGGGCGCGGCTGCGGCAGTCTTCTCGCGGCGGGCACGGGGGCGGCCGGCATCGGCGCCGCGGCATTGGCCGCCGCCGCTCTGGCATTCGTGCGCAAATCCAAACCGAAAAGGAGCATACGATGAAAAAATTTCTCTGTGTCATTCTTTCCGCTCTTCTCTGTTTCGGCGCTCTTTTCGTGTCGGGCTGCGGCCTGATCGAGAGAGAGCAGTCCGACGACGAGGTCCGGCAGGAGATCGAGGCGCTCATCGAAAACGAGGTCGACCTCGACGCCGGCCGCGATTACACGGGCACCCTGAAAGTGCTCTACCAGGACATCCCTTCCGAAACCGCGATCATCGATGCGATCCTGGCCGCGTTTTCGCAGGCTTATCCCAACATCACCATCGAGCGCATCCCGATGGTCGAAACCAACTACCTCACGCTGCTGCCCAACATGCACAGCACCGCCTATCGTACGGGCGATTATTCGGAAATGCCCGACGTGATGTGGACGACCAACGAGGTCTTTGCCGGCTGGATCCAGCGCGACATGCTCATGCCCGTCAACTATTTTGACGACGCAGACGATTCCTTCTCCGCGGCGGATACCTTCGTCGAACTCATGCTCGAAGACAGCATGCTGGGCGAACGGATGTACATGTTCCCGCGCGACTATGACCAAATCGTCATGTACTACAACCGCGAACTTCTCGAGCTGGCGGGCATTCCCGAAAGCCGCATCCCGTCCGACAGGGCTTTGACGAGCGCGGAATTCAACCAGCTTCTGCGCGATCTGCGCACGGCGTTCGACGATATGGAAGGCACCAACCCCGCCAACGAGCGCCCGTACAGCCAGGTCCGCCCGCTCGACGCCATCTGGACGTGGGGTTCGCTCTGCTGGCCCACCCTCAAATCGTTCGGCGGCACGGTCATGGCGGAGGACGGCTCCGTCGATTTCAACACGCAGGAGAACATCCGCGCCGCGACCTATGTGCGCGAACTCATCCGCGACGAACTGACGTTCGGCACGGGCACCACCAAGCATGCCAATTTCGTGAACAACCTCGCGCCCCTTTGCTTTGAAACGCGCGCGGTGCTCACCGACCTGATCGACCAGTCGCAGGAAGTGCCCGGCGTCGCGCCCGAAGATCTCGGCGTCGCGCCCATGCCTATCCTCGACAGCGAAGAAAACTACGCCATCGGCGCGGGCTGCAGCGGCTACGGCATGTACCGTTATGCCGAAAACCCGACCGAAGCCTGGCTGTTTTTGAAGTTTATGGCCAGCGAAGAGGGGCAGAACGCCTTCTGCTCCACGGGCAACGGCGTTCCTTCCAACAAAAACCTGCTCTTTGCCGAAAACGCGACCTGGCGCAACCTCACCGACCCGCAGTTTTCCGCATTGACGAACTTCAACCACAACGCGTTCGTGTATAAGTGGGATACCGCCGCGTGCACCCTGCAGGATTTCAAACTGCTGGTCGACGTCGTCGCCGCGCGCGAACCCGTCGCGCAGGCAGTCAGCGAAGTGATGACGATCTGCCTCGGCTCCAGTCTCGAAACATACCAGACGGATATTGCCAGGGCCTTTGAGCGCGGCGCGGCGAACATTTACAGTACGATCGAAGGCTACCGTATCTGAGAGGCGGAAGTTATGAAGTCAAAGACGTTATCGTCGGAGAACGCGGCGCTTTCCCGCAAGAGGGCGCTGCGTTCTCTCAAAAAAAATCTGGTGAGCTATTCGTTCCTGCTCCCGTTCATCGTCGGAACGCTGATCTTCACGCTGTATCCGATCGTCATGTCGCTGCTGTATGCGCTGTCCAACTTCAACGGCACGCGCATCACGCAGATCGGTTTTTTCAATTTCGGATACATTTTCGATTTCAGCGAATTCGGCTGGGGGCGGCGCGTGTTCGGTTCGCTGGGCGTCACCTTCCTTTATGTCATCGGGAATATGACGCTTTCGCTCGTGCTTTCGTACCTGCTGGCGCTCTTTTTGCACCGCAACATCCCGGCGATCCGCGCCATCCGCGTGCTCTGCTATCTCCCGTGCCTGATCCCGGGCATCGCGTCCGGCGTCATCTGGACGGACGCCTTTTCGACAAACCTTGCCGACCCTTCGATGAACGGGCTGTTCAATACCTGGCTGATGAAGCTCGGGTTGGAGCCGATGACCTTTTTCACGGCTGCGAGCACGTCGCTTCCGACCCTCATCTTTACCGGCCTGTGGGGGATCGGCGGAGGCATGATCATGTGGCTGGCTGCCTTCGGCAACATTTCGCCGGAGCTGTACGAGGCGGCGAAGATGGACGGGGCAGGGTATTTCCGCCGACTGTTCTTCATCACCGTGCCCATGTCGACGCCTATTCTCTTTTATAACGTGGTCACGTCGATGATTGGCGGGCTGCAGGTGTTCGGGACCTACGCCAACTACGGCGTCGGCGTAGAAGACAGCCTGCATTTTATCGCCATCCGCATTTACATCACGGCCTTTCAGAATACCTTCCCGGGCAATTACGGGCTCGCCTGCGCGATGGCCTGGATCCTGTTTGTCATCATCGCGGCTCTCACCCTCGTCATGTTCAAGACGGGCGGCTGGATCCAGTACGGGGAGGGCGACGAATGACGGACGAACAGATCATCACCACCGGCGAAGCGGAATTTATCGCCGAGATCAAAAAGCGCAAACAGCGCCGGCAGGCGGGCTACTACGTCGCAAAGTACGCCGTGGCCGTCATCCTCGTCGTGTTTTTCATGTTCCCGTATCTGTTTATGGTCAATAAGAGCCTGATGTCCGCGTCCGAACTTCTCGCGGGCGACGCGCACTTTTTTCCGCGCCATTTTCAGATCTCGAATTACTCCATCGTCAAAGAATTCTGGGGCAACATCCTCAACACCCTGCAGGTAGTGCTCATCAACGGCTTTTTCGGGCCGCTCACGTCCTGCATCTGCGCCTTTCCCTTCGCGCGGCACAATTTCAAGGGCAAGAAGTTCATGTTCGCCTTCATGATGTCCACCGTCCTTCTGCCCACCGCCGTGCTGATGATCCCGCAGTATTTCCTGTATTCGCAGCTCAACCTGATCGGGAAACTTTCTTCGCAGTGGATCGGCGCCTTCTGGGGCGGCGGGGCGCTCAACATCTTCCTCGTCATCCAGTTCATGCGCACCATCCCGAAGGACGTGGACAACGCCGCCCGGGTCGACGGGGCCAACGAATACCAGATCTTTCTGTTCATCGTGTTCCCGCTGTGCTTCAACGTATTTCTGTACATGGCCATCGGCGCCGTCATGGGTTTGTGGATGGACTTCCAGAGCCCGCTGCTCTATCTGGGCAACGCGCAGGACCAGTACACGGTGGGGCTGGCATTTTATTACTACTATACAAGCAGTTCCAACGTTTCTTCCAACATGCAGAACCGGCTGATGGCGATGTGCGTGGTGATGTCGCTCGTTCCTTTGCTGCTGTTCCTCGTTTTCCAGAAGCAGATGATCGGCGGCATCAAGATCGGCGGGCTCAAGGGCTGAAACGGCCGGCAAGAAAACAAAAAACGGAGACCTTTCATGAAGTTCAAAAAAATTCTGTGCGTCGCGCTGGGCCTCGTAATGGGCCTGCCCATGGCGGCGGGCTGCGCCCCGGAGCGGGAGGAAAACGGCAACGGCGGCAACGGCGGCGCTACCGAAAACGTCGCGTTTACCGATGTCTGGTCAGACGGCATGGCCGAAAATTTTTCGGCGGGCGGCGCGTACACGCTCGAAGTGGGGGCCGACATCGGCACGCAAAATTACATCCGCTTTTCCTATACCTCCGAATGCGGGCTTGACGCCGTCATGTATTTTACGGGCGCGGACGGGTCGCAGACGTACAGCGAGCGTTTCTATCTCTCGCCGGAGGATGCGGAATTCCGCCAGATCCTCGACTACTATCACGAGAATACCTTTGCCAAACGCCTGGAGCGCATCGAGTTTTCCTGCGTGTACGGCAGCGGCGATTTTTCGCTGGAAAAGATCTCTGTCGCCACCCATCCCATCGACTTTTCCAAAGTCAACTTTTTCTTCCCGGACATGACGGAAGAGAACATGCGCCTGTACATCGAGGGCGAAACGGTGAAACTGGGCGTCAACCTCAAGCTCGGCGGGGCGATCGACCATCTCTCTTCGATCAACCAGGGCGTCAGCCTCTCCATGGAGGTGGGCGAGCTCTACGTGGGCCAGAGCGCCGGGGGAACCGTCTACGAAGAAGACGACGTCAACCTCATCAACGCGCACGATACGGGCCGGCTGATCCAGCAGTCCTTTTACGGCACGCGCGGCGATTCGCTGGCCGATCCGCAGGACGATTACGTCTGCGGTTACTTCAACCACGACGGCGATCCTGCCACGCCGGACCTCGCCTGGCCGTACAATCCCGTGCAGGGCGGCGACCAGTACCAGAACCTGAGCCAGCTCGTCGACGTGCAGTATTCGGCAACGCAGGTCTACGTCAGGACCCGCCCGATGGACTGGGCGAAGAACGACAGCGTCACACCCTTTTACATGGAAAACACATACAGGATCATCGACGATCCCGTCTACGGAGAATACGTCGAAGTGACCAACCGCAGCACCGATTTTTCGGGATACGTGCACAACAATCCGCGCGACCAGGAGCTGCCCGCCTTTTACGGCATCACGCCGCTGGGCAAGCTCGTCACCTATAAGGGCGCGTCGCCCTGGACGGACGGAGCCGTCAGTGAAGACGACGACCTCGGGTTCTGGTCTCCCGGTACGTCGGCCAACCGCTTCGAGGCGACCGAAAACTGGATCGCCTGGGTGAACGAAGAAAACTGGGGGATCGGGCTGTACGTTCCCGACGTCACGTCCATGCTTGCCGGCAGGAACGAATATTCGGTCGATACGGGCGCGCTCGGCATCGCCCCCGACGAGGCGGTGCCCTGTACCTACACCGCGCCGCTCGGCGTATTTTCCATGCCTTCGTACGAATCGTTTTCGTATTCGTATTATCTGAAGCTGGATTACGTCGTCTATGCGCGCGCGCTCTTTTCTTCGCTGCACGCGTCCGGCACTTCCAACGACGACCTCCTGCGCCTGGAAGGGCGCAAAGCTTAAGGGGAAAACGATATGAAACGGTTTGCAAAGGCGATATCTGCGCTGCTGTGCGCCGCGCTGCTGTTCGGCGCGGCGGCCTGCGCCAAAGATCCGGGTGATTCGGGCGAGGTGTACGAACCGTATGATTATACCGTCCGGCACCAGTCCATCGATAATGTGCTCCGCTTTTACAGCTCGGACAATCGGCTCGACGCCTTTCTGAACGAGTATTTCGAGCGGCACATGCGCTACGACGAAGATCTGCGCGTCCACACTTTCCCCGTCGGCGGCGGTCAGCCCGTCTGGAAGGAGTGGGAGTCGATGATCGGCAGCTTTTGGGACGCATCTCCCGCCAACGTGGGGGACTATTACGCCACCAACCGCTGGATGCGCGACTGGCTCGCCCTCGACTATATGTCCGTGCAGGACCGGCAGGGCTACATTTCCACCTCCACGGGCGTCACCACCGACGACTGGGGGCAGGGCTGGTCCTTCCCGTCCTACCGGCACAGCCGCCGCGGCAGCTACGGCGAAGAGTTTGCGGCCGATGCCGCCGGCTGGACGGGGGAGAGCGGCACCGACGTCTCATTTGTGACGGGCGGCGCCGACGGCAACCCGCAGACGGCCGGCGAGGAGGGCTATCTGGTCGCCGAAAACACCGCGCTTTCCGATGAGGTCGCCGTGCTTTCGCCCGCCCTTTTGAACGGAACGGGCATGAACGCGTTTTATTCTCCGTTCTTGCATTTTTCATGGAGCTTTGATATACTGGAGGGGAGCGCCGAAGACATCGACGATCTGTATGTGTATTTTCAGACCGCTTCCGACGGCACCTGGTCCGAAGACAAGTGCGTGCGCTATTCTGAGTATGCCACCGTCGTACATCCGTTTGCAGACTCCGAAAACACGCCGCAGGGCACCTTCCTCAACATGTATCTCAACGGAAAATGGGGGAGAGACAGCGGCGGTTCCAATCGCGTCACCCGCCTGAAATTCGTGCTCAGGGCCAAGAAAGATACGCAGGTCCGCGCGCGGCTGTACTTCAACTTTATCCGCGCCGACTTCGACGACCGGATGTCGGACAACTGCGGGCAGTACATTTCGGCGGCGAAGCATTACCTTTCCTACACGCAGGACGCGGAATTCCTCGCGCAGGTCCTGCCCGTCGCCCGCCGCGCCATGCAGTTTTATCTGACCTGCCTGGACGGTGCCGAAAACGGCATCATCAGCAACGCCTATCTCGTCGGGCATTTCAACAGCGGGACGGCCGGCGTGGGCGTCGGCATCGGAGACGGGTTCTGGGACGCGGTCTCGTTCCCCAATACAAACCTGTATTCCAACCTTTCCTATCACCAGGCGCTCGTCGGCATGATCTATCTCGAAGAGATGGCGGCGGCGTACGGCGTCACGGCCGAACCCGTTTCCGTGCTCGGCAAGGACATGAAGACGTCCGTTCCCTATGCCGAAACGGCGGAAACGCTGCGCGAAAAGCTCGCCCTGTGCGAACAGAAAATGCGCGAGACGTTCTGGGACGAGGAGAAGGGCCGCTTCTTTGCCGGGTACTACGACACGGCGGACGGCAGCGGCGTCACCGACCGGAAGATGGATTACGGTTTTCTGATGTTCAATCTGCAGGCCGTGACCGACGGCATCGCCACCGAAGCGCAGGCCGAACGCATCCTGAGCTGGCTGTGCGGCGAGCGCACGATCGAAGGCGACGATTCCACGGGCGAAGATCTGTACAAATACCGCTTTGCGCCCCGCTTTACGACCAGGCACAACGGCACCGACAGCACCTGGGCGGTCGGGCAGGCCGCCTATTGGGAGGTGGGCGTGCGCGACGGCGGCGCCGTCATGCAGACGAGCTATTACGACCTCGTCGCCCGCAGTGCCGTCCGCGGCGCAGACGACGCCTTTTCCCGCCTGCAGGGTATCCAGGCCTTCTACTACGACGTGCGCGCCGCCGGCGGCACGGGGCAGGATTTTTACCGCGCTTATTTCCGCGAACAGGGGATCGGCATGCAGGGCAACTACGACGCAGACGGCGACGGCGTTGCCGACGGCGATAACGAAGGCCCCGTGGGCATCGACTGCGAGTTTCTGGAAGCGGCGCTGCTGTTCGTCAGCGTGCCGGACGCCTTCTTCGGCATGGAGCCGCTGAGCGACGGAACGCTCCGCGTCTGCCCGAACATGCCCTCCGCGCTCGACTACTGGCGCATGGAAAATCTGCTGTTCGGCGGGGTCGCGTACGACCTTTCCATCGGGAAGTATTTCGTGCAGGTCTCCAACGTGACGGCGGACAGCGATCTGTCCTTCCGCGCGGAACTTGTCAAACCTTCCTTCGCCTTTACCGTGCGCTGCAACGGCGCAGAAGTTCCTTATACCGAAGAGGACGGCCGCGTAGTCGTCACCGTGCCCTTCGGCAACTGCAAAATCGAGATCGTAGGAGCGTAATATGTTCAACGGCGACCGTTTGTTCATGATCCCTTCCGCCACTCCGCTGCAATGCATGGGGTTTGTTCTGGAAGGGGAGGGAGACGTCATCGGGATCGACAGCTGCACCCGGGCCGAGTCGCAGCGGCTGGAAGATCTGGTGCTTTCGCTGGGCGGCAGGGTCCGCTGCTGGTTCCTGACGCACGCCCACTTCGACCACATCGAAGGGCTGATCGGGATCCTGGAACGCGGCAACGTGCGCGTCGACGCCGTCGCCTATCGCTTCCCGCCCCTCGACTACATCGAGCGCGTAGAGCTGGCGGAAAACCGCGTCGCCCGCGTCGCCGACCTCGAGCGCGCCATCGCTGCGCGCGGCGTGCCGGTCCTTCGTCCGGAAAAGGGGAAGTGGATGCAGGCGGGGCACTTCCGCGTGCTGCCCCTTTCCGACGGCAGCCCCGTGGGCGAAACGCTCAATCCCTCCAGCGTGGTCTACCGCGTGGAGACGCGCGGAGAGCCAATCCTCTTTTTGGGCGACATGGATTGGCGCGCCGAAGATAAGGTCCTGCGCGAATTTCCCGAAGAGATCCGCTGCCCCGTCGTGCAGATGGCGCACCACGGCCAGCAGGGGGTCACGGAAAAGTTTTACCGGGCCGTGTCGCCCAAGGTCTGCCTGTGGCCCACGCCCGAATGGCTCTGGAACAACGACATCGGCGGCGGCTTCGGTACGGGGCCGTACAAAACGCTGGAAACGCGTTCCTGGATGGAAAAACTCGGGACCCGGAATTATCGCTTTACCGACGAGATCACCGAATTGCGCTGAGCCGTTCGCAGAGTCCGGAAGGGGCGGAAAGCGCCGGAAAAGCGGTTGACAAAGCGTTTGCCGGCGTGGTATATTGCAGAGGGTCGGAAAATGTAACCTGCTTGCGTAACCTGAATCGGCTGCGCGGCTCGGGAGAGAAAATAAGGAGTTCGTCATGCCGAAAAGGCCTACGGAAGTGAAGCAAAGAGTCAAAAGGGCAGACGTCGCTTTGGAAGCGGGCGTTTCCACGGCAACGGTGTCCTATGTGCTCAACAGAACCAAGCGCCTGACGCCCGAAGTGGAAAAACGCGTGGTGGACGCGGCCAAACGGTTGAATTATGTGCCGAACCGGACCATACACAGTCTGTCGCGCGATACTTCGAATACGCTCGCCATTATCACGGCGGATCTGACCAACCTGTACCAGCTGGACGTGATCAAGGGGCTGCAGGCGGAAGCGCTCGAAAACGACTATATCCTCACCATCGTCGACGCCTCCGGCGACGTCGACAAATACGTGCAGCACCTGATCTCTTCGCACATCGTCGGGATCTTCGTTTCCGCCGCGCCGGACTTTTTGTCCGACCAGCATCTGATCGCCCTGCGCGACGCGGGGATCAAAGTGCTCACCGACTTTGCGCGCAGCACCTATCTGCCCGACATTTCGTACATCATGTCGGACATGTTCGACGGCTTTTTGCAGGCGGTCACCGCCTTGCAGGAGCTGGGGCACGAAAAGATCGGGTACCTGAGCGCCTTTGACGAGTCCTGCTATTACGACATGCGCCTCAGCGCCTTCAAGGTCGCCATCAGCAAGCGTTTCGCGGGCAGCGTTCCCATCATCGAATACGGCGGCTGGCCGTACGTTTCGTCCGAACAGCTCGGCGCCAAGCTGATGCACAAAATGCTCGACGAGCACCCGGAGGTCACCGCCGTCATCGCCACCAACGACCTGATGGCCATCGGCGCGCTGGAAGCGGCGCGGGCGGCGGGGCGGCGCATCCCCGAAGATATTTCCGTCATCGGCGTAGACAACATCGGCCGGAGCGCCGAAACCGATCCGCCGCTGACCACCCTCGATCAGTCGGGCCGGCAGTTCGGCGCCAAGATCTTCCACATCCTCTACGAAAACATCACCGAAAACACTTCGGGCAAATACATTCTCCCCATGCGTCTGATCCGGCGCGGATCTACGGGTCCCGCACCGAAGCGCAAAGAAGAATCGAAGGATCCCAATGCAGACGTTTGAAAAACTGCGTGCCTGGCTCTCCGGCCAGGCGGAGCAAAAAGTATACGGCGCGGCGGCGGCCGTTTCCGTGCGGGGCGAACGCGTCTTTACCGGATACGAGGGCTTTGCCGACGCGGAGCGCCGTTTCCCCGCCGGCGGGCGCACCGCGTTCCGCCTCGCGTCCATGACCAAGCCGGTCACCGCCGCCGCCGTCCTCATCTGCCGCCAGCGCGGGCTTTTGCGCCTCGACGACGCCGTTTCGGAATACATTCCGGCCTTCCGCGCAATGTATGTCGCGCAGAGGGAGCCGGGCGGCGGCTGGGTCCGCGGCCCGCGCGCCGGCGCGATCACGCTGCGCCGCCTGCTGACGCACAGCTCGGGGCTGGGTTCGGGCGCCTACGGCGATTCCGTCTACGCGGGCGTGAAGCCGCGGGAAGGGGATACGCTGCAGTCCGCGGCCGAACGGTATGCCGGCTGTCTGCTCGATTTTCTGCCGGGAACGTCTCAGTATTACAGTGCCGTGCTCGGGTTCGACGTGCTTGCCGCCGTGGTCGAGCGGGTCACGGGCCGGGCGTTCGGCGAGTTTGTCAAAAAAGAAATTTTTGCGCCGCTCGGGATGGAACACACGTCGTTTTCCCTTTCCGATTTTGCGGCGGAAGACCTTGCCGCCGCCAGCCGCTGGAAAGACGGCGCGCTCGTTCCCGACCCGCTGCCTTCGTCGTTCGAAGATTTTCCTGCGGGGTATACGGGCGGCTGTGCGGGGCTCGTGTCCGTATTGGACGATTATATGCTGTTTGCCGAAGAACTTCTCCGCGCTTTTACGGGCCGCGGGCGCGTGCTGTCGCGCGGGAGCATTTCCGAAATGAGCCGCCCGCAGCTGCCGGCGGACATCGAGGGGATCTCCGACCTCTTCAACTGGGGGCTCGGGGTCCGCGTGCTGCCGGCCCGGGGCGAGGGGCAGCCGCTGCCCGGCGGCAGTTTCGGCTGGAGCGGCGCCTCCGGCACGCATTTCTGGGTCGATCCTGCGGGCGGCGTCGCTGCGGTCTATCTGCA
>ERZ1090861.592-NODE-592-length-21620-cov-32.986877_pt1 | contig 21620 bp, 20 predicted proteins | sample MGYA00478482_ERZ1090861 | MGnify/ENA primary metagenome ERZ1090861 (study PRJEB33644, sample SAMEA5815744) | chicken gut metagenome | biome: Chicken; feature: Gastrointestinal Tract; material: Caecum | place: Ireland | collected 2019-01-01 | study: A study of the... | reverse complement strand
TCGTCACCAAGGGCGTTGAGAACACCATCCGCAACGTCAGCCAGCTGGGCCGCGAGGGGATGCGCGAGACCGACAAAGAGATCGTCAAGATCATGATGCAGGACTGAGGGAGGAAGTTGTATGTTGATCCGCACCGCGACCCCCGCCGACCTGGACGCCGTGGCCGCCATTGAGGCAGAGTGCTTCCCTGCCGCCGAAGCCGCCGGCCGGGCCAGCCTGGCCGGGCGCCTGGCCGTTTATCCCAACCACTTCTGGCTGCTGCAGGACGGAGAGCAGATCATCGGCTTTGTCAACGGGATGTGCACCGACACCCCCGACCTGGCCGATGAGATGTACGACGACCCCGCCCTTCACCGTGAATCCGGCGCCTGGCAGATGATCTTCGGGGTGGACACCCTGCCCGCCTACCGCCGCCAGGGCTGCGCCGCCCGCCTGCTGGAACACGTCATCGCCGAGGCCAGGGCCCAGGGCCGCAAAGGGCTCGTTCTGACCTGCAAAGACCGGCTGGTCCACTATTACGCCAAATTCGGCTTTGTCAGCGAGGGCGTGTCCCAGTCCACCCACGGGGACGTGACCTGGTACCAGATGCGCATTACTTTTTAACCCCGCGCGGCCCTAGGGTGTATCTGAGAAGTCAAAAATGCTGAGATATTCGCCAAAAAGTGCCAGATGCAAGGCGCATGAGCGCCGCACTCCTTTGTGGAATGCAAGCGAATGCAACGCAGCAGATGGGGCTTTTTGGTAGAATAGAACAGCGTTGGGGATTTTTCAGAGACACCCTAAGCCAGGGCGCGCATAAACACAAGGAGCAAAACTATGTGGACTGAACTGAACCGCCGCTGCGACACCGACATGGGCGACCACGAGGACGTGGAGCTGAACCCCTGCCAGATCGACACCTTTGTGGCCGAGCTGGTCGGCCAGGAGGACGGGCGCACCCTCTACTGCACCGCCTGCTGGACCCCTTTCATGCCGCAGATCTATTCCTTTTCCGTGACCGATGAGTCCATCTACGGCTGGATCGTGGACTACGAGCGGGAGGATAACGGCCAGCTGGCCGCCATCCGCGCCCGCGGCCCGGTGAACTGCGAAGCCGACGAGGACTACGACGGCCCCTACGCCGAGCAGTTCCGCCAGCTGCTGCAGATGCTGTCCGCGGCCGCCGCCAAGAGCGGCTACCGCACCGAGAGCTACGACGCCTCGGACGACCTGGACAGCCTGTAAAGGCCGCCTCTCACGCAGGCGGCAGGCTGTCTCCTGCCGGAAAATACTATCAAGGCAAAGACACGCGCCCTTGCAAAATGTGGGCGCGTGTCTTTTTTGGTGCACGATTCCACGCCGCCAAAGTATGCAAATCCAATTTGTAAAAACACCCCTTAATGAGCACGACAAGTGACGCCAACTGTGTTTGACGTCACTTATATTTTTGCTTACATCCCGTTCTCATCAACGAACCATGTCCTCCGGTCAAATTTCCAAATCGACTATTCCCATCATGGAACAGTCATAGTATAATTGAAATAATAAAATCCAATCGTTGACCTGAGAAAAAGGGAGGGTATGAAAATGCCGTTTTTCAAATACGGTGATCGAGCCATTTTTTATGAAGAATATGGAACCGGTAAGCCTCTTGTTTTTCTGCATGGCAACACAGCTTCGTCTAAAATGTTTGAACTCCTTATGCCGTTGTATGCAGAAAATTTCAGGTGCATTCTGATTGATTTCTTAGGGAACGGCCAGTCCGACCGAGTAGAACATTTTTCATCTGATCTATGGTATGACGAAGCGTTGCAGACCATCGCGCTTGCCGAACATTTGCGGTGCGGAAAGGTCAGTCTCGTCGGAACAAGCGGCGGTGCATGGGCAGCTGTCAACGCGGCTCTGGAACGTCCTGACCTGTTTTACAAAGTAATAGCAGACAGCTTTGACGGCCGCACCCTTAACAGTAATTTTTCCAATAACCTTCTGTCTGAAAGAAAAACGGCAAAAGCGAATGTACAGTCAAGGCAATTCTATGCATGGTGCCAAGGCCCGGATTGGGAAACAGTCGTTGATTTGGATACAGAAGCCTTATTAAACTGCGCAAAAGAAAATCGGCCCTTATTCCATAGGCCTTTAGAGGAAATGAAAATCCCCGTTCTATTCATGGGGAGCAAAGAAGACGAAATGTGCAGGAAGGACCTTGAACAGGAATACAAAGAAATGGCAGCCGTCATTCCAGATGCGGCAATTCGGCTATTCGAGCATGGAGGGCATCCCGCAATCGTTTCAAATGCCGAACAGGCCGCGAAAAGCATTTACGATTTTATTTTAGCAGGAATATAATATCGGTTTGTACGCCTTCCGGTCAGCCTGGACTTTCAAACCTAGAGGCAAAACTCTATTTGCGGTCTGCAAAAAAGCCACCGTCCTTGAAAATTTCCGCCGTGCAGAAACCGTGCAGCACCCGCCTTTGGGCGGGTACGCAAAAAGAAAAAGCGCCAAATCTTACGATTCAACGCTTTTCTTTGGTGCGCTCGTGGGAACTCGAATCCCAGGCCCTCTGATTAAAAGGACTTTCCAGGCAACATTCGTCAAATCAACAATTCTCGAAATATCATTATTTTCGATTTATTATCGTAATTTTATTTTTGTTTCTCTTTGCATTGTTTGCATTCCATGTATCGCTTTGCATCCATAATACAGGCATTCTGATGTGCAAAATGTGTGCAAAAATGTGCAGAGAGGCTATATGGACAAATCGTTCACTGGTTCTTCGGCAGAGGTCAAGTCACACAGAACGGCCGCCCATCACGCTACATGGCGTGGCAGGCGGCCGCTGTTTTATTTTTTGATGAACCGGTAAACGCTATACTCAGGGGATTCTACCACGCCCAGCTTACGGAGCTTTCGCAGCGCTGCCGTAGCTGCAGCCGACTTGACCCCAAAAATATCAGCCACATTGCTTGAATGGAAGGTGTACCCATAGCCATAGCGCCGGAACAGTTCTGCCACCTTGTCCCTGGTGGCATTGGAGATCGGCAAATCTTTCAGCATCGCATTGAACGCTTCCCGCTCCGCCTCTTTCACGGTCATCGGCTGTGCAGTCGCTAAATCTTCAGGGGAGGTTGCTAAACTCGGGCCCGAGGTTGCTAAATTTTCAGGGTCAGTCGCTAAATCTTGGGCCGAAGTTGCTACACTTCCACCGGAGGTTGCACCATCTCCCAATGCTGTCTGCGCCGGGCTTGCCACACTCCGGTTGGGCAGGGTGACAAGGAAAATGTCAGAATCCGAGTAGAACGAAGGCTTTTGGGCGACCTCAGCGTAGGAGTTGAGGATCCGGTCGATGCCGCTGCCCCGGCGCTCCATCAGGTCCAATCGTGAAAATACGTCGGAGATCACCTGATTACGCCGCATAGAAGGGATGTGATGCAGGTCCATATCCTGGATGCGCTGACCATTCATCATGCCGCCCGGTGAAAAGATTTCCAGCCGGTCATCGAAGATGTCCACATGGATCTCCGAACCCAAAATCTGGTAGTCTCGGTGGATCAGCGCGTTGACCAGCACCTCGCGGACCGCCTTGTAGGGGTAGTCGCTGCGCTCTTCCCGCCGCATTCCCCGGATGCTCCAGGGGTTTTTGCTGTTGTTGCGGATAAAGTCCTCCGCATTTTGCAGCAGCGTGATGAGGCTCGCCCCCTGGAACTCCTTATCATCCAGCGCATCCTCGTCGATGTTGCCCTTGCAGTTCCCCTTCCAGCGAGTGCAGAACACCCGGGACTGCCTCAGCACTCCCTGGTCGCAGAGCAACAGGCCGCCATTGGTCACCTGGCCGTCCAGCGTCACCAGCCCGGCCGATGGCAGCTCTTTGGCGAGGTCGAACTCCTCGTGCCTGAGGTTTTTGAAGGTCGCCGCCAGCAGCGTGAAGCTGACATCTCCCACCCGGTAGGGGCTGGGCAGCGCGTCAAAGGTCTGATTCATCCCCTTCAGGATCAGTTCATTCAGTTCCCGCGCGGTTGCCTCCACCGACTGGTCACCGTGTCGCACGTAGACAACACGGACTCCATCTGCCGCATAATAGTACGGGTAGGCCGGGCCGTTCTGAACCTCCAGGTCCACACAGGCTTTGCCTTCGATCTCGACCACCTGCACTATATAGCGGGGTGCCGGGTCGATGCGTGCCTTGATCAATTCGGTCGCCTTACTAATGACGGCCTGCGGGTCCGCAAGACCTGCTACAGTCCGCGGCTCATTCTTGACGCCAAAGATCAAATGCCCGCCGTGGGTATTGGCAAAGGCAGAGACCGATTTCAGCCAACTGCGCGGCTTCTTTTCTTCCAGCTGCTCTTTGTAGTCCGCCTTGGAGGCTTCAATGTAGAGGATGTTTTGAGAGGTCATTGAATCACCTGCCTTGTTTTATTGCAATCATGCTTATCGTCATTTTTACGCCACCATATGATCCGTCCACAGCTCGCACTGGCCGATCACTGTATCGATCGCGGTGTCATAATCCTCGGGCGGGTAGCGGTGTTTTTTCAGCAGGCGCTTGACCATTTTGCGCATGGCGGCGCGGGCAGAAACCTTCTTCTGCCAGTCGATGGTGCGGTTTTTGCGCAGTATCTCGGTCAGCTCCCGGGTCAGGTCGATCAGCTCGTTGTTCTGGTAGAAGTCCTGGATGTGCTCGGGCTTGGTGAGGGCGTCGTAAAAGGCCAGCTCCTCCTGGGTGAGACCCAGCTTTTCGCCGTTGTTGTGCTGCTCGGCGATCTCTTGGGCTGTTTTCAGCAGTTCCTGGATGACCTCCTCGTTGGTGATGAGACCATTGTAATAGGAGTTCATCAGTTTGGTGATCTTTTCCGAGAACTTCTGCGACTGCACCAGGTTGGTCCGCTTATAAACCGACACCTGCTCCGCCATCAGCTTTTTCAGGATCTCTACCGCGATGTTCTTTTCCTCCATGTGGGCGATCTCGTCCAGTACAGCGGGATCAAAGAGGCTGACGCTCTTGTCCTCCTCTTTGCTGTCGAACAGGCTGATGACCCCCTGGCTCTGGATGCTGGCCTTGAGCAGCTCGTTGATTTGGGCATTGATCTCCCGGAGAGACAAGGTCTTGCCGCCGGCACCGCCATAGGTGATTTTGACGCAGGTGGTCCGCACTGCCTCCATATAGGCGGCCTCGTGCATCTCCTGGTCGGTGGTCATGCTGGCGCAGAGGGAATGCGCCTGCCTGAGCAGCAGCGCTTCCTTCAGGAAGAGGTCTTTCCGTTTGGGCTGGCGCGCATCCAGTACAAAATCCGCGCCGCCGGTCACCAGGCGGGCCATTTCCAGCGGCGTGCCGCCCGCAAACCCGCTGAAATCGAAGCCATGCAGCAGGTCCTTGCAGACCTGCAATTTCTCCTGGAACTTGGGGTAGGCTACCTTGGCAATGTCCATATCACCATAGTTGGACTGGTCCCGCTTGGTGTATTCCTTCATGGCGGCCTTGAGGGCCGAGGCGATGCCCACATAGTCCACGATCAGGCCGCCCTCTTTGTCCTGAAAAACCCGGTTGACCCGGGCGATGGCCTGCATCAGGTTATAGCCATGCATCGGCTTGTAGATGTACATGGTGGCCAGGGAGGGCACGTCAAAGCCGGTCAGCCACATATCCACCACGATGGCGATCTTCATGGGGTCGCTGTTGTCCTTGAACTTGCGGGCCAGCTCCTCCTTGTGGGCTTTGGTGCCGATGATGGGTTTCCAGTCCTCGGGGTCAGAGTTGCCGCCGGTCATCACCACCCCGACCTTCTCCTGCCAGGCCGGGCGCAGCTCCAGGATTTTCCGGTAAATCTTCATGGCGATGGTCCGGGAATAGGCCACGATCATAGCCTTGCCGGTCAGGAGGTTTGCCCGGTATTTTTCGTAGTGGGTGACGATGTCCTCACACAGGGACTGGATGGTGGAGTCCGCCCCCAGCACGCTCTCCATCTGGCCCAGCATCTGCTTGCTTTTCTCGATGGTCTCGGGGTCCGACTGCTGTTCCAGCGCGTCGTAGGTCTCGTCGATCCGGGCCAGGGTCTCCTGGTCCAGGTGCAGCTTGATGACCCGGCTCTCGTAGTAGACCGGGCGGGTGGCCCCGTCCTCCACCGCCTGGGTCATATCGTAGATGTCGATGTAGTCACCAAAGACCTCCCGGGTGTTCCGGTCCCTGGCCGAGATGGGAGTGCCGGTAAAGCCCACATAGGTGGCATTGGGCAGCGCCTCCCGGATGATGCGGGCGTTGCCCACCACGGTGCGGGCCTCCTTTTCGCCCTGGGCGTTCTCCTGCAGCACCAGTTTTTCCTCAAAGCCGTACTGGCCGCGGTGGGCCTCGTCTGCCATCACCACGATGTTCCGCCGTTCGGACAACGGCTTTTCGCCCCGCTCAAACTTGAACATGGTGGTGAAAAGGATGCCGTTGGCCTGTCGGCCGTCCAGCAGCTTTTTCAGATGCTCCTTGCTCTCGGCCTGCACCGGGGTCTGCCGCAGAAATTCCGCGCAGCGGGCAAACTGGGTGTAGAGCTGGTCGTCCAGGTCGATGCGGTCGGTCATCACCACGATGGTGGGGCTGTCCAGCGCGGTTTGCAGCAGATGGGCGTAGAACACCATCGACAGCGACTTGCCGCTGCCCTGGGTATGCCAGAACACGCCGCCCTTGCCGTCGGTGCGGGCGGCCTGCCGGGCCCGCTCCACCGCCTTGCGCACCGCGAAATACTGGTGATACCCCGCCAGTATCTTGGCCGGCTTCTGGCTGTCCCCCGAAAAGAGGATGAAGTTTTGCAAAATGTCCAGCAACCGCTCTTTCTGGAACATCCCCTCGTAAAAGGTCTCGAACTGCACCACGGCGGTGTCCTCGGCCTGGTCGGCATTTTTCCGCTTCCACTGCATGAAACGGTCCAGCCCCGAGGTGATGGTGCCGGCCATGTTGGTGGACAGGTCGCTGATGACGCAGATGGCATTGTAATAGAACAGCGAGGGGATGTCCTGCATGTAGTTGCGGATCTGCCGGTAGGCATTTTCGGTGCCGGCCCCCTCCTGGGAGGGGCTTTTCAGCTCCATCAGCACGAGCGGCAGCCCGTTGATGAACAAGATCACATCCGGCCGGCGGGTATTGCCGTTTTCCACGAAGGTATACTGGTTCACCACCAAAAACTCGTTGTTCTCCGGCCGGTCATAGTCCACCAGCCGCACGATCCCCGACCGCTCTTCCCCGCCCTGGACATACTTCACCGTGACGCCGTTTTGCAGCCAGTCGGTAAAAACCCGGTTCTTCTGTACCAGGCTCCCGCTGTCCAGGTCGTTCAGCTTGCCCACCGCCTCGTCGATGGCCGCCCCCGGCATCCCCCGGTTGACCCGCACAAGGCTGTCCCGCAGGTGCTCGTCCAGCAGCGGGCGGGTATAGTCGGTGCGGTTAAAATCAGGCGCATAGACGTGGGTGTAGCCCATATTCTCGAATAACTCTATGATGGCCTGTTCAAAGGTGGATTCGGTAAAGATGGCGGGCATGGTGGGTCACCTCATTTGATTTTGTTTAATTCCAATTCTTTTTCCATAGATTCAATGTATTTTTCTTCAAAGTCTTTGCACAGTTGACAGTATTCTTTTTTTAGCTCTGCTGCTTTAGCAGATAGCGGAAGGCTAGGAGTATTTGCTTTATTTGTCGCAACACGCATTATAAGAGATACTCCAGTATCAATTATTTTCTGAAGCATTTCAACATTATATTCCGAAAAAAGAAAAGCACCAGATACTATTATAGGTTGTTTTTGTTTTAACTGCAACGCAAAAACAGATCCTGATTCATTTTTAACTATATCTTCCGGCTGTCCAAAATACATTCGAAAAGCAACCTGCACATCTTTATTTGTTTTAGAGCCTTCCAATTGTGACGCACACACTAGTAAGTTCTGTATTGTATTATAACAATCAAATCTTTTTTCAAACAAAGAAATAGCATCTTGCTTTTTTGCAATTTTCTTTGGAACTTGAATAGCAGCCCAAACAGCAGCAAGAGATGCTCCAACACTTGCAATAGATACAGCTACTCCAAACCATGCTGCAAAGCCAGAAACTGCATCCCAGCTGGTTTCAAATTGTTCGGGATAGACAATCCTATATCCATTACAATATAGAATTAGCCCAAACAGCAACAGCCCAGTAATTGCAATTAAAATACCCATGAGAAAAGCGAACCATCTTTTTCTTATCAGATCTTTCAAGCTTCCACATCTCCTAAGTTATAGTTTTAATCAGTTTGATGACGGCCTGTTCAAAGGTATCTTTGGTCAAGATAGCGAACATGGTGGGTCACCTCTTTATTAAATCCTCAACTTGCGCTGTTAAAGTTACTTTTATCTGTGCCCAAGACTGCCTGCTTCCCCTTCTGCTATAAAAGGCTTCTGCAATTTTTTCTAATTCCATAGTTTGCGCTGTCACATATTCATGGAATTTGGCAGTACGGATATTAATTGCATTTTTTAGAGCATCTACATTTTCAATGTCTTGTTGACTTACTTGTAAACCGCGCAACTGGGTGTTTTCTAGTTGCAAAGATTTTATGGTGTAGTCAATCACATTTGAATTTGTGTCTCCCGCGATTCTTTTTATATTATAAAGAGTCAACTTAAAATCCATCAATGCCAAATAGATTTTTGCTAGATTTCCTTTTTTTAAAATCGGGTTAAATAGCCCTAAGTCCATTTTTTCAATAAATTCTATGTTTAATTCAGATAAATCACAAATCTGTTTAAATGGGAGAGAATCTAGTTTTGATGTTTTATGTATTTGAGGCAAAGTATTTCCAATTATCCTACAGATAACATTCATATTTATATACAAGCTTCTAATATTGTTATCCGTTTTTTCAAGAATTTTTTCTCTTTCATGAAAATATCCAATAATGGAGCTCACCAAAGATACAATAAATCCAGTGAATATTCCAGATAAAATGCCTTGAATCATTGTATTTTGAACTTTTATAACAGCTACTCCACTAAAAAATATAGCGGCTAAGCAAACTAATATTGTGATTCTATTAATTTTCATTTAGATTTCCCCCGCCATCAACTTTGGAAGCAATGTGTCCCTTAGCAAAGAGAGTCTTGCGTTTTCTCTCCGATTGCTTTCTATCAGCTGAAACATTGGCAATACAGCCGCATTAAAGTTTTTCAATTCATTTTCAGATGGCAAGCAAACTGAGTATGTCATAATCTGTTTTTTATCGCCCCGAGGCATTTTTGTTCCTTTGGAGCCTGCCACCATGAAATCAAAAAATTTATCTGCATAGAGCGTGCAATATAGGTACGCTGATAACTCCAGAATTTTAGGCACAAAACATAAGACATCCGTGGAGCATCCGCCTTCACAATGGCAATACAAAATCTTTTTAAAGTATGGCCGAATATTTGAAACCAGCACATTACCAATATGACAAGCTGTTGTCTGTTCAACCGCTGGAAGATTTGCAGCTTCTGTTGTGCCCTTTTTGTCAGGCAGCATATTTTCTGTAGAGAAGTAATTTTTAACATTTAACTCCGAAACTGCTATCTTATCCTTTGAGAAGTCGCATAAATCGGCCAGTTTTCCCGCATTATCAGTCTCAGGAAAATATTTTTGATATAGTGCCTGGGTTTGCTGCTCCAAATTATCGTTTATCTTGTTGTTCAGCGCGATTTTACCATCTAAACTTTTTAAAATCGCAACAATTTTTTCTTGCTCTTTTAGGGGAAGATATGGGATTTTTAGTTGTTCAAGATGTGGAATTCTTAAATTACTAACAGTTGTTCCAGTTCCTTCACTCCATGATATTTGATGTTGAACTTCTCTTGATTGGATACTATATAGTAAATAATAATTATCACATTCCTGTGGATTTGCCCGAAGCAACACCATACGCTGTCCAAGGCAACATTCTATACCTTCTGGAATCATACCTACTTCTCCCATAGGGGCTTCACGGGTAATAATCAAATCACCCGGTTGTGGAATCACACGCTTTATTCTCTGACGAAAATTTTCTTCGTCTGTATAGGAAGGAGACGAAAGGTCAATTCTTCCATTTTTTATATTATTATTTCTAACTACTATTTTTCCATGATCTGTCCATTTTGGCGTTGAATGTGGACAATCTGAAATCACTTCACACAGTTCTTTTAGTGTCTTATACTTCATACCCAATCGCCCCCAGTTGTTTTTTGATCTCGTCCTCCAGCTGGTGGGACTTTGCAAACAAATCGGACAGCTCCGAGGTGAGGCGGGCCATCTTTTCCTCAAAGGGCTCGCCGTCGTCGGCCTGCTCCTCGATGCCCACATACCGCCCCGGGGTGAGGATGTAGTCCTGCCGGGCGATCTCCTCGGTGGAGGCTACCGCGCAGAAGCCCTTGACGTCCTCCAGCGTACCGGCGGCAAAAGCCTGATAGGTGGCGGCAATCTTCTGGATATCGGCATCGGTCAGCTCGCGGAGCTTGCGGGTGACCATAGTGCCCATCTTGCGGGCGTCGATGAAGAGGGTCTTGCCCGGCTGCTTTTTGTTTTTGGTGATGAACCAGAGGGAAACCGGGATCTGGGTGGTGTAGAACAGCTGGGACGGCAGGGCGACGATGCAGTCCACCAAGTCAGCGTCCACGATGTTTTTGCGGATATCGCCCTCGCCGCCCGACTGAGAGGAGAGGGAGCCATTGGCCAGCACAATACCCATCCGGCCGCCGGAGGCCAGGTGGTAGATCATGTGCTGGATCCAGGCAAAGTTGGCGTTGCCGGCCGGCGGCATTCCGTACTGCCAGCGGACGTCGTCCTTGAGCTGGTCCGCGCCCCAGCCCGAGAGGTTAAAGGGCGGGTTTGCCATGATATAATCGGCCCGCAGGGTGGGGTGCAGATCATTCAGAAAGGTGTCAGCGGCATACTTGCCCAGGTCCGGTTCGATGCCTCGGATGGCAAGGTTCATCTGGGCTAGCTTCCAGGTGGTGGGGTTGGCGTCCTGGCCGTACACCGAGATGTCGTTGATGTTGCCGCTGTGGTTCTCGATGAATTTGGCCGACTGGACAAACATACCGCCCGAGCCGCAGCAGGGGTCGTACACCCGCCCGCGGAAGGGCTGGAGCACCTCCACCAGAGTCCGAACCACGCAAGACGGCGTGAAGAACTCGCCGCCCCGCTTGCCCTCCTGCTCGGCAAACATGGACAGACAGTATTCATAGGTGCGGCCCAAAATATCCTTCTCGCTGCCGCTGTCGATCATCTTGATGTTGGTGAACAGGTCCACTACATCCCCCAGGCGGCGCTTGTCCAGCTCGGGCCTGGCAAAATTTTTCGGCAGGATGTCCTTCAGGCGAGGATTCTCCTTCTCGATGGCCCGCATGGCGTTGTCGATCACCAAGCCGATTTCGGGGCTGTGGGCCTTGGCGGCGATCTCCTCCCACCGTGCCCCCTGCGGGACGTAGAATATCCCCTCGGCAAGGTACTCGTCCTGGTCATTTTCGAAGCCGTCGCCCTCAGCTACCAGCTGCTTGTACTTATCCTCAAAGCGGTCCGAGATGTATTTCAGAAAAATCAGCCCCAGGACCACGCTCTTGTATTCCGATGCGTCCAGGTTGCCGCGCAAAACGCAGGCGGCGTCCCAGATCTGCTTTTCAAACCCAATATCGGCGGTGTTTTTCTCTGCCATGGTGTAAACCTCCGTCTTTTTCGATCACAATCCATTTTATAGTATAACACGCCGCGGGCGGCTTGTCAGGGAAAGTTTTACTTTTGTGCAATTCAACAAACCAAGCGCAGTATGTTCGTGAAAGCGTCCAAAATTCAAGGCAAGCGATTGACACTTTGCCCCTCTCATGGTATTCTCTAACCCATATCAACCACTTTACTGTGATAAACAGCCGTCCCGCAACCGCACCGAACCATTTTGCCGCCATTCACCTACGACAAAATCCTTTGGTCCCTTGCGGGGCGGTTTTCTTTATATTCCGAGAGAATTTGCAGCCGGACCACCGGCCTGCAATTCTTTATACCCGCACATTGAAAGTTTCATCAGTCGTCTGGATCTGGATACCGCGCCACGACCCCGCACAAAATGCGGGCGAGCCGGACAACGCCGCTGCAACACAGGGGCAGGAACGCAGATCCGGTGCAAACGGCGACCCCCGCAATAGGAGACACTTCTATTTGCGTGCCTCTGGCACGCTTTAGGGGGAACCCATTTCTGCCCGCATACGCGGGACAGAAATTCCTTCCCCCTAATATCCCCCTGGGGACAAAATTCAGCCCCAGAACCGCGCACTCGCTACGCTCGTACACTCTCCGGGTCTGAATTTCCCTGTCTGTGTCTCGTTCGTCTGCACATGTCAGTCGAACGAGACTTCTTCTGAAGCACTCCCAGCTTTGGAAACCGAAATCCAGTTTGAAATCTGTATTTTCGTTTTGGACGAAAAAGCGATAAGCAAGTATTGACCTGTGGCCACAATTTCAAAATTTGAAATTGCGTCTCACCGACCGGTCGTACTTGTTGGGGAGTGCCTTCCCCAAACCCTGCTTTTGATTTGAACCGTTTGCGCTTGTTCGGTCTATGTTCCGTGCGGCTTTTCTGTGAAGCCGATTAAAGGATTGGAGGCTGATACTCGCCAAAAACATCGAAAAGATTCTTCCGACCAATCACAACGATAATTCCAACAACCGCACCCACGTCATCAAATTCCGCGTGACCGAAAAAGAAAAACTCACCCTCGAACTCTGCTGCAAACGGCTCAACATCAGCATGTCAACCCTCATTCGTCAATCTCTGCTGGGGAAACCTGTCCAGCACACCGTTCTTGTTGCTGGCGGCGGAGAGGATGCCCTGAACATTCTCTCTGACCTGCTGGGACAGTGTGGCAAGATCGGCGGCAACCTCAACCAGCTCGCCCGGCACTTCAACACCGGCGGCCGGGACACAGAGCAGCTTCGCGCTCAGCTTTTGGCAGAGCTGTCTGCCCTCACTTCCTTCCGGCTGGACGCCGAGAAAACGATCGGAGAACTGTATGGCAACCATCAAGCATACAAGCTCGAAGAACTCTGACCTCTCGGCGGCGGAGCGCTACCTCACCTTCCAGCACAATGAGTATACCGGCCTGCCCATTTTGGACGAGCACGGCCAGCCCAAACTCCGCGAAAACTATCTGCTGGACACGCTGGAATGTGGGGAAAACACCTTCGCTATGGCTTGCTTGCTGGCAAACCGGAGGTATGGCAAAAACGCACAGCCCGGTGATGTCAAAACCCATCACTATATCATCAGCTTTGACCCGCGAGATGCAACAGATAACAGTCTGACCCTGGAAAAGGCGCAGGCCCTCGGCCTGCAATTCTGTAAGGGAAATTTTCCGGGCCACCCGGCTATTGTCTGCGCCCACCCGGACGGCCACAATGGCACCGGCAATATTCACGTTCACATCGTGATTGGCAGCCTACGAATTCGTGAAGTCGCACGCCAGCCCCACATGGAGAAGCCCTGCGACTGGCGGGAGGGCTGCAAACACCGCTGCACGGCGGCCATGCTGCGGCATCTCCGTGCCGAAGTTATGGAGCTTTGCCAAAGCGCTGGTCTCTATCAAATCGACCTGCTGAAAGGTTCCGGCGACCGCATCACCGAACGGGAGTATTGGGCGCAGCGGCGCGGCCAACGCCGTCTCGACTACGCCAACGCCAGGGACGCCGCTTCCAGCCTGCCCATCCGGCAAACCAAGTACGAGACCGAGAAAGCTGCCCTGCGCAAAAACATCCGTTTCGTTCTGCGAAAGGCGACCAGCTTGGAGGACTTCTCCGCCCAGCTCTTGCAGGAGTATGGCATTGCTCTCACCGAGAGCCGCGGCCGGTTCACTTACCGCACCGCTGACCGGACAAAACCCATCACCTCCCGCAAACTAGGCGATGATTTTTCCAAAGAGCAGGTTTTGATTGCCCTTGCCGAAAATGCCGAACGCCGGAAAACCGCCGCTCTCCACCGTGCCGACCCGCACCCTGATAAAGTCAGCCACCTGATCGACATTCAGGCCAAGCTGGCCTCGGACAAAGGCGCTGGTTATGAGCGCTGGGCCAAGGTGTTCAACCTCAAGCAGTTATCCAAATCGGTGACGCTTTTGTCGGAGCACGGCGTAAGCACTGAGGCCGAGTTGGCGCAGCGTATCGCCGAACTTCAGTCCCAGTACAGCGAAGCGCTTGCGGTAGTCAAAGACCTGGAAAACCGCATCGACGAAAACCGGGAATTAAGCCGCCATGTTTCAACCTATCTCCAAAACCGGAAGGTTGCCCAGCAGTCAAAACACAATGGGAATTCTGTCGAGTATCAGGAAACACACCGCGCCGAGCTGACAGCTTATCAGGCGGCAGCCGCCTATTTCAAGGCCCACAACATCCAAAAACTGCCCAGCCTGAAACAGCTGAAAGCCGAGCGTGAGGAGTTGATTTCTGAAAAGGCCCAGTTCTACCAAAAGTACCGCGAAGCGCGTAAAGCCTGGCTGGACTTGAGCACATCACAGCAAAATCTGGAGACCCTGCACCGCGCAGAGGGCCGCCGCGAAATGACGAGAGGAGGGTTGCATGAGCTGGACAAATGAGGATGTCCGCGATGAAATTTATGAGCAGGATGAGGAGGAAGACGAAGGTCCATCCTGGGTGGATGACAAAGGCAAAATTTTGGAGGCCGCCTTCTGCGAATACTTTCTCGAAAAGCATCCCCTGATGTGCCTGAAACAGACCTTATTTGACCTGGACGGCGAAGTGGACGAGGATAAGCTTATCTACGAGATTCACCAGGAGATACGCTATCATGCCCGCAATGATGTTGCCAAAAAGGTCAAGCGATTGGTGGAGGCCCTCAAGATCGAGGCATACCGCGAGGAATGGAAGCCGCAGCTCGACCGTATCCACCTCAAGAACGGCACCTATTATTTGGACGAACGCGGTTTTGTTTTGGATAAGGAACTCTGCCTGAACCGTCTCCCGGTCGAATACCAGGCGGATGCCGCACCTCCCGTGCAATGGCTGAAATTTCTGGACGAGCTGCTGATTTCCGAGGATATTTTGACTTTGCAGGAATATATCGGCTACCTTCTCATCCCTTCCACCAAGGCGCAGAAGATGCTGATCTTGACCGGCAAGGGCGGCGAGGGCAAGTCCCGCATCGGGCTGCTCTTGAAGAAACTGCTCGGGCCGGCCGCCCACATGGAGGCCGTCCTTCGGCTGGAAACCAACCGCTTCGCCAGCGCCAATCTGGAACACAAGCTGGTGATGATCGACGACGACCTGAACATGACCGCTCTCCCCGAGACACGGAACATCAAGTCCATCGTCACGGCCGAGGATCGCATCTGCGTGGAACGCAAGGGCAAGCAGGCCACCCAGGGCCTGCTCTATGCCCGGCTGCTCTGCTTCGGCAACGGCAATCTGGTGGCCGCTCACGACACCAGCGATGGCTTCTGGCGGCGGCAGATTTTGATCTCGGTCAAGGACAAGCCGGAAGGCCGGGCCGATGACCCTTACCTGATCGACAAGCTGTCAGAGGAACTGTCCGGCATCCTGCTCTGGGCGCTGGAGGGGCTGAAACGGCTTCTGGCGAATCAGTACCGCTTCACCCTCAGCGAACGTGCCAGGCAGAACCTTGCCGCTGTGCAGTCAACTGATCCTCTATGCTGACTTGAACACGCGTCTGAAAATCGAAGAAACTCTATGTCTACAAACAACAAAAGCCGCAGGGTGGTAAAACGCAGAAAAGTCGTTTTTGATTGATATGTAAAACAGGGCATTCCCGGCGGGAACGTCCTGTTTTTCTTTGGCTGTGCGTCCCGCCAATTCTGCCTGCCAGGCGGCGAAGGTCTGCCGACCTGCCTCGCTTGCCTCGCTGTTGAAATCCTCCAAAATGGCAGGATAGAACCCCCGGGCCAGATGCTCAATGACTTCATCTTGTTTAAGTCCACCGCCTGATTCATGGGGACGATTCGGCTTACGAAGTCCAAGGATATAAGAAAAATGTGATATAACTTGCATGATCTCCCGATTTTCGGTATGATTTGGGAAACAGGGCCGTTTTGCATGATGCTGTTCTTATACAGGACCAGACAAATCGGTGAAGTCTCCAGATTACATCGGATTCATGGAGGTTGCCATGATCAATATTTTATTGGATACACTGGATTTTTCCGCTGATTTTCTCTATGAAGAGCTCAAGCGCTATATCCATCCAGAGGACAAAGTGGTTATTCTGGCTTTTTCCTATCGGGACAGTGATGTCCGCTGCCTTGCAGACTGGAATGCGCTTTATAGAAAAAGAGACGGGTTTTATTATCAAAATATGGTGTCCCCGTTCTTACGATATGGGATTCCGGAGGACCATATTAAGTGGATCAATTATTACACAGAGTCAAAATCCAAGGCGGCAGAGCTTATTTGTGGCGCGGACATTCTTTATCTGCCGGGAGGCCTGCCAGACCGGATGATGGAGCGGATCGACGAGTTCAATTTGAGAAGCACGCTACTTCAGTTCCAGGGAGTTGTGCTGGGATACAGTGCCGGTGCACTCATTCAGTTAGAGGAGTATCATTTGTCCCCAGATCAGGATTACCCGGAATTCTGCTATTTCAAAGGACTTCCGATTCTGAAAGATTTTTATTTGGAAGTGCATTATGAGGGCAGCGATGCCCAAAATGAGGCGATCCAGCGTGTTCTGAAGGAACGCAGGAAAACTGTCTATGCGATGGTTACAGACCGCGCAGCCATCGTTATTGACGGACCAAAAGTGAGGCTGCTGGGGAATGTAAATGTGTTCACCCCTCAGCTTGAGACTATTGAATAAAAAGGAACCTTCTATGCAATACAAAACCATCCTGGACGCCACCTTCCTCTCCCGCCCCAACCGATTTATCGCCAAGGCGCTGTTGGACGGCAAAGAAGAAACCGTCCAAATCAAAACCACCGGCCACAGCAAGGAACTGCTCCTGCCGGAGGCGGAAGCCTGACCGTAGCCGGCCTTCTCGACCTGGTGCGCCGGATGGCTCCCGAGCAGCGGCGCGAATTCGCGCGGCTCCTGTTTGCATGATGCCTTTTTAACCAGATGGAGCAAACGCTCCAAACGCGCCCCATGCAGCCTGTGCAGAGGATGCACGCCTTTCCCGCTGATGTGCAGAAAATGTGCAAAAATGTGCAGGCGGCTTAAAACAGAAAAATCCCACGAGAAATCTTACGGTTTCTCGTGGGATTTTGGTGCGCTCGCGGGAACTCGAATCCCGGGCCCTCTGATTAAAAGCGCAACCTGTGCGTCAATCATCCATCTTGGATTTCTCGATTTATCGCAATTTAATGACGTATCAACGCACGATATTCAACTTTTTGTTTTGCATCAAAAGGCGAATTTTGCACCTGTTGCAACCAGTGAACAGCTCTGAAACCGTGCAGATTCCGTGCAAAAACCGTGCAGGGTGATTTTAGAAACTCTGAAGCAATTCACACACAAACGACTTGACGGCATTGTTTTGGGCAACCGTTTTCCTTTTAACTAAATTTTTTATAGCGATCTTCCTTCTTGAGTGCTATAGGGTCGTCTACGTTGCTAAAATGTCTCTTAGTTTAGATTGTCTAGCTTTTAGCCAAATCCAGGTATCTTAAGCATCAATCCCCCTGTCAGCCCGGCCAGCCGCAGAACAAAAAATGGCGCCGTGGCATCCACCATGCAAAGGCAGACACTGCCAGCACCAGCTCCAGACTGTAGCCATTTTCTAGAAAAAAGGTGTAAAAAGGCTCAATAAACTGCTCCATTATAAGATAATCTCATTTCCCATAGCCTCTGTCAGCTCCTGCATAAAAGCCCTTTTGCGGGGGCAGCCGATCTGCAGGTTTTCCCCGTTGGTCAACAGCAAGGTGCTGTCTTGCACCTCAAGATATAGAATATCCCGCAGCAACAGACGCTGGACACCGCTCTGCTGGGTGACCAGCAGCGTTTCGTTTTCCCGCCGGCAGCGTGCCAGCACATGGGCCATTTTGCGGGCGAAGTCAGCATATTGCACCGGCTTGACCAGATAGTCCTGGGCACCTGCCTCATAACTGTCCACCGAATACTGGGCCATGCCTGTGGCAAAGATCAGAGCCGTCTTCTGGTCGGCCTGACGCAGCCGCTGGGCGGCCGGCACACTCTATTTTGAAGTACATCCACTCCTTCTCCCCACCCTTGAATAGCATTTATTCTATCCAAACTTATTAAAAACCATTCGTACTTTGGGTTTACGCCGCAACCGAGCCGCCGAGCCATTGATATACGAATAAAAACCTATAACGGCCGTCACCTGATTAGCTTGATCTAAAAGTATGGAACAGGCGACTGTTGAAATTGAAGTGCCCCAAAAAGTTAGACAATATTTTAGAAGGAATTGTTCAAGCAACGGAAAGGGCTTGTTGTCTGTGGAGAGCAGACGGCAAGCCCTTTCGTTTTATCTTGATTCTGCGGCTAGGTAAGCATTTTCCGCTCGCAGCCGCTGCACCTCGGCAAGCAAGTCCTCTTCTACTTTGCTGGGCAGTTTCTTTGGCCTACCTGTACTTTTACGCCCTCTGCGCTCCAGCGCCAGACCTTCCGGCCCTTCTTCCAAATAAATCCGCTCCCAACTTTGAATACGGTCATGTCCTTGAACTTCATAGATTCTGGCGGCCTCCTGATAGCTTAAACCATCCTGTATGACCGCCTCTACAACCTGCTTCTTGAATTCTGGTGTATAGCGTTTGTTTGGCATCCCTTTTGGCATAGTAAAACACCCCACTTATTATTCAGTATACCATACTGTCTAACAAATGGGGTGCTGTTCAAAAAGACTCCATCTTATTTTTCGGATTCGGCGGCGCTCTCGTAATTCGGCATTTTGTCAAAAAATCAGAGAAAAAATTTTAAGGCAAAAAGAATTCTGTACCATTGATCCCTGCTATGAACGAAACGTCTTGTATTTGAACCAAAAAACGTTGTTTTTCGATTATACTTAAGTCACACCAAAGCATTATAATCTTTCGGCAATGGAGGAATGCGTATGAAGCGTCTGATCATTCGCGCTGACGACCTTGGCTATTCTGAGGGCGTCAACTGCGGCATCGCCGCCGCAGTATCTGCCGGCCTGGTCCGCTCAGTAGGTATCATGACCAATATGCCGACCGCAGTGCATGGGCTTGGCCTGCTCCACGGCCATCCCCTGTGCCTGGGCCAGCATACCAACATCTGCGTGGGCCGTCCCCTCACTGACCCAACCTATATTCCTAGTCTGTGTACCCCTCAAGGGGAGTTCAAACCCAGTCGGGCCTACCGAGAAGCCGCCAAGGCTGGACAAGACTTTGTGGTAGTGGAGGAGGTCATAGAAGAAATCGAAGCTCAGTACTTCCAGTTCAAAGCCCTCACCGGGCAGGAACCAGATTACTTCGAGGGTCATGCAGTAGCTAGCCCCAACTTTTTCAAAGGACTTGAAATCGTGGCTCAGCGCTATGGCCTGCCCTATTTTGCCATGGGACACCCGGGTGAAGCTGTCACTTTCCGGACCACTCAAGTTTACGCCTATATGCCGGGAGACTTCAAAGCATACGAGGCTGACCCATTCACCGGCGTGCAGGACGCGGTAGCTCATGCCCATGAGGGCGCCTGCGATTTGATGGTGTTCCATCCAGGGTACATAGACGCCTACCTTCTGGATCATTCCAGTATGACCATCCCCCGGGCCCGGGAGACTGCCATGCTCTGTCGGCCTGAGGTCCGTACCTGGCTGGCAGAACAAGATATCCAGCTGGTCACCTACAAGGATTTGACCTAGTGGTTTATCTGAAAACTCCCCAGTGCTGTCTGATTTTACCACAAAGGCGCACTTGCTGCGTTACTCACTCTTGAAATATACAAAGTATTCCTGCGGGCTCACGTCTTGCATCTGCACCTTTCTGGCGAATGATTCAGCATTTTTGACTTCTCAGATACACCCCAACTGCAAGGAGGAGGAAAATAATGACCTCAATGATCAGCCATTTCCCAAAAGATTTCCTCTGGGGCGCGTCCACCAGTGCGTTCCAGGTAGAAGGCGGCTACAATGAAGGCGGCAAGGGGGTGGCTACCACAGACCTGGGCACACGCCGGCCCGGCGTCGCCGACAACAAAGTGGCTGCCGACCATTACCACCACTGGAAAGAGGACGTGGACCTGATGGCCGAGCTGGGCCTGAAGGTCTACCGGATGGGTTTTGCCTGGAGCCGCATCATGCCGGACGCCACCTGCACCCCCAACCCCGAGGGGCTGGCCTTTTACGACAGGCTCATCGACTATCTGTTGGAAAAAGGCATCGAACCGCTCGTTACCCTCTATCACTTCGAGTGTCCGCAGGCGCTGGTGGACGCCTTCGGCGGCTGGCTCGACCGCAAGATGATCGACGCCTATCTGAAATACGCCGAGGTCTGCTTTACCCACTTCAAGGGCCGCGTCAAGCGGTGGGTCACGGTGAACGAACAGCTCATCGCCACCGCCGCCGGCATCATGAACGGCAACTTTGAGCCCGACAAGCAGAAGAACCTGCAGAACATCTACCAGATGAGCTACCACGTCTCGCTGGCCGAGCACAAGGCCATCAGTCTGCTCCGCCAGATCGACCCTGATGCACAGATCGGCCCGGTCTGCGCCATCCAGGTGGTCTATCCCCAGTCCAGCCGCAGCGAGGATGTTCTGGCTGCTGAGAACGCCGAGGAGCTGATGGAGTTCTACCTGCTCGACCTGAGCGTCCGGGGCGAGTATCCGCCCTATGTGGCCAGCTACTTAAAGAGCCATGGACTTTACCCCCGTACTCTGCCCGAAGATGCAGCCGTGCTGAAAAGCTCGACCCCCGATTTCATCGGCATCAACTACTATTTCAGCATCTGTGTCAAGGCCAAGGAAGGCCCTGTCAACTACGACCAGCCTCCCTTCTGGGTGTCGGACGCCTTTGACATCTGCGACAACCCCCACCTGAAAAAGACCGAGTGGATGGACAAGGGCATCGACCCGATAGGCCTGTATATCGGGATGCGCAAGGTCTACAACCGCTACCGCCTGCCCATGATCGTCACCGAGAACGGCATGGCCTGCAGCGAGACGCTGGGCCCCGACGGCTGCATCCACGACCCCTACCGCATCGAGTACCTCAAGGAGCACATCGAGCAGCTGGCCATCATGATCGACGAAGGGCTGCCCGTATTCGGCTACTGCCCGTGGAGTTTTGTGGACGTGGTGTCCAGCCACCAGGGCTTTGCCAAACGGTACGGCTTAGTCTACGTGGACCGCACCGAGACCGATCCCAAGCAGTGCGCCCGGGTGAAAAAGGACAGTTTCTACTGGTATCAAAAAGTGATCGCCAACAACGGCCTAGAATAAATACCGCACTGTTCCTGCCTGTCAGGCAGGTGCAAATAGATCATAGGAGGAAAAGTAATATCATGGCAAACAACAAGCAAATCGCTCAGAATATTCTGGCGGCAGTGGGCGGTACAGCTAATCTGAAAGATGCTACCCACTGTATGACTAGGTTGCGTCTGTACCTGAAGGATGACAGCATCCCTAAAGACGACCAGGGTCACTCCCAAATTTTGTGTAAAGTCCAATGAGTGCAGAAATGGAGCAAAAT
>ERZ1090861.589-NODE-589-length-21635-cov-22.226923_pt1 | contig 21635 bp, 14 predicted proteins | sample MGYA00478482_ERZ1090861 | MGnify/ENA primary metagenome ERZ1090861 (study PRJEB33644, sample SAMEA5815744) | chicken gut metagenome | biome: Chicken; feature: Gastrointestinal Tract; material: Caecum | place: Ireland | collected 2019-01-01 | study: A study of the... | reverse complement strand
AAGTATGTAACTCAAAACATGGAGTAAATCCATATTTTTGTGTTGCATGATTAATAGTAATTCCAAGTCATCAACACAAATTGATGACTTTTTTATTATTTTATTTTTTTTGATAAAAAAGTTGTATTTATATGCTATAATACTAGTAACTTTTGTTATGTTATAGCAATAGGGAGGATAGAATGAACTTTTTATTTCTTGATTGCACTTTTAATATCAATAGTGGAAGTAAGAATTGGGACGATTATTTTTCAACATCATTGCTGGACCAATATTCAAACATTCACAAAAAGAATGGTAATACACAAAAAGCAACAATTGATGATTTTAAAAATTTTATGAATGTGTGTTTTAACTCATTAAAAACAAACACATATTATTTTTCAATGCCAGCTTTTGATAGAGAACCGGAACTTGACAAAAATGGAAAATACATATACAGGAATGTTGTAATAAGGCCAGAAAAGGATACCTTAATAAAAAGGTTCTTACCAGAAGGTCAAGATATTATTATTATCGGAGATATAAAATGTCTTAAAAACTATTTGTTTGTCGTTAAAGGTATTGAACTTATAGATGAAATTGAAGATAAAGTTAGTGAGATAAGTGTTCAATGTAATTGTTCAGTTGCTTATGAATTAAAAGTTCTTCCAAATGGAATTAAGGTTCCCAATTTTGGTGTTAATATTGATGAATATTCAGCAAGCAATGTTTTAACAAATGATTTTATTTATAGATTAGTCAATGGTCCTTTTTATGTAAAACAATATAAAAGGGTTTTGCAAACTTATGAGGCATGGAAGGATTATATATCATTTAGAAAACAATATTTAGAAGCCCAATCTGAAAAATGTATCAGATTTAACAAATGTGAAATTTTAGATACATTTATTATACCTAGAAATGTTTATAGACTTAATGAAGAAAAGTATAGCGGAATTTTATTAAATAAAGAACTTATTAGAGATGACCAAATTGTTATAACTGAAAATACTGATGGTGCAGAAAGTTTTCCACTTGTAAGAGTTGAAGTTGATTTCAATAAAAAAGAAATCTATTCAGCAATGACAGAAAAAGATAGAAAGCCAAAGGAAGAATTACTTTTAAATAGATTTACAAGACAAGATATTTCTTTAACAGCACAAGAACCAAGTAATAATCAAACAAGAATAAAATCAATTCAATTAGATGAAAGATATAAAATTTTTGCAGAAGATATTTTACCTAATACAGATAAATATGAAAAAGAATTTGAAAACGATTACTTGAATGAAAAAGCCAAAGTTGAAACTCAATATAACAACATTATTAATGATGAAGTCAATGAGTATTTAGATGAGTTATATTTGCAACTTGATTTAGAAAATAATAATAAAATTAAAGAATTTAATGAAAAAAATGATATTTTTGACAAGAAAAATGAAGAAAAATGCAAAAAATTTGCAGAAAAGTTGGAAAAAGAAAAAAATGAAAATATCAATAAAGCAAGAATATTAAAGACACAAGAACTCAAAAATAAGTATAGCAATCAAATCAATTTAGAGCTGTATAAAACAAAAGAATATCTGTTAAATGTTAAAAATGAAAAAGTAAATAATGCAATAGAAAATGAAACGATTAGAAGATTTAATATATTGTTCAAAATTGAAAAAGATAGTGTTGAAGAAGTAAGAAAATCACTTGAAAACATTAAACCTTGTTTTATGATTTATAACAATATAGCAGAAAAAATGAAGATTGAAAGACAAGAAAAATCTTTGGACGCATTCTTCAAAGGTTTTGTTAAAAATCCTTATTTGTCAAGGTATTTGTTTGAGCCAAAGTCATTACAAAATCTTAACCACAATATAGAAGATGATATTGAATGGAATTTGCAAAGTTTAAATGATAGACAAAAGGAAGCTGTTAAAAAAGCAGTCGTTAGTGAAAGTATTTTCTTATTGCAAGGTCCACCGGGAACGGGTAAGACACAAGTTATTGCTGAAATAATTGCTCAATTAACAAAAAAAGGCAAAAAGATATTGGTATCAAGCGAAACTCATAAAGCTATTGATAATGTCTTTGATAGATTGCCAAAAATCCCAGAAATAAGGCCGTTGAGATTAATACCTAATATCAATGGTAAAAATACAGATTATAATCCAGAAAGACTTGTGGATAATTTTTACATAAATATTTCACAGAAAATTGATAAGCAAATAATATCATTTGAAAATTTCACAGCGACAAAAGAAAACTTTGATGAAGAATTCCAAAAGTTAAAATTGGATTATCAAAAACTATTGAAAGAGCAAGTTCAAATTGATAGTGTAAAAAATCAGATATCGTTTCATGAAAACAATAAGAAATTATTGAATGAACAAATCAGCAATTACAGAAAAGAAATTTCTATAATAGAGAATAATAAAAATGATTATGAGTTTTTGATTAAAAAGATTGGAAACTATAATTTTACTATTGATGAGAATGAGTTTAAGAAAGATGTTTTAGAAAAATTAAGTAGTGATATTAATGACATAATTAGAAAGAAAACATATTTCAAAACATCAAACATTAATGGAATTATGAGAATGGATTTGGGAAATATTATTGATGAATTAAACCAAATTCAGTTTAATCCAGAACTTATAGAACTTGAAAATGAGAAGAAAGAAATATCTAAACAAATAAGAGAAAATCTTGATGAGGATTCTGGTGAGATTATTTCCGGAAAGGAAACTGTTGTTAAGGAATTAAGAAAGAAACTTAATGAGATAAAAGAAAAAATTACACAAACAAAAAATGGCATTGATTATGATTATTCCGATTTGCAAGTATCAAGAATAATAGATGTTAAATTGCTAAATGAAAATGAAATAAAAGATTTGCCAACAATTATTTCTAATATTAGAAGTGAAATTGGTAGTTTAGTAAGCAATACTACTATCAAGTTAAATAACGAGTTAACACCAATACAAAACCAAATCAACGAAGTAACATCTAAAATAAACAATATGAAACTTGATATAATGCAGATTGATGAAAATATTTCAGCATTGAGAGAAAAAAGTGAATTTGTTAATTTTAACGATTTGCAATCTAATCTAAAACAAAGAATTAATAAATTCTTTAAAGATTTCAATATTGTTAAAGATTATCATGATATTTCGGAAGCTTTGGAAATTATAAAAAAAGAGTGGAAAGAACTTGAAAATAACTTTGATAAAAAGGAAAAAGAGAATAAGACACTTATTCCGATGTATAAAAAGATATGTAAGTTTTTAAGACAGAAAGATGTCATAGAAGAAGATAGGGTATTCTACACAAAACAATTGTATGACAATGCTAATGTTTTTGGAATAACATGCACAAGTAGGGACCGATTTAAAGAAAGAGATTTGGAAGAATTGTCTAAATATAATTTGGGAGACCTTGATGTAAGAACGCAAGGTATTGATGTTGTTATTATTGATGAGGTAAGTAAATCAAGTTTTCTTGATTTGTTAATTCCAATTCTATATGGAAAAACAATAATTTTGGTTGGTGACCATAGGCAATTACCACCAATGTATGATTTAAGAAATTTAAAACAATCAGATATTGAAGGCCTTGATTTTATTGATTTAGACACTAATAAAGCATATACAGAATTGTATGAAGAATGTTTCTTTAAAACATTGTATGAGCAAGTTCCACAAAGTAATAAAATCATGTTAAATCAACAATATAGGTGTCATGAAGACATCATGAGAGTATTTAATCATTTTTACGGTGGAAAAGATAATAAGGGTTTAATGCTCGGATACAAAAAACAAAATGATGAGAAGCAACATTTCCTTAATGTCGTTATAAATGGTAAAAATGTAATTGAACAAGACAAACATATTTACTTTGTTAATTGTGATAAACATGACTTTAACGATAATGGAAGCACATCTGTTCAAAATCCACAAGAGGCAGATGTTGTTTGCGAGTTGCTTAATAGAATTAACAATGAATATGCAAGTATGATTAAATCAAACAAAATCAAGGTTGAAATTGACAATGAAAGGAACATTGATACAAGACCAAGTATTGGCGTTATTTGCACTTATGGAGACCAAGCAGGACTAATAAAAAGAAAACTAAAAGGTAAGTTTAAATCATACGAAGGATTTAGTCAGAATAATGACAATAAGTTGGTAATTAGCACAGTTGATGATTTCCAAGGTGATGAGAGAGATATTATTATCTTATCAATGGTTAGAAACCCTATTAAACGAACAGGTAATTATGAGTTTATCAAAAAATTTGAGAGAATTAATGTCGCTTTAAGTAGAGCAAGAAAATTATTGATTGTTGTTGGTAATAAAGATTTCTTATCTAATTGTGGAGTAATTAATTTACCAGATATTGATGGTAATAAAGCTTTGGATAGACAAGCGTATCCGGTCTACAAAGAGATAATCAATACTATTGATGTTTATGGAAAGATATTGCAATCAGACGACATAATAAAGGAGGATAGATAATATGGAATTTTTAAGGTTTAAGACATCATTTTCTATACCAATTCAAGTTATGCGTTCAAAGGTAAATTATACAGAAGTAAAACAAGCGTCAGGCATACAATATATTTTATTAGCACTAATAAATAATAATTCTAAAAATGATGAAAAACTATATGATGTATTGAGAAAATTCGGAGTTCCAAATGATTTAATATTTATGTTTATTGATGAAATTGAAAATATGATACAACTAGATATTATTAAACTTGGAAGATTAAAATTTAATGCTGACTATTTTAAAGAATATTTGGTTAAAGATTTTGAATTTACAGAAAAAGGAAACAAGATTTTTAAAAATGGAGCTGTTCCAACTGGCAAAGAATTGGTAAAAATAGTGCCATTATACTATGATTTGCTAAACAACAAAATTCTTACATCTGTTGGTTTAAAAATGAAACCAAACGTTAATGAAAACAAAATTTCAGAAGAGATGTTTAAAGATTATAAATACGACTTTTCATCACTTTTAGATATTGTTCAAGAAAACAAAAAGAATTTTAATTTTAAAGAACAAGAAGAAATAATTTCTGTTCAAAATGAAGAAATGAAAATGCAAAGTGCTAAATATGAAGATTGTGTCATTTTGAAATTAGAAGATAATAAATTAACTTTGACATTTACTGATGATAGATTAGAGAATTTTGTAAAGAAATATTACACAAGTGAAAATATTACAGCCATATTTGCCTATAAAGAAAAATTTAGGTTTGCAAATGATATGAGAGTTGTTAAAGTGAATGACATAAATGATGTATCAAACTTAACATCAATTTTCTTGCCATCTCAAATCCAAACTGCACCACAAGAAACACCAGAATTATTAATTCAAACAGGGAAATACTATGTTTTTAAAAGAAAGTATAAAACCGGTTTAACATTAAAAAAAGAGGATTATGGGGCAGATTATTTAACTTTAAATAATGGTGTAATGAAAGCATATATTCCAGCTTGTGTTGACTTTTATGTTGAGAGCATTGATAAAACAATATCACTTAATTTAATTCTTGAAAAAGAATTAAACTCTAATGAAAAAGAATATTTCTATAAAGAAGTATATAATGAAATAAGTTCAGACTTTACAGATAGAAATATATTAATTGCAAAATTAATTTCTAGTGATGATAATAATTATTTATCACAGTATTTAACGAAACATATTCTTGAAAAGAATGAGTTGTCACAGCAAATATTAAACTTGAATGTATTGAGCAAAATTTTAACAGAAAGTGATAATGTAGTTCAACTGATTGCTGAACAAATTTTGGAAAAGACAATAAAGGAAATCAATGTATCAAATTTTGCTACATATATTGACTTTATAAAACCAATTCAAAAAATATTGGGATTATCTTCACATGAATTCTTAATGAAAGTAACTCAAAATATTGACAAAGATGAAAAATTATTTAAGAGCATATTAAATGGTAATTATAAGATGATAGAAGCATTGTTGGTAATCAATTTATATGATAAATATTTGGATAATATCATAAATGATGAGAAAATAAATGCTGATAATGAACTAGCCTTGGAATTTGAAAAAACAAGGAATAGATTGGAACATCTTAAACAATTATTAGGTATAAAATCTACTACTGATTATGTAATTGACGGTAGTTATAATATGATAGATTTAATAAATAACTACGTTGAATTTGAAAAATCTTATAACTATTTAGTTAAGTATAAGGAATTTTCAATTGATAAATTTAGTGAAATTGAAAATTATAACAGCATAATTAAACCTATTTATGAGTATGCAATTATTGAGCAACAATCATCATATAAACCAGAGAAAATTACATTTGATTTTATTGATAATAAAATTAAAAGAGGTGATTTTAAATCGGCAGTTGCAGATATGGTCATAAAAGTTGATTATGACCTAACAAAGGAATTGTCATTAAATAATAGTAATGAAATGGATTTTTATGATAAAATAGTGTTAGCAGAAAATAACAAACTAATAAAACCAAACGAAGCAAGTTTATTACATACATTAAGAATATGTAGAAATAAGTTATTGCACCCAAGCAAAGATGAAATACATTTTAACATTGATGAGTTAAATAAATGGAATGAATATATTTTCAAAAGCGAGGTAAACAATGAGCCATCAAGCAAGAATTGATTTTGAAGGTCAAGCAATACAGTGTTGTAGCATTTGTAAAACTGCTGAAAATACATTGTCTGACATTGATACTATCCTAAAAAAAATAGAAGATAACTCATCATTGTTGTTAAATGAAGATAGTAAAAAATTAAGAGAACAACTACTGAAAGAAAAAGATAATCTTAATAAAGAGATTAATAGTCTAAAACAATTAGCAGAGGAACAAAAGCAAAAAGGTATTGTATATGGTGAAGTAGATACAAGTCGTGAAATCGTTAATAAAGCGAATTTATTATTAAGTAGATGTAATAGCTTTAGTTCTCAAAGGATATACGAATATGAAACACTTTTAAAGAGAATTCTTGCAACAAGTGTTAGTGATAGAAATAAATTATTACAAAAACAAATCAGTGGGACAGTCGCTTTTAGTAAAGAACTATATGAACAATTTAATAAGATTGAAGATGTTGTGCTAAAAGATTATGTTTATTTAGAATTAATCAAAGAAAACAATATTGGTAAGAGTTTTGATGAAATCGTAAAACAAGCACAGATAATATTGGATAGTGAAGTCAATAAAACTATTAGTGATAATAAAGAAAACATTATTGAAAAAATTACAAAACAACTTAAAGATATCAATCTGGAACAAAATGAGATTGATAAGATAGTTAAGGTAGAAAAGTTTGATAGTTCTTCATTACAAAAAATTCAAGAACAAACCAATAAAGAAATTGTTGATGAGCATGTAAGAAAAGAAGCTTTAAAATGTATCATAAAATCAATTGAACAAAGAGGTTTTATTGTTGACAAGAAAAATATAAAATTACAACGAGATAAAAATCAAGTGGTTTTAATAGCACAAAAGGTTAATGGTCAAACAGCAGAATTTCAAGTTTTCCTTGATGGAAGATTTATATATAAATTTGATGGATATGAAGGCCAAGCTTGTCAGAAAGATATAAATCCATTTTTAGAGGATTTAGAAAAAATTTATGGAATTAAAGTTACAAAATCAGAAACATTATGGAGTAATCCAGATAAAATTTCCACAATGAAGTATCAGACATATAATACAAACAAAGATAAAAAATAGGAGGTGAACTTATATGGCATTAGAAATTGGTTTTAAAAGAATAAAAAGAGAAGTCGGTATTAAAAGGTGCGTTATCATTGACGGCAATGTCGGTGATGTTTACCTTGATGACAAAAATCAAATTGTTGACTTAAAAAAGTATTTAACAGAAATGCTTGAAGATTTAAAGTATGACGATATTGTTTATTGGGATAGAGTAAATGGAATTGAGGGTGATATAAGTAGTCTTAAAATAACCGAAGAAAAAGAAGTTGAAGGTGAAGAATACTCGCTTGATGATGAAGGTGAAAACCAAAATACAACTATATCAAATGGAAACTTTAAAGAACCAAGTGAAATCTTTAATTTGGTTTTTAAAAACTTAACAAATAAAAATAGAAAAACAGTATTTATATTAAATTGGTCAGATTATCTTTTCTCAAATGGTGGTCAACACGATAATGAAGAAAGACAAAATTTAACATTGTTGGGCAAATCAATTAAAGATAAAAAAGTTAATTATCTATCAACAGATGTAAATGAAAGCACAATTATACTTATCACAAACAAGTTGTCAAATTTTCCATTGTCTTTTTATCAAGCAAACCCAGAAGTTTCAACAATAACTTTGTCTAAACCAGACAGATTGGAAAGACGTAGATTATTGGAAAAAATTGAAGCAGGATTTGAACTTAAATTCAATCCGGGCGAAACTTTGTTAAATAGCAGTAGAACAAATGAATATATTGATGTTTTGGAAGATTTTACCAATAGAGAAATAATACAAATGGCAAAACTTTCAAGAAAGGAAGAAAAGTTAACATTTGATAAACTATACTTATTATTCAAATATGGCGAAAAGGATAATCCTTGGGAAAAACTTGCTTATGAAGATGTTAAAAACATCAAGAAGAAATTATCTGAAAGAGTTGTAGGACAAGATGAAGCAATTGAAAAGATTGAGAAAACAGTTGTTAAAGCATATATGGGTTTAACAGGTTTACATAAGACATCAAGTAGGTCCATGCCAAAAGGGGTGTTCTTCTTTGTAGGACCAACTGGTGTTGGTAAAACAGAACTTTCAAAAGCACTTGCTAAATTCTTATTTGGTGATGAGCAGGCTTGTATTAGATTTGATATGAGTGAGTATGCACAAGAGAATTCAGACCAAAAATTAATTGGTGCTCCACCGGGATATGTTGGATACGAGCAAGGTGGACAATTAACAAATGCTATAAAAGAAAAACCATTTAGTGTAATTTTATTTGATGAGATTGAAAAAGCAGCTAAACCAAATCCAAGAATACTTGATATTTTCTTACAAATACTTGAAGATGGAAGATTAACCGATAGTAAAGGCGAAACAGTATATTTTAGCGAAAGTATAATAATCTTTACATCAAATCTTGGTGCAAGTGAAGTTAAACCGTCTGATAATAAAGAAGAAACAGCGGAAGAATTTATTAAGATTGTTAAGAATTATTTTGATAACGAAATAAAAAGACCAGAAATTCTTGGAAGAATTGGTTATAGTAATATTATTCCATTTAATTTTATTCTTGATGATGAGTTTGCTATCCAAATTGCAAAGAGTAAATTAAATCCAATTAAGAAAGGAATTCAAGAAAAATACAGACTTGATTTAGAGTTTGAAAGCGAACTTAATTTTATCAGATATATTTTAAAGAGAGTTGATAAATCAAAAGGTGGTAGAGATATTCTTAATGCAATTAATGATATTTTACTTGATGAATTATCAATGTTCTTGTTTAACAATAAACAAGATTTAGGACTATATAAAGGTTCAAAATTACTTGTCAAAACATCAGACAAAGGATTAGAGTTTAGTTTTAATGATTAAGTTTAATGTTGCACTTATAAATATATGCACAGAAGTAGAAGGTCCATTTAAAAGATTGTGTATATGGTTTCAGGGTTGTAATAGAAATTGCAAAGGTTGTTGTAATAAGGCATTACAACCTTTAAAACCGGCTAATATCATTTCTCTTGAAGATTTACTTGAAATAATAAGAAAAAGTAAAATAGAGAACAAAATAGAGGGGATAACACTAACAGGAGGGGAACCACTCTTACAAACCGGTTTAGTTAAACTACTTGAAGAAGTTAAAAATTTGGAATTAGGCATAATTCTTTTTACGGGATATCAATTAAATGAAATTGAAGATAATTTAAAAAGTCAATGTGATATCATCATTGATGGTTATTTTGATGAGCAGAAAATTGATAACAATAGAGCATTAGTTGGTTCATTAAATCAAAACATCAATTATATTTCTGATAGATATACAAATGAAAAAGATTGGTTTTATAAAAAGAAGAACTTAATTGAAGAAATAAATGTTGGAAATGATATTATCTTTAATGGTGATAAACTATAAGATTATCTAAACGTTAGTAGTATAATATAAAAAGGACTCAAGTTTATTTTGAGTTTTTTTTGCTAGTTTCAAAAGGTACTGACCTTATTCTCGCTCTTTTTGGAACAGATAAAATTTAACGTTATAGATAAACTGAACGATAAAAAGCGGATAATCCGCAAAAAACTGCTTAAATAATTTTTTAAGCAGTTTTTTAAATCCAACAAGTAATTTTCCGATAGTAAGCGGATAATCCGCCTAAATAGGAACAAATAAAACTTGGCGTTATGGATGCACTGGACGATAGTAAGTGCCTAAGGCACCTTAAATTTTTTTATAGAGTTTTTTGCCGTGAGTGTATAGAAGTGAGTAGAACACAATGCATAGCAACGTTATAAAGGCAAGATAGATTGAATAGTATGCTTCAAGGCTCATCACTGACAATATCTCGTTTGGCAGGGTGAAAAATATAAGAAAAGGTATAAGTGATATAAGTATGGCACTGAGCATGGATATGAAAAGGCTCAGACTTTGTTTGACCGCCTGTGACTCACTTGTCCAGTTGAGCTTAGGCCATTTAAGGTTGCAAAGCAGTCCAAGTCCAGCGAATGCGATAGTGCTGATGCAAGGGATTAATATTGCAAGAATTGCAAGCGAAAATGAACAACCTGTGATTACAATAAAAATTATACTACCGACTATAACAAACGGCAACGTCAAAAACAGGTTAAATGACAATTTTGCGTTAAAGATTGTGCTCACGGGTATCGGTAGGCTCTTCAAAATATACAGTTTTTGCCCTTCTATTGAAATTGATGCCGACGTTGGAACGCCTATACCTAAACACATTGAAGAAAAGCACACATATATTGTAACGAAAAATTCAGCAGGGAATGAGCTGCCTATTGCATCTGCCATATTTCTTGCTCCTATGCCCATAGAAATTGCAAGCACTATCACCATGATAGGACCTATTATTGAATTTATTAGGTAGACAGGGCTTGAGAAAAATGTTTTTGTTTCTTTCTTGATAAGAGCAATATAGGTAGATGATTTTTTAAACACAAGTGTCTTTTTGCTTTGTTTTTTGCTGTTTGTTGAAGAAAATCCGCTGTTTATCTTCTTATATCCAAGCGTTATTATGCCAATGCTTAATAGTGCAAAGGCTAAAGTTATGGCAAGGAATATCAAAAAGCTTATAAATGAGCCAGTTGTCATTGCTTCAAAAAGAAAATAAATGTGAGAAAAAGCTATTTTGAGCCACAGTGGAATGCCATTTGCAAAAAGGTCTTGCATAAGTCCGCTGTTTACAACTGTTATAAACGCAATAAGTCCAACTGTCAAAACAATCGTTAAAATTGTGTTGACAATCTTCTTATTTTTAAGCTTATATGTGACAGCACTTATTATAAATGCCAGAGCCGCTCCTATAATTTGCGTGAAAGTTGGCAGGAAAAATATCGCAATTATGCAGTAAATCACAGCTTCAACCGTTATAGGGCAGAAAAGAAAATAAACAATAAAAGCAGGGAATGCTATCATAAAGCCGTATACAAGTGAAATAAAATAAGAGCTTAGATACTTTGCAGTTATTATTGACGGCGTTTTGATTGGTAAGCTTGCTAAAAGGTCATAGTCCTTATTTTTGTAGTATTGGTTTTGCGCGTCATACATAGTCATCATTAGCACTATAAATGCGGCAAACATAAGCCCAAGCACAAGCACATATTCCGGGTGACCAATAGGTTGAAATTGCAGTGCCGTTCCATAGTAGGCATACCCCATAGCAAAGGCTACAATGATAAAGATAGCAATTATTAGGAAGGTATTTGCAAGTGCACTTGTTCGCTTTTTAGACCTATAAAGCTGCGAAAGTGACTGCTTAAAATAAATCATTGTAAGGTTAATTATGTTTTTCATTTTCAAGCTCCAAGAATATATTTTCAAGACTATCGTCACTTGTGATTTCTTGCATAGTGCCAAATTTTATAAGCCTGCCTTCTTTAATAATTGCAACATGAGAGCAAATCTTCTCTGCCACATCTAAAACATGGGTGGAATAAAAGATGGTCACTCCATTGTTTGCAAGCTCTTGCATTATATTTTTAAACTCATGACTGCTTATTGGGTCAAGTCCAACAAAAGGCTCGTCAAGCAGCAATACCTTAGGGTTATGAATAAGTCCAGAGACTAAGGCAAGCTTTTGTTTCATCCCATGACTGTAACTCGATATAGGGGAGCTAAGGTCATTGTAAATTCCAAGACGCTTTGCATATTCTTCAATTTTCGCCTTGCGCTCTTCTTTTGCCATAGAAAAAACGTCGGCAATAAAATTCAAATAGTCATTTCCTTTCAAGTGGTCGTATAGGTCGGGGTTATCAGGAATATAGGCGAGCTGTTTCTTTGCTGCCATTGGGTCTTTTTGAACGTCTATTTTGTCAACGAGAATCTCTCCTTGTTCAAAATCAAGTATCCCTGCAATGCACTTTAGTGTTGTGGTTTTGCCTGCTCCATTGTGCCCAATAAATGCACAGATTTGACCATCCTGCACAGTCAGAGACAAACTGTCAACTGCAACTTTTTCTCCGAACTTCTTTGTAAGGGCGTAAATTTCTAACATCTATAGCTCCTAAGGTTTCAAAATTATAGTTTGATTATATCATATTTAAGTATGTATAGTCAAAGTTATTTATGCTTTAATGGCTCACATAGGGAATAAATTGTCGAATTAAATGTTTGGATTTATAATTGCTAGAAAAATCTGTGACACTTTATTAATATAATAAAAAAGCATGAATTTTTCTCATGCTTTTATTGTTTTCTAATTTATTCAGCTTCTTGGTCGCTGCTTTCGCGTTGTGGCTCAACTTTTGTTGTGTCTCTATATAAATCGTTGAAAATTGGTGATGATTTCAAAATTCTTGTTTGTTCAGTAACAGCACTTGATAGGTAGTTGATTGTTTCAAGGTCGTCAACTGGCTTTAAGCAATATTTACCATCCTTGTCAACGCCTACGATAGTGTCTATAACCTTGCTCATATCAATTCCAATTTCGTCGCCGTTGTAAAGGTAGATATTAAGTGCACCTACAATAGCAGTATCGTTTGGAGTAACATAATTTGGAAGGTCAACTCGTTCTCTCATTTTATAGTTAGACCAACTTGTTTTTTCAGCTTTCCATGCATTGCCAACGAAGAGAGCTTTTAAAGACTTTGTGAAGTATGAATTGTTAAAGATTTCTCTTGCCTTAGGATTTTTGTCAAGTTCAAGAAGTAAAAACTTAAACTTTCCGCCTAAATCATTGGTATCGTATCCTGTTTCGTTATCAGTGTAATGTAATTCTCCAGAAAGAGCCTGCATGATATGTTGTGGCAGGATTGCCTTAGCTGTTGAAAGGTCGCCTTTTTTAGCAAAGATATTGCTTAGCAAAGTGTAGATATTTATATTGTTGTTCTTTATATATAGAATCTGGTCCTTAGTAAGATTTCTTTTCTGTGCAAAATCTTTATCGAATAAAAATGGATTTTTCTCTGTCATAAACTTCTCCTTTCGTCAATATATCGATTTTTTCAAATATATGATACCACACTTTTTTTTATTTGTAAATAGCAAATTCAAATTTTTGCATACTTTTTTCGATTTTTCACATCATATTTGCATGAAAAATTCGGTTAGCAAGGGTGCAATCAAATTGATTGTGAGTGGAATTGTCTGTAAAATTTTCGGCGCACTGTTCAGACTTCCACTAACAAACATACTTGGAATTGCGGGAATAGGCGGCTATCAAATGGTTATGTCGCTGTATTCTTTGACGCTGGGCTTTGTCTCTGGCGGGGTGACAAATGCTCTTTCAAAGCTTGTTTCTTCAAGCAGGGCAAGGGGCGATTATAAAGCCATCGGCGGCTACTATCATTATGCACTTTTGTTTTCACTTTCTTTAAGTTTGGTTTTTGGTCTGTTTTTTGCATTACTTTCAAAACCCATTGCTGCTTTGCAAGGGTTCGATGGGGCATCTATTTCTTATATGCTGCTTGCACTTCTTCTGCCACTTGGGGCACTTATCGGCACTTTTCGCGGAATTATTCAAGGCCATGAAAACATGACGCCTACCGCAATAAGTCAAATTATAGAGCAGTCAGTAAAATTTGCCTTTGGGCTTGTGTTTGCATATATCTTGGGCAAGTTCGGCGTTGGCTCTGGTGTTTTTGGTGCCTTTTTAGGCATAACTGTCTCTGAAGTCTTGGCAGCAATTTTTTTAGCGGTTATGGTAGTTAAAAAAGTCAAAATTAGGGCGGCAAAAGCTCCTGTGCGTTCAGAATTTTTCAAGGCGGTGCTTCCGCTTACCTTCAGCGGCTCTGTGCTTCCGCTCACTTTTGCTATAGAAGCTCTAATAATAACCTCACTTCTTTTAAGGGCGGGAATAGAAAGCGATTCTGTCACCACACTTTATGGCTTGCAAAGCGGCGTTGTTGGAGCCATTTTGCACTTTCCGCTCGTGATTTCTCTTTCTGCGGCAACCGCGATGCTACCTAAAATATCCTATCTTTCTTCGCAAGATGATATTGACGGACAAAAAGCGGTTACAAATAAGGCGTTTAGCATCATGTGGTTTTTTCTTATTCCATTAGTGATAGGGATAATTTCGATATCAAGAGAGCTTTATCGAATTATATATTCAAACATAGTTGAAGGCTATATAGACGTTGCCTATCAGCTTACGCTCTTAGGCGGCTTTGCCATAGTCTTATCGGCAATAACACAACTTTTAAACTCAATTTTGCAGGCAAAGGGATTTTATAACTATTCGCTGTTATTTAATATTGTAGGCGGAGTTTTTAAGATGTTATCTCTTATAATCTTAGCGCCGATAAGCAAGATAAATATTTTTGCAATTCCTATATCCAACATCATTCTTTATTCAATAATTTGTATTTGTGCACTTGTCAAACTTGGCGGACTTGTTAGGGTCAATTTTTATAATTTAATGTTGCCACTGCTTGCTTCTTTTATAATGTATATGGTTATAAGATTGTGGCTAAGCTATCTGGGCGGCGTTTGGGGAGTGCTTATAGCTGTCGTGCTTGGCGGGGTTATCTATCTTCTTTTATGCCTGCCGCTTATCATTGATTATGGCAAAGATTTGATGAAAAGACGAAAAGTTAAAGTTTAGGGAGTAAAAGACCTTATCTTAACTTGAAGTGAATTTTTATCACTGCAAAATTGATAAGGTTTTTTATAAAATAACTTTATTTTTCTTCTATCTCAAGATTTTCAAAATCAAATAGGTTGCTATCAAAAAATTTTGCCATAGACATATCAAGTGCTTTTATGATAAGAGCCATGTTTTTAAAATTAGGTGTTTGATATTTGCAATTCAATATATCTGTCATAGTGCTGTGATAAAGCCCTGTTTCTATAGCAAGTTTATATTGCGTCATCTTCTTTTCTTTCAAAATTTCTCTTATTCTTAATGCTATTGCCTTGTTTAGTTTCATCAATACTTCTTTGTTGTTTTTTATTTATATTTATTGAAAAAATAAAAAATAATTTGAAATTTTCTTTTTATAGGTTATCAAATTTTTAAAAATAAATCAAATGTTAATCTTTATTTGCAAAATTTGTGACAAACTGCTACACTTTAGGTATGAAAATAGGCAATATTGATTTTAACAACAATTTAATTTTAGCTCCAATGGCTGGGGTTAGTGACGTGGGGTTTAGGGAAGTATGTTCGCTCTTTGGTGCTGATGCAACCTATAGCGAAATGTTGTCGGCTAGAGCAATGCTGCATAATCCGCACAAAACACAGCTTATGACGATTTCTTCACCCTATGAAAAGATAAAGATAGGGCAGATATTTGGGCATGAGCCAGAGATTATGGCTCAGGCTTTATCAAATCCGCTGCTTGATGGTTATCAAATTATTGATATAAATATGGGTTGTCCTGCACCTAAGATTGTGAAAAATGGAGAAGGCAGTGCACTTATGAAAAATCTTCCACTTGCAAGCAAAATTATTGAGCAGTGTGTAAAAGTGGCAAAAGTGCCGGTGTCTGTCAAGTTTAGGCTGGGCTACAACAGTGATATAAGCAGAGAGTTTGGAAGAATGTGCGAAGAAAGCGGGGCAAGTTTTGTGACGCTGCATGCAAGAACAACCGAGCAGGGTTACAGCGGCAAGGCAGATTATGAAGCGATTGCCACTTTAAAACAGACATTAAAAATTCCTGTTGTTGGGAATGGCGACGTGATTGACAGGGAAAGCTATCAAAAAATGCTTGAAACAGGGGTTGATGGAGTTATGATTGGACGTGGCTCGCAAGGCAAGCCTTGGTTGTTCAGTGAGCTTCTTGGCAAAGAATTTGAAGGCAATAAATTTGACGTGATAAAAAGGCATGTTGAAGTGTTAAGAAAATATTATGACGAGACTTGGCTTACACTTTATATGCGAAAGCATTTTCTTTGGTATGCGTCGGAAGTGGAAGGTGCAAGCAAGATTAGGCTTTCTCTTGCCACAAGCCCGTCAATAGACCACAGTCTCAAACTTTTAAAGGAATTATTTGACAAAAAGTTTTGAATTAAGATATAAAATATGTAAAATATTAGTATAGGGGAGAAAGCATGAAAAGAACTATAAAAGATCTTGTAAATTTAAAGGGAAAGGTTGTGCTTTTGCGTGTGGATTTCAACGTTCCAACCGATGATGGCGGAAAAATTCTTGATACCACTCGTATTGACAACGAGCTTCCAACTATAAAATATCTATCTGAGCAGAAGGCAAGAATTGTGATTTTATCTCATCTTGGCAGACCTGAAGGCTATGACGTTAGAAAGTCACTTTGGCCAATTTCAATTATTCTGTCAAGAAAGCTAGACTGCAATGTGTCTTTTTGCAACTACTGCATAGGCGAAGAAGTCAAGGAGAGAATAAAAACACTTCCAGAAGGTGACGTGCTGCTTCTTGAAAATGTGCGTTTCTATAAGGAAGAAGAGCAGTGTGATATGAAGTTTGCAAGAGAGCTTGCTTCAATGGCTGATATATTTGTTGACGATGCTTTTGGTGTTGCACATAGAAAACATGCAAGCAATTTTGGCGTGGCAAGAATACTTCCTAATGCAATCGGCTTTTTAATGGAAAAAGAAATCAATGCGTTAAATCAAATTTTAGAAAATCCAAGAAGACCGTTTGTGGCAGTGATTGGCGGTGCAAAAGTGTCAACAAAAATAAAAATCCTTGAAAAGTTTATTGAAAAAGCAGATACCATCTTGATAGGCGGTGCTATGGCGTATACCTTCCTTAGGGCTATGGGACAAGACGTTGGACAGTCTATTGTGAACAGCGAGAGTATCCCGGTTGCCCAAAGCATTTTAGACGCCGCTCGCGATGCTGGCAAAAAGATACTTTTGCCTATTGATCACGTTGCATTGCATGCAAAGAGCAAAACTCTTGTCACCACAAGCAAAATGTATGGTGATTTGATAGGCTTTGATATTGGACCTAAAACTATTGAACTATATAAGCAAGAATTAGACGGTGCCGGCGAAATTTTCTGGAATGGTCCAATGGGTATGTATGAAAACAAAGCATATCGAAATGGAACGCAAAGCATAGCAGAAATCATTGCTCACACTAAGGCTTACACTAGTGTTGGCGGTGGGGACACTGTGGCTACCGTCAATTTGTTTGGGCTTTCGCACAGGTTTGACTACATCTCTACAGGTGGCGGAGCAACTCTTAAATATCTTGAAGAAGGCTCTCTGCCTGCCATCGACGTTATCCAGGAGAAGATACTATGATTGATATTGTTATCGCAAACTTTAAAATGAACCAAACTCCAGAAGAAACAAAAAACTATCTTATGACCTTTCTTTCAAGATTTGACGAAAAGGTGGACTTAACGCTTTGTTTGCCATATACTTCTCTTTCAACGGGAGAATATCTTTGCAGGGGGAAGGCTGTCAGGCTTGGAAGTCAAAATATAAGCGAAGATGAAGAAGGCAGAACGACGGGCGAGATAAGCGGAAGAATGCTAAAGGCAAGCGGGGTCGATTTCTGCTTAGTTGGTCATAGCGAGAGAAGAAAAAAGTTTAAAGAAGACAGCAAAATAGTCAACAAAAAGATTAAGTCAGCTTTAAAAAATGGCTTAGGAGTTATTCTTTGCGTTGGGGAAAGCTTGGCAGAGCATAACACTTTGAAAACCTATGAAGTGCTGCGTGAGCAAATAGAGAATGCACTCAAAGGGCTCTATGAAAATGAGCTTGAGCGTATTATAATCGCATATGAGCCTATTTGGGCTATCGGCACAGGGGAAACGCCGATGGCGAAAGAGATAACGATGGCAGTTAAGGAAATAAGAAAGGTCATCGCGGACGATTTCTCGCCGGCTGCAGCTGACAATATAAAGGTTGTCTATGGTGGAAGTATAGACAGCAAGAATGTAAAGCAATTTACAAGCTGCAAAAATTTGAATGGCTTGCTTATAGGTGGTGCCTGCCTTGACCCGAATAGTTTGCTAAAAATTATATCCTTATTATAACCTTATTAGGTTGATTTTTGACATTTATATTTAAGAGTTTTGCTAAATATAAAGTTAAAATTAAATATATTTACGAAAAAAGAGCAAATTTTTGCTCTTTTTTATTTTATTTTTTATATAAAATTAAATTTTTTATTTTTTAACAATTTTTATTTTAGATTTTAATATTGACATTTTTGTAAAAACTTTTTAAACTTGTTGTGACAGAACATTAGCTTTAAGATAAGGAGAAATAATGAAAGAAAAATCGTCTAAATTTATTTTAGCAATTATTATTGTGCTTGTGGGAATTTTAGTCGCCGCAGGGATTTTGATTGGGTGGAATCATAAAAGTCAAGTTAGTTTTTCGCAGTCAGTCAACTCAAAAGTCGGGCAAGAGATGAAGGTGCTTGGCACAACGGAGAGAACGCTTCCGGAAGTTTCTAATGAAGGGCTTTCAAGATATCCTGTCTATGGCACGGCACTTGGCACGACAACTGAAGAGAGAGATCAGCTTATAGAAGAAAGCAGCTATCTTTTGGCATCGTCAAGCACTTATGATTCAATGGATGAAAATGGCAATCTTTATCTTAATGGAGAGCTAACAGGGCGAAAACTATATAAGCATACAGCATCTGCTGGGATGTATTATGGTGACGTTGATGACAATGAACCTGCAGTTATCAAACAAATTTCTATCTCTCCAAGACCGCTTGGAAACTACATAACTGGGCTTTACGCTCCAACAGGTGAAGTTATCAAGATAGAAATATCGCAAGAAGATTTAGAGAGAACAGGCGGGCTTCAAATAACTATAGGTCAGGCATCGCTGACAAACGAAGTCAACAACATCTGGGCAGCAAGAGAATTTAATCGTATGGCGGTGATTGCAAATGTTATGACGGTTAGCACAGCGACCGCTTATGTTGGCTATTTTTTAGGCGGACCTATCTATGTGACGCTTATAAACAATGCCGATTTTACTGTGACAATCTCGGGTGCAGTTGAGTATATGCACTATATCTACGGGCTTACCACTGAAGAAGAATTTGAGAGAATGAAAGCTTTTTCAGCGCCATATTTTGACCTAGAAATTTGGGACAATTCTGTCCGCCATTCAGGACCAAGACGATATGCGCCTACAGATTATGACAATTTGACAAGGGCTGCCGAGCTTTGGGAGGAAATATCACTCACATCAAAGCAAGCACAGGCTCTAGGGCAAATATAGGTATTGATATCTTATATGACCCATTTATTGCAGCGGGCAGTGCGGTGGCGTTTGTTGGGCGAAATTGGTGCAATGTGCCGCCAGACTGGATGAGCGGGGCACTAAATTATCAAGAATTTACGACGTCGGGTGCTTGGGGTGTGATACATGAATACAACCACCATTTTCAGTGTTTCGGTTTTGCATATAGTGATGAAGTTTCAAACAATGCAATAAGTCTGCTCTCTTATATTTTATACACAAACATCTCAGCAAGTCGAAGCTATAATGACAGCACGCTTTCTGGGTGGAATAGATTCACAGACCCTTCACGTAGCCTGAGAGAAACAAAAAGCAATGCGGCAAGCGGCACAGTGCAGAGTTCGCTTAACAGCTATGCAGATATCATTCATGCCTTTGGCGTTGATGTGTTTATAGATGCAACACAATACAATCCAAATAGGTATGGAGTCGATAGTTGGTATCAAGCACTATGCGAAGCAACGGGCTATGACATGACTTATTATTTTGAAGAGCTCTTAAATCAAACGGTGTCTGACAATATGAAAGCACAATATAACACAGGCGATAGACCAATATTTGTGCCGATAGCATCAATTTATCAGACAGGCAGAAACTTTTATCAAGACGAGCAAGAAGTATTTATTGAAACCATCAAGCCTTTTGAAATTCCGAGTGGCGAGAACTTTACTCTAGATTTCAATCAATATCTGATTGTGCCGAGTGGCTTTACATTTGCAATAAAATCTGTATCACAACCACAATATGGAAGCATTGAAAAGACAGCCGATAACGTCTATGTCTACATTCCTAGCAATGAAACATATTCAGGAACTTTTAAGGTTGTCGTGTCGCTGCAAAACGACAATATAACAACGCCTGACATAACTCTTACAATCAATTTAAAGCAAAAAGATGGCGGCAATCAGGAATATGATTTCACAAGCGAGACAGTTTATCCAAGAAATTACACATATTCAAAAGATATTTACGCTGATTTTTCAATACAAAGCATAGTATCTCATGAAAACTTTGGTGTGTGGGATGACGATGAGATATACAGTTTTCAGAATATCATAGATGGAGACACGTCCACCGCATATCACTCAAATAGAGACAATATTTTGTCAGCAGACAATCCGTTTATATTGACTGTGGACTTAAGTGAGACCACTCTTTATAACAAAATGACTATCACAGGCTACACAAACAGCCAGCGCCACATGCCTATCACCTTTGACCTTTATGTTGGTACAAGCCTTGATGATATGCACCTTGCGGGCAGTTATCAAAATTTGACCTATAGCAATAGAACGTTATCGGTAAATTTTGACGAGCAGGAGCTACGTTATTATAGGCTTGTTGTAACAGACACCGACACACACCGCTATGTTGCAATAAATCAAATTGACTTTTCTTATAGCCTAAGCGGAATGAAAGAGTATACGCCTGACGAACTTAACTACTATTCCTATGGCTTTGGAAAGTATGGTTTTACAAAAGAATATATGTTATCAACCTATGGCTATTGTATAAGTGGTGATGGCTATATAAAATATACATTCACAGGCAGTCAGATTGCTTTCAATGTTAGGCAAAACGAAGAGTGTAAGATTAGGGTAAGCGTGGACGGGAATTCAACAACACTGACGTTAAGTGCATACAGTGAAAAGACGCTTGCTTATTACGTATCACTTTTTGAAGAAGGGAAACATACACTTGAAATAAAAGTTTTAGAAGGAATATTAAATCTGTCTCTTATACACATCTCCGAGCCCACGAGACACTGAGCGATC
>ERZ1090861.588-NODE-588-length-21712-cov-26.066260_pt1 | contig 21712 bp, 20 predicted proteins | sample MGYA00478482_ERZ1090861 | MGnify/ENA primary metagenome ERZ1090861 (study PRJEB33644, sample SAMEA5815744) | chicken gut metagenome | biome: Chicken; feature: Gastrointestinal Tract; material: Caecum | place: Ireland | collected 2019-01-01 | study: A study of the... | reverse complement strand
CTGGTATTTTACTGCATATTCCTCTATTTGTCAGGTTTTGTTAGGTGCTCTTAATTGTAACTATGAGGTGATATTGTGAAAAACAAGGAAGCAAACTTTCAGATTCTAAAAATAGCTGCGATGCTCATGATTGTTTCTCATCATCTTGTGGCAAAGAATGCATTTAACATTGACACGCAGGTTATAGGAATAACAGGTAATAAACTTGCATTGCAGATACTAGGAAACAATGCTTTTATTGGCAATAACCTGTTCTTTTTGGTTTCGGCGTGGTTTCTAAGCTCAAAGAAAGAAGATGCTATTAATACCCAATATTCAATAAGGTCTTGCCTAAGAATTGAAAAAACGGTTCTGTTTTATAGCTATGTGATGTGCATGACCATGCTGATTTTCTGGGGGGTAAACAAAAGCACACTCCTTCAGTCTATATTCCCAACAATAACGGGAATGTGGTGGTATCCAACCACTTATATGATTTTCCTCATGATTTGGCCGTTCTATCATCATGCACTCCTTAGATTCTCTATCGAGGATTTAAAAAGATATGTTGTGATAATTTTTTCAATTTGGAGTCTTTCAACATTAATTCCATTTGCAAATGCTGGTTCAAGTGCTCTTGGAGCATTTTTAATGCTCTACGCAATTGTGGTTTTGATTAGAAGGCTAAATATTACGTTTCAGAACCACAGAAAAATGTATTGCGGTTTCATTGTGATTCCGTATGTGTTGGCAGTTTTAAGCATTATAGTATTGGATTTATTGGGAAAGAATATCACTGCGGCCGCACAATACAGTTGCTATTTTATGCGAGGAAATTTTCGACCTGTTTCAATGATAGTATCCATAGGACTATTCATGTAGGGAACCACATGGAAATTGAAGCCAAATAAATTAATAGATTGGCTGGCGGATGCGACCTTTGGAATATATCTTTTCCATATGTATCCTCCAGTTATGAAGATTCTGTTTGAAAGGATTTTTTTGATTCAAGGTGTGATAGATAAACCATATGCTGTTCTTTGGCTCATTGTGATTACAATGGTGATTTTTTTACTGGGCTTATTGATTGATACATTGCGAAAAGCATTGTTTAATGTTTGCAATCTTTTACTGAGTCGGATTCAAGTCAGGAATAGCCGTGGCGTTTAAATGAAATTACGGCTCAGACTCCTTGAGGTTGAGTCTGGACTGTTTTTTATGGGAGAGAGGAATGTTATGAATAAGGAAAATTACAGAAAATATTCAGTTCTCATGTCAGTATATCACAAAGAGAAACCAGAATATTTGAGACAGGCAATTGAGAGTATTCAAAAACAGTCCTTTCTCACAGATGATTTTGTGCTGGTGTGTGATGGCCCACTAAATCCTGAACTCGATGCTGTGATTGCAGCAAAGCAGCAGAAGATGGGCGACACTTTGAACGTTGTCCGGCTGGCAAAGAACGGTGGTCTCGGCAATGCTTTGAATGAAGGTATCAAGCACTGCAAGAATGAGCTGGTTGCCCGGATGGACAGCGATGATATTGCTTATCCGGATCGGTGTGAGAAACAGATTCATGTGTTCAATACGCACCCGGAGGTGAGCATTTGCTCCGGTGTCGTAGAAGAATTTGCGACGGATCCGGAGGCTGTGGATACGAGGCGCGTTCCGCCGGAAACCAATGCGGAGATCGTGGAGTTTGCGAAGAAGCGCAATCCGTTCAACCACCCCTGCGTGATGTACAAGAAAACGGCGGTCGAGTCAGTTGGCTCGTACCAAGACTTTTATCTGCTGGAGGACTACTACCTTTGGCTGCGGATGTTGATGGCCGGATATCAGGGTTACAACATTCAGGAGCCGCTGCTCCATATGCGGGCTGGTTCTGAAATGTACTTAAGGCGCGCAGGCTGGAAGTATGCTAAGACGCAGATGAGACTGTTCAAGTTCATGAAGGACAGCGGGTTTATTGCGAACGGTCAGTACATGAAAAGCTGTGTGATTCGCAGCGGATCTGCGTTGGCCCCGAACTGGCTCCGGAAGTATATATTTGAGAAAGTGCTGAGAAAGTAAAAGAAAAAATAATTGCAAAAACTATGCAAGGAGAGACACGGATGAACATTTTAATTGTGTCAATGCATTTTAGCCCTGGTTTTATTGGTCATATGAAAGCGTGGTATAAACTGAGCAAAGAATGTGGCTATAATACGAAGCTGTTTTTTGATCAAAAGTACGAAAATTACTTTGATGTAAATGAATATGATTATACGACTGAGTTGAATGAGGTAGAGGGGTTCCACCCCAACTTCGCCGTTGTTCAAAATACCGGCTTTGAAAATATAGAGCTTTTCAAATGGTGCACAAAACACAGCTGTAAAATTTTCTATATTTTGCATGAACCGTATATGGGCGTGAGGGAATTGCTAAAAGACGGAAACTATTTCGCCAAACAGGCTGTTGCCTGTATTTTGAATGTGTGGCTTTGTGCGAGAGCAACAAGAGTTATACTGTGTTCTCAATATGCCGAGGATAATTGCCGTAAGTATATGAAAGGAGCATATAAAAAAGAGGTTTTCTTGCCGTTGCTTTTCTTAGATGACTATCATCAGGAAGAAAACATAGCTAGAGAATACTTTTCGATGATTGGGACATATGCAGAGCCACATGGTTCAGATATATTTATTAAACACATTAAGGAGGCATATGAAATCGGTTCAAAACAGAAATTTCAGATCGCAACGCGAAGTGATATTACAGATATGATTTCGGATCCCATTTATAAAAAAATGCAGGATGAAGGACAACTTTTAGTACAACAGGGGAGACCACTGACAGAAGAGGAAATGAGTGCTGCATATCGTCGAAGCGTTGCAACATGGAATGGATACCGGCGTTCTACACAGAGTGGTGTGCTGCCAAATGCTTTTATGCAGGGAACGCCAGTTATTGCAACAAAGTTGGGTAGCTTTGAGGAATTTGTTAAAAATGGACACACAGGGGTATTTATTGATGACTTTGAACAGGCAACTATTACGGATGCTGTTTGCAAAGTGCAAAGGGCTGGAAAAAGCATGAACGAAGAATGCAGAGAGTTCTTTCTAATGCACTTTTATTATAGAAATCAATTGGATGCATTCAAAAAAATAGTTGAGGAAGCAAGAAAAGAGGAAACCATATGATAGTAGCACGATTAAAGGGGGGACTTGGAAATCAATTGTTTCAGTATGCATTTGGCTATACTCTTGCTAAGAGATACGGAGATGAACTGAAACTTGACATTGAATGGTTCGATGGTGAAGGCAATGTGCCGTGGCTGACTCACCGAAAATATGAACTCGACAAGTTTGTGATTCCTTCAGCATCTATAATTTCCCATCATGAATTGCCGCTAGGCGTTCGATTTTTTGGACATCGGCTCATTAGAAAACCATTTGAATATATTAATGTATCTCGTTTTTATCTTGGAAACTGGGCAGTTGTTGGTTCTGATAGCAAATATGATTATTTGAATTTAAAACATCGCCCCAATATTTTCCTTAATGGATACTATGACAACTATGCAGCTGTTTATCTTGAGGAAAGTATTGAAGATTTACGAAAAGAGTTTATCCCTAAGAAAATTGGCAAAAAAACGCAGTCTTTGATTAATGAAGTGTCCGCAAACAATAGTACTGCCATACATGTTAGACGTTCGGATCAGTTGCATGCCAAAGGACATTTAGCGGATGTCGATTACTACAAGAAAGCAATCGAAGTGATTGTTGAAAGGATACCTGATACGCAATTTTATGTATTTAGTGATGACATAGAGTGGTGTAAGGAACAGTTTGCGGGAGTCAATAGAATTAAATTTGTTGATGATACGGATAAAAACGATTCGATTGGTGATTTTGTGTCTATGATGCATTGTAAAAATAATATAATTGCATATAGCACCTATAGTTGGTGGGCGGCCATGTTAAATTCAAATAAAGATAAAATCGTGATTTCCCCGGAATTTTACGATTCGAAAGGCTTTCTACCCAAAGGGTGGAGACAAGTCTGAAAAAATAAAAGTCAAACACAAAATAAAAAGGGCGTAAAAAACCAGGCCATGTAAAAGTGATCGAAAAAACGGTATTAAGTTAGATTACCCGATCGAAGCAGGTGGCGAAATCAAGTAACCTTGTCTTTGAAGAATAAAGATAGCTTCTTCTACAGAAACATTCCGATGCTCAGGCGGTGTATCGGATTTTCGGTAAATCTCAGCATTGTAAGGCTCATGCTTTTTGAGAATGTTGTAAATTGCAGTCAGTAACATTCTTGCAATAGCAATAATAGCCTTCCTATGCCCTCTGCGCTTCTTCGATGCAGAATAACGCTTGTAAACTTCGGGATGCTTGTTTTTGCTTTTGACAGCAGCCAAAGCGCATTGAACCAACAAGGGTTTGATGTACGCTCCTGCGCGGCTGATACGAGTGGTTTTCTTCTTACCGGCGCTTTGGTCATTCTGGGGAGTAAGTCCCGCCCAGGAGCAAAGATGTTTTGATGTGGGAAACACCGACATATCCACACCGATTTCACCGATGACAGAGATTGCCGAAAAGGTTGCTATACCCGGAACAGTACAAACAAGGTCGATTTCGGGAATGTACTTTTCAGCGGTAGAAAGAATCAGGGATTGCAGATTGGCTTTGCACAAATCAAGACTGCTCATGTGGTCACGGATAATACGCAGCTTTTCAGCTTGCTCAGGATATATTTCACCGTCAACAGCTTTAAGAATTTCTTCATCGGTTGCTTTCATGCCCTTCGTTCTGAAAGCAGACACATCGGAGAGCGCCTCCGACGGATCTGCAAGGATATGACCGATGATATTTGAAGAAGCCTTGCCGAAAACATCTGAGAATACGCTGTCAAGCTTTAAGTTAGAAACAGTTAGGCAGTTCTGTGCACGATTCTTCTCACCTGTAGTAAAGTTTGTTAACTTTGTGTGATAGCGAACCAAATCCCTAAGCTGACGAATATCCGCAGGAGGAATAAAGCTGCTGGAAACCAAGTCGTGTTTGAAGATATCGGCAATCCACTTAGCATCTTTCTTGTCGGTTTTCTTACCTCGAATCGCCTTGACATACTTGGGGTGTGCCAAAACGATTTTGCGGTTTGTTTCAAGGATATTGTAGACAGGAATCCAATACTTTCCCGTAGATTCCATACAAACATTCTTACAGTTACTTGCCAAAAGCCAAGATAACAGCTCACGGAGACCTTTTGTAAAGGTAGAAAAGCGATGGCTTTTGTAGGTGGTAACTCCATTTACAGTGGTTGCGATGCAGGCATAGACAAAATCCCGGTGAACATCCAAAAGCCACAGCAGATAGGGTAAACGATTTTGAGCATAATACCGTCCTCTTATTTATATTTGAGAAAACAGGCATTGACTGACTGCTCATTGAAAAACGAGTAGTTAGTCTCTCCAAAGATAAGTCTACGGGGGTACATTGCCCCACATATTTGTGCTTGAAAGAGCAGTCGGTACACATAAGTATACGGTTCGGCTTTTGCTGTGCCCACTCACCTCCACGTACTCTGTAGTGTACCTGTTTCCCCAAGCATATTTTAACACACAATTTTTAATGCTGTGTTGCGGCGCCGGCTTTTTCATGCCTTTTTGTGCCTTGCAGCGCAGCGGAAGGGAATGGTCATAATTATGACAGGAGGAGCCATGAAGATTGCTGTAGTTACGGATAACTTAGAACTAGGTGAGGCGGGCGGAGTCGGAAGTTTCGTATATGAACTTTGTCATGCTCTTGCTTTAAGTGGACAGAGAGTTTTGATAATTGGAATTATTGGTAATCAACAAAGCATGCAAGATCCACTAATCAAGAAGCTTGTTAGCTCTGGAGTCGAAGCAAAATGCTTGTGCGCTAAGAGCCGAAAAGATGCGCTGATTAAACTTTCACATTGGATTAGTGTATTACGGCATCTCCTTAATGAATATGCAGGCAGAGAGAAAATTGTATGCAATGTTCATTTGAAGCTGGGGGTACTGGTAGGTGCACTTGCTTCAGTGGGGAATGATAATATTGCGGTTGTTGAGACATATCATTCACAATATAGCCACTATAAGCTACAGACTTTTTTACTGTCACCAGTAATCAAGAAGGTCGTGTGTTGCTCAGAATCTGCCTATAATGAGTATGTCCACAGATTTGGAAGAAATAACGTAGCATGTTCAATTCCGAATGGTGTAGATATGAACGCTGTTCGACAGATTGCAAAAAGGAAAAAATCTCAACAGGTTAATAGAAAAATTCTATTTTATTCTGTAGGACGGCTGACTAGGCAGAAGAACTTAACAGTTTCAATTGAAGCATTTATCAACAGCGCAAATCCAGAATCCAAGTATTATATCATCGGTGAAGGTGAAGATAAAGATAAACTTTTAACTAGCATAGGAAACAATCACGATGTTGAGCTTTTGGGAAGTATGTCAAGAAATGATGTGCTGCGTCAAATATCTAATGCGGATATGATAGTAATGCCTTCCCTTTGGGAAGGTCTATCAATTTTTCAATTAGAGGCTTTAGCACTTGGATGCCCAATGATGTTATCTGATATTAGCGCGTTTAGACAGATTTTTCATGAAGAAAAACTTGGTGATAGTGAACTGTTTAGAATATGTCAATGGGGTTATTTAGTCCAAACTAATAATGTTTTTGCGTGGGAAAAAGCATTTAAGCACTTTTACTCAAATTATTACATAAAAGAAAAAATGCAAGACGCGGTATTGGATATATCAAAAGAGTATGATATTAGTACAACAGTGAGCAAATATCTTAATGTCTTTAATGACGCAATAGAAAGGTAATCTGGGTCAATGAAAGAAAAATGGAAGAGCAGTTCATATGTGACGATTATGATGACTATACTTATAATTCTGTCGCCACTAGAGCATGTTGTTGGCGTTGAGAAGATATTATACACATTTGGACTTCTTGTTGCAGCGGTAAGTATATTGCGTAGAAGAATAATCGTGATGGATGAAACATGTTCATTACTTCTTTTCGTGTGCTATGCTTTTCTGACCTGCTATTGGAGTGAAAATCCGACATCCTTCACAAGCCTTTTCAACACTGCAGTTATGTACGCTTTTCTCTTTTTAGTATTGCAACATTCTTACTCTGTGCAAGATTACGAAAGATTTAAGAAAGCCTTTATAATACAAGGGGCTGTTCTGCTGTTGTTGTGCTTTAAATTTGGCACATATCAAGATAATAGATTTTGGATTATTTCTAGTACAACAGGTGCGGATCCGAATTATTTATCTGGCTGGTTTATTCTCCCTGTTACAATGGCAACCGAATATCTTCTAAAAAAGAATAACATTTTTATCAAACTTATTTTGATTGCGGAAATTGGATTGTCTTTCTATTTTGTGGCGCAATCTGGCTCACGTAGTGGTTTAATATGCGTTGCATTTTCTGTATTCGTGTATACTATTTGGATGCTTCGATTTCAAATAAGGACTAAGCCACTTTATGGGATTATTGGTATAGTTGTATTTATTGTCTTAATATCAATAGCAATTCAAAAGATTCCGGCATACACATTATATCGATTTACAAAGGCATCAGATGCGGGAAATATGGGAGGAAGAACGATAATTTGGAAAAACCTTCTGAGCACATTGTTGAATCGACCCATACAGTTAATATGCGGCATGGGGCAGGGGGCGGCAGTACTTTATTCAGGTGCAGGTGTAGTTGCACATAATACTTATTTGGACATTTTCTTTGAAAATGGTTTGATTGGTCTGCTATTATATCTATATTATTTTTTTACAGCCATAAAAGGTGCGTTCAAAAAAGATTCTGCGATTGGCATTTCGTTCGTTGCAATAGGAATCCTTATTTTTACATTATCATCTACATATATGCGATTTCTCATTTTTATGTTATTTGTGGCTGGTTGTCATACATATGAGAAAGACCAACAGTGATAGCGGAGGAAAAGATGGAGAAAACAAAAAAAGGTATATTGATTTCAACCGTCATGGTTTCGATTTTCACAATTGTAATCAAGTTTCTTGGGCTGGTAAAGCAGTCGGTTCTTGCAGCTTACTGTGGCGCAACCATAGAGACAGATGCCTTTTTTGTTGCGACTGGAACAATGGTTTCCTTGTGTGGAACGGTGTTTTCTGCATTATCTATTTCTCTCTTAACTATTCATACGGAGGTATTAGTCAATAAAGGCAGAAATAGAGCAAACGAATTGATTAACGCTGCTTTACATACTTTTCTCCCTATAGCAATAATACTGACGCTGCTGTTTGCTATGTTTTCACCAGTTGTCGCACGATTTCTTGCACCAACATATCAAGGTGAACAGCTTAATGATTTAGCCTTTGATATTAGAATTATGTCTGTAGAATTTATATTGTACTGCTATTATCTAACTGTCAATACAGTTCTTGAGACAGACAAGATTTTCCTGCCAGGGAAGACAATAGCTTTCTTTCAGAATGTTTTCCTGATAGTAGCGGCAGTCGCTTTTTACCCTCTAATGGGAATGAATGGAATGCTTTATGCGTTCATTCTTTCGGGAGTTGCTGAATGTGTTTTCGTGACAATAGCAGCTAAAGGGAAATTTCGCTTTGTCATAAGAAGGAATGGTTATAGAAGTGAAATAAAAAAGCTGGTTTCGCTTACGATTCCATTATTACTTGGTAACGCCATGTATGAAGTTAACCAGATTGTTGACAATCAGATTTCGACAGGACTAGGCAATGGAAGTGCTTCGGTTTTAAACTATGGTGCATCTATTCATGACATGGTGGTTGGTGTTATTGTTACGTCGATTTCCGTGGTGCTTTTTTCACATTGCAGTACATGGGTTGCAAAAAAACAGATTAATAAGGTTGAAAAAAGTCTGGAAAGTGTTCTAATATATCTCACATTGATTTTGTTGCCGATAACAGTTATATGTGTTATCGCTGGAGATCAAGTGGTTGAGTTGTTTTATGGACGTGGTAGCTTTGGAAAAAATGAAATTCAACAGACTTATGGTGTTGTGATTGGGTATTCATTGGGTTTTGTCTTTCAAGCAGCAAGGGCTAATCTAGTGAAAGTTTTTTATGCATTTCAGGATTCAAAAACACCTATGGCTAATGGAATGATTTCGATAATCTGTAATGTCGTTTTGAGTATTTTGTTATCTAGGTTTATTGGAATTTCAGGCGTTGCGTTGGCAACTAGTATAGCGATGCTGATTGCAACAATTCTTCTTTTGAAAGATGTAAAAAAATATTTGCCTGATTTTTCTTATAGGAGCTGTGGTTCTGAGATTTTAAAGGGGCTTGTTGCGACCTCCTTTTCAACAATCACACTGATTATGATTAGGCGTGTAGCAAATTTTAATATTCTTCTGACACTTCTCGTAGAAGGAAGCTCTGTAGTATTGGTGTATGGAGTTGTTTTGTACCTTTTAAAGTCGCAAAGTATCGAATTTGTAATAAATCTGATAAGGAAACGAAAGTGAATGCATTGACACGGGAGAGTAAGATGAGCGATAATCTGGCAAGCAAGCAAGCAAGCAAGCAAGCAAGCAAGCAAGCAAGCAAGCAAGCAAGCAAGCGAGCAAGCAAGAAATAGGACTCTGGATATATACAAGGGTCTATTAATAATTCTGGTCGTAATTCGTCATGTTCTGCAGTATAGTGTGACGGATGAGGGAGGAATCCTGACTAATATAATTTGGGCGATTCAGATGCCTGGGTTTATGCTGGTTTCGGGATATTTTTCAGTCAGAAAAATTGAGAACATGCATGAACTATCAAAGAGAATTGTTAATTTGATGCAGCATTATTCGCTTCCGTTTCTTTCTTGGTGGTTCTTGATTAATGTGTTGCTTCTGGGAGGCTTTGACAGAAATGTACTAACGGCAGCAAATCATATCGCATTTCATGTTGACTCCGGAATGTGGTTTTTATGGGTCGTTTTTATACTTTCAATAGTAGTAACCATCTGTAACTATATAAGTTCACGGAATACTGCATATCATGCGGTGAAGACAGCTACCGCTGCGCTTGTCATGCTAGGAATACTGGGAATCATAGGCATTCTGTTTGGTATCCGCTTTATAGGAATAAAGTTCATTTTGTATTATTCTGTATTCTACGGTTCCGGTTATCTTTTACGCAAAACGCAGGATATCTGGAAGCAATTTATAGACAAGTATTCGGGATGGATTGTATTTATTGCGTTGATTTGTTTTGCGACCGTTGTTTTTAACAATGATTTATATCACTGCGAGGATGATTTTGTTTCAATCGCGTTAAGATGCATTGCGGGTTTTTCCGGGAATATCGTACTGCTATGGATTGCAAATAAGTATAAAGAAATTTTTGAAAGAGTTCGTTTAGATCGTATTGGTCTGTACACATTGGAAATATACACAACACATATGTATGTTAACGGATTGATGGGAGCAGGAAACACGAGCGAATTCTTTACGGTGACAGGCTTTGCTAATTTTACAGTCTCGCTTATTTTGACAATTGTCTTCACAGTAATACTGACGATGATCATAAAGAGTATACCGTATGCAAACTTTCTGCTCTATGGAAAAAGGGAAAGTAATTGATAGCATAAAAGGAGGGGAGGTGTCCAGCATGAGTGACTTTTTTTTACATGATTCGCAGGACACCTCCCCGGTTGTTTCTTCCAACCGAATCCTGTATACTCCGACGACCTTTGCGAAGTCTGCACTGCTTTATCTTCAGGAAATTGGTTCCCTACAGGCCAAGCAGCCACATACTTCCTCGCGCACCCATCTGTCCTCTTACCTGTTCTTCTGTGTCAATTCTGGCTCTGGTGAACTGGAATACCAAGGTAAGAAGTATAGGTTGTCAGTGGGGGATTGTGTGCTTATCGACTGCCAGAAGCCGTATTCCCATAGTACAGATACAGACCTCTGGTCGCTGTCGTGGATCCACTTTTCCGGCGTGACCATGCAGGACATCTATCAGAAGTATGTGGAGCGAGGCGGCCGCTCAGTGTTTCACCCGGAAGATATAACTGCTTTTTCGACCCTTTATCGGTCGCTTTTCAGTATTGCTTCTTCGGACGATTATATCCGAGATATGCGGATCAACAGCGGACTGAATGAGCTAATGGTTCTCCTGATGAACGAGTCATGGCATCCGGCGGAACGGTCGGATGTGGCACTGAAAAAGCAGAACCTTGCTCCGATTCGAGATTACTTGGATGTACATTATACGGAAAAAATCTCGCTGGATGCGCTGGCAGATCAGTTCTTCATCAGCAAATTCTATCTGACCCGTGTGTTCAAGGAGCAGTTTGGCGTAAGCGTCAATACTTACATTCTGAATCTTCGCATTACAAAGGCAAAGCAGCTGCTTCGCTTTACAGACCAGAAGCTGGAGGACATCGGGTACCAGTGTGGACTGGGTGCACCGCATTATTTCAGCCGTATTTTCAAGCAGGTCGAGGGTATCACACCCTCCGAGTTCCGGGAAAAGTGGTAGCAGTTCACGCAGTCACAGAAGTGTGATTGTATTCTCCACTTGAAAAAGAGAGCAATATTGTGCAAGAAAATCGGACTGAAAGGCAATATCGTGAATTCAGGTTTTGTTAGCGATTCGCTAAAATAAGAGACGGAATTACAAGAAAACAAGCAGGAAACTGCGGATAACAACAGGAAAGTTTGAGGTCAATATATGTCTAAAGTTGCATTGATTACTGGTGTTACCGGTCAGGATGGCTCCTATCTGGCCGAGTTCCTTTTGGAGAAGGGATATGAAGTTCACGGTATTATCCGTCGCTCATCTACCGACTATAGGGAACGTATCGCTCATTTGGAGGGACATCCGAGTTTTCATTTACATTATGGCGATTTGAGCGATTCCATGAGCATTCTCTCTGTCGTAGGAAGTGTACGTCCGGATGAAATTTATAATCTGGCCGCACAAAGCCACGTTCAGGTTAGCTTTGATGTGCCAGAATTTACGGCTGATATTGATGCTACTGGTGTGTTGCGCGTACTGGAGGCTGTACGTCTCTGCGGTCTGAAGGATACCTGCCGGATCTATCAGGCTTCTACCTCTGAGCTGTACGGCAAGGTCGAGGAAGTTCCTCAGCGCGAGACAACGCCCTTCCATCCTTATAGTCCCTATGCTGTTGCCAAACAGTATGGCTTCTGGATCGTCAAGGAGTACCGTGAGGCATACAATATGTTCTGCTGCTCGGGCATTCTTTTTAACCACGAGTCTGAGCGCCGTGGTGAGACTTTTGTCACCCGTAAGATCACGCTGGCTGCTGCTCGCATTGCGCAGGGCAAGCAGGATAAGCTCTATCTCGGCAATCTGTCCAGTCTGCGCGACTGGGGCTATGCCAAAGACTATGTCGAGTGCATGTGGCTTATTTTGCAGAACAAGACCCCCGAGGACTTTGTGATTGCCACCGGCGAGCAGCACTCCGTGCGCGAGTTCTGCGAGCTGGCCTTCCACAATGTCGGCATTGAGCTGGAATTTGTGGGCGAGGGCATGAACGAAAAGGGCATCGACAAGGCCACGGGTAAGGTCGTCATCGAGGTCAGCCCCGATTTCTACCGGCCCACCGATGTTGTCAACCTGTGGGGTGACCCCAGCAAGGCCAAGCGTGAGCTGGGCTGGAACCCCACCAAGACCACCTTTGCAGAGCTTGTCAAGATCATGGTCGAGCATGACATGAAGAAGGTTGCCGTTGAGCGCGCCGAGGAGCATATCAAGACCAATCTGGCTGAATATCTCGAAAAGGGCGTTATCAAATAATTTCATCAAAAGCATCAAAAGAAGGTAACAATCATGGTGGAAAAGAATGCTAAAATTTATGTCGCAGGTCATCGCGGCATGGTGGGTTCTGCGATCGTTCGTGAGCTGCAGCGTCAGGGCTACACCAATATCATCACCCGTACCCACAAGGAGCTGGATCTGACCCGTCAGGATGCTGTGGAAGAGTTCTTTGCACAGGAAAAGCCGGAATATGTGTTCCTTGCTGCTGCCAAGGTCGGCGGAATCGTGGCAAATCAGGAAGCTCTGGCTGACTTTATGTATGACAATATGACGCTGGAAATGAACGTCATCCACTCTGCATGGAAGAATGGGTGCAAGAAGCTGGAATTCCTCGGCTCCTCTTGCATCTACCCCCGTATGGCTCCGCAGCCCATGAAGGAAGACTGCCTGCTGACCAGTGAGCTGGAAAAGACCAACGAGGCTTATGCATTGGCGAAGATTTCCGGTCTGAAGTACTGCGAGTTCCTGAATCGTCAGTACGGCACCGACTACATCAGCGTCATGCCCACCAACCTCTATGGTCCAAACGACAACTATCATCCGACCCACAGCCACGTGGTCCCGGCACTGATCCGCCGTTTCCATGAGGCCAAGGAGCAGGATCTGCCCAGCGTTACCTGCTGGGGCGATGGCTCTCCGTTGCGTGAATTCCTGTATGTGGATGATTTGGCAAACCTGTGCGTGTTCCTGATGAACAACTACTCCGGTAACGAGACCGTCAACGCCGGCACCGGCAAGGAGCTGACCATCAAGGAACTGACCGAGCTGGTCGCCAAGGTCGTGGGCTACACCGGTGAGATCAAGTGGGATACCACCAAGCCCAACGGCACGCCCCGTAAGCTGCTGGATGTGTCCAAGGCTACCAATCTGGGCTGGACCTACAAGACCGAACTGGAAGATGGTCTGCGCCTGTCCTACGAGGACTTCCTGAACAACCCGATGCGTGCAGAACGCTAAATTATAATAAATGATTGAAAAGGTCGTGTGTCCGTGCAGGGCCGCGGCCTCTTTTGCTAGATGACAGGAGAAAAATTATGAATCTGGTGTTATTGTCCGGTGGTTCCGGCCAGCGTCTGTGGCCGCTTTCTAACGATATCCGTTCCAAGCAGTTCATCAAGATCTTCCATCGGGAAGACGGCGAACTGGAATCCATGGTGCAGCGCGTCTACCGTCAGATCAAGGCGGTCGATACCGAAGCAACGGTCACCATTGCTACCTCCAAATCTCAGGTTTCGGCTATCCACAATCAGCTGGGCGAGGAAGTGGGCATCAGCGTGGAGCCTTGCCGCCGGGATACCTTCCCGGCTATCGTTCTGGCAGCAGCCTACCTGAAGGACGTGCAGGGTGTCGGCGAGGAAGAATCCGTGGTTGTCTGCCCGGTAGACCCCTATGTGGAGAACGACTACTTTGAGGCACTGAAAGCACTGGGCGACCGTGCCGCCGTCAGCAGCGCAAATCTGGTCCTGATGGGGATTGAGCCGACCTATCCCAGCGAGAAATACGGCTACATCATCCCCATCGACAAAGAGCAGGTCAGCAAGGTGTCCATGTTCAAGGAAAAGCCGACACAGGAAGTGGCAAAGGACTACATTGCAAAGGGCGCGCTCTGGAACGGCGGTGTGTTCGCGTTCAAACTGGGCTATGTGCTGAACCGTGCCCATGAGCTCATTGATTTCGTGGACTACGATGACCTGTTCAATAAATACGATGCCCTGAACAAGATCAGCTTCGACTATGCCGTGGTGGAGCACGAGCCGGAAATTGAGGTCATGCGTTTTGCAGGCACTTGGAAAGACCTTGGCACTTGGAACACCCTGACCGAGGCGATGGACAGCCACGCGGTCGGTGAGGCGATGTTTAATGAACAGTGCGAGAACGTTCATGTGGTCAATGAGCTGGATGTGCCTATCCTCTGCATGGGTCTGAAGGATGTGGTTGTCTCTGCAAGTCCGGAGGGTATTCTGGTTTCGGATAAGGAACAGTCCAGTTATATCAAGCCTTTCGTCAACACGCTCGATCACCGGGTCATGTTCGCCGAAAAATCCTGGGGCAGCTTTAAAGTGGTTGATATTGACCAGGAATCCATGACCATCAAGGTGACCCTGAATGCAGGCCATCAGATGAACTACCATAGCCATCAGCACCGTGATGAGGTCTGGACGGTCATTGCAGGCAAGGGCAAGACCATTGTGGACGGTATGGAGCAGAACGTGAAAGCAGGTGATGTCATCACTATGTCCGCAGGCTGCCGTCATACCGTGATCGCAGAAACCGAGCTGAAGTTGATCGAAGTCCAGCTAGGCAAGGATATTGACGTCCATGACAAGCAGAAATTTGAGCTGGAATATTGAGGTATCGCAGGAGGCAGTTATGCAAAACAAGAATAAGCCTCTTTTGCTCCGACCGTCCGGCAAGGATTATCTTTGGGGCGGCAGTCGTTTAAATGATGAATTTGAAAAAAACATCGACCTGACCCCTCTGGCAGAGACATGGGAATGCTCCACCCACCCCGATGGTCCCAGCTATGTGGTGGGAGGCGCATTTGATGGACAGGAATTGGCGGAGGTGCTGAGAGCGCGCCCGGAGTATCTGGGCGAGCGCCACAAGGGCGAAAATGCACTGCCGATCCTTATCAAATTCATTGATGCCAAGAAAGATCTGTCAGTGCAGGTACATCCTACCGATGCATACGCGCAGGAACGCGAGAACGGGCAGCTTGGCAAGACCGAGATGTGGTATGTGCTGGACGCCAGTAAGGACGCAAAGCTCGTGTATGGTCTTAAGCGGGGGCGCACTGAACAGCAGATGCGGGATGCCATCGCCAAAGGAACCCTGATGAAGGACTTGCAGTGGGTTCCGGTCAAGAAGGATGACCTGTTCTTTATCCAGGCAGGCACCATCCATGCCATCGGTGCAGGGGCGCTGGTGGCAGAGATTCAGGAAAATTCCAACCTGACCTATCGCCTGTATGATTATGACCGCGTCGGAAAAGATGGTAAAAAGCGTGAGCTGCATATTGACAAGGCACTGGATGTGGCAAATCTCCACAGCAGTGCAGAACCGAAGCAGCCGCTTCGAGTGCTGAAATATCGGCAGGGTGTAGCATCTGAACTGCTGACACGCTGCAAGTATTTTGAGGTCTACCGGATGTTGGTCAACACGGAGCGGCGTCAGACAGTGCATTACCGTGCAGATGAACTGACATTCCGGGTGTTGCTGTGTGTGAATGGCTGTGGGACGATCTCCTATGAGGGTGGAAATATAACATTCTATAAAGGTGACTGCGTTTTCGTCCCGGCTGATTCTGTGACGATGACCATTCACGGTCAGGCTCAGTTCCTCGATGTGAGAGGATAAGACATGGACAAATGGGAAACGACAAGTTCTGAGACGATGCTGGATTCCCGATGGGTCAAGGTGCGGAAGGACTCAGTGGATTTGCCGAACGGACAGCATATTGATGACTTCTATGCCATTACCATCAATGATGCCTCCACAATCGTGGCAATCGATGATGCCGGAAATATTATTTTGAAGAAAGAATACCGGTACTGTTTTGACCGGGAGCTTATTGAGATCCCGGCAGGCGATTTTGAAAAAAGCGAGGATGCCTTAGCTGTCGCAAAGCGAGAGCTGCTGGAAGAAACAGGCTATGTTTCAGACGATTGGCAGTATATCGGTGCAACGGTAGAAAGTTCTGCAAAGCTGACCAATACGATGCACATCTACTTTGCCAGCCATTGCCGCAAAGTCGGCGAACAACATCTGGACCCGACAGAAGAACTGGACGTCCTTGTTGTACCGCTGCAGCAGGCTGTTGACATGGTGATGAGCAACGAGATTTGTTGCAATAGCTCTGCGCACGGAATCCTCTGGGCGGCACGAAAACTTGGAGTATAAGGAAGGACAGGTGAAAAAGATGGACATCAAGAAAGAATATGAGCGGTGGCTTGCTAATGCTACGGAAGATGCCGATGTTGCTGCTGAACTGAAAACGCTGGATGATGCAAAAATTGAGGACGCATTCTACCGTGACCTTGCCTTTGGCACGGGCGGTTTGCGCGGCGTCATCGGCGCGGGCACGAACCGCATGAATGTTTACACGGTAGCAAAGGCTTCTCAGGGTCTGGCTGACTATTTAAAAAAGAACTTTGAAACTCCGTCTGTGACCATCGGTTACGACAGCCGTATCAAGAGCGATGTGTTTGCAAAAGTCGCCGCCGGTGTGTTTGCGGCTAATGGCGTCAAGGTAAATATCTGGCGTGTTTTGATGCCAGTTCCTACTGTGTCCTTTGCAACCCGCTATCTGCACACCTCTGCCGGTGTCATGGTGACCGCTTCCCACAATCCCAGCAAGTACAACGGCTATAAGGTCTACGGTGCTGACGGCTGCCAGATTACCACCGAGGCTGCCGCGGAAATCCTTGCCGAAATCGAGAAGCTTGACATCTTTGCAGATGTCAAGACCAGCGACTTTGAAGCAGACGTGGAAAACGGCAGTATCCAGTATATCCCGGACGAGGTCTACACTGCATTTGTGGAGCAGGTCAAGAGCCAATCCGTTCTGTTTGGCGAAGAAGTTAATAAGAATGTAGCTATCGTATATAGCCCGCTGAACGGCACCGGCCTGAAACCTGTGACTCGTACCCTGAAAGAGATGGGCTACACCAACATCACGGTGGTCAAGGAGCAGGAACAACCAGATGGTAACTTCCCGACCTGCCCGTACCCGAATCCGGAAATCAAGGAAGCAATGGCGCTGGGCATGGAATATGCCAGAGAGTGCAATGCAGATTTGCTGCTTGCCACTGACCCGGACTGCGACCGTGTGGGCATTGCAGTCAAGAACAAAGCTGGGGAGTACGAGCTGCTGACCGGCAACCAGACCGGTATGTTGCTGCTGGATTATGTCTGCAGTCAGCGCATCAAGCACGGCAAGATGCCTGCCGACCCGGTCATGGTCAAAACGATTGTCACTATGGACATGGGCGAGCAGATTGCTACCCATTACGGCCTGCGTACCATCAATGTGCTGACTGGTTTCAAATTTATCGGTGAGCAGATTGGCAAGCTGGAACAGCAGGGCAGGGTAGACAGCTATGTGTTCGGTTTTGAGGAAAGTTACGGCTACCTGACCGGCTCCTACGTCCGTGACAAGGACGGCGTAGACGGTGCCTACATGATCTGCGAAATGTTCAGCTACTATGCCACTCAGGGCATCAGCCTGCTGGACAAGCTGGATGAGCTGTACAAGACCTATGGCTACTGCCTGAACACGCTGCACAGCTATGAGTTCGATGGCAGTGCCGGTTTTGCCAAGATGCAGAGCATTATGCAAGCTTTCCGGGGCGATATCAAGGAGTTTGGCGGCAAGAAAGTTGTTAAGCTGCTGGACTACGCTCCGGGTCTGGATGGCCTGCCGAAGTCTGATGTGCTCAAATTCCTGTTGGAAGATAATTGCTCCATTGTGGTGCGTCCTTCTGGCACAGAGCCGAAGCTAAAGATCTATATCTCCGTCAGCGCAGAGAATAAGGAAGTTGCTGAGAAGGTTGAGGCAGAGATTGCTGAAGCTGCGGAAAAGTGGTTTAATTAACACTGCAACTGTTTAAATACAAGGCCATGTGTTCCGCCACATGGCTGTGCTGCTCAAGTATGCTACCTCTCCGTGGTGAGCAGCAGGCAACGGATTATAATCCGGCTAAAGCATATCATCGTCGATTCGTCCTTTAGATGAGGAAAAACTATAATGGGAAAGTATTTTGGAACCGATGGCTTCCGTGGTGAAGCTGGAATTACATTAACGGCAGATCATGCCTACAAGGTAGGCCGCTTCCTTGGCTGGTATTACAATACGCTGCGTGAGCGCAACGGCAACAATGAGCCTGCACGCATTGTCATCGGCAAGGACACCCGCCGCAGCTCTTATATGTTCGAGTTTAGTCTGGTCGCTGGTCTGACTGCCTCCGGCGCAGACGCTTACCTGCTGCACGTCACCACAACCCCTTCTGTCGCCTACATCGCCCGTGTGGATGACTTCGACTGCGGCATTATGATTTCTGCCAGCCATAATCCGTACTATGACAACGGCATCAAGCTGATCGACTGCTATGGCGAGAAAATGCCGGAGGAGATCTTGCTGTTAGTCGAGGATTACATTGACGGAAAGCTCCATGTATTCGATAAGGATTGGCCGGAGCTGCCTTTCGCTCACCGTGAGCACATCGGCTGCACTGTGGACTATGTGTCTGGCCGCAACCGCTACATGGGCTATCTGATCAGCCTCGGTATCTACTCCTTCAAGGGTGTAAAGGTTGGTCTGGACTGTGCCAACGGCAGTTCCTGGAACATCGCTAAGTCTGTGTTTGATGCTCTGGGAGCAGATACCTACGTCATCAATGCACAGCCCAATGGCCTGAACATCAACAACAATGCCGGCTCCACTCACATCGAAGGCCTGCAGAAGTTCGTGGTAGAGAAGGGACTGGATATTGGTTTCGCCTACGATGGCGATGCCGACCGTTGCTTGTGCGTAGATGAAAAGGGCAACGTCATCACTGGCGACCACATCCTGTACATCTACGGTTGCTACATGAAAGAGCGTGGCAAGTTGCTGACCAACACTGTGGTTACGACCGTTATGTCCAACTTTGGCCTGTACAAGGCATTTGACGAGCAGGGCATCGACTACGTCAAGACCGCTGTGGGCGACAAGTATGTCTACGAGTACATGGCAAAGAACGGTTGCCGTATCGGTGGCGAGCAGAGTGGTCATATCATTTTCAGCAAGTACGCCAGCACCGGTGATGGTATTCTGACCAGTCTCAAGATGATGGAAGTCATGCTGGCGAAGAAGCTGCCTATGAGCAAGCTGGCTGAGCCTTTGAAGATCTACCCGCAGGTTCTGGAGAATGTTCGTGTGACCGACAAGAAGGCCGCACAGGATGACGAAGCGGTGCAGGCAGCAGTCAAGGCTGTGGCGGAGATCCTGGGTGATACTGGTCGTATCCTTGTCCGTGAGTCCGGCACGGAACCGGTCGTGCGTGTGATGGTTGAAGCCCCCGACCACGACACCTGCCAGAAGTATGTGTCTCAGGTTGTGGAAACCATTAAGAGCAGAGGCTACGGAGTCTAATTCACAGAGCATTTCGGTGGTGTTCTCGCTTTCGGAAAAGGTGACTTAGTCATCATCTTCCACGACATCCTATCCTATGAAAATTTCCTCTGCATCCTCCAGTTTTGACCAGTCGAGATACTGTCCACATCGATGGCAGTACCCTTGGTATTCTCGCTCTATACAGACATCGCACCTTGGACAGACGGAGAATATGTTTTCATCTCGATAGATGCGTACTGCGGTTACAGTTTTGGGTAGACGATACGTAGGGGAGAGCAGCAGATCAAGGATGATGTGGGAAAGAGTTGGTTTTGTTGGATAGTCCATCCATTCCTCATCGTCAAAATCGGAATCATCTTCTTGTGGAACAGCATCGATTTTATGAAGGTAAGCACCTATTTTCGAAGAAATAGTTTTAAGGACTGCAAATTTCTTGAGCTGTGTTTTCATTATAATCACCTCTGCATTTAAGCATATATGATTATTTGACTGCGGTGTTGTATATTGGCTTGCAATCCTTGAAAAACACCGGTTTTTAGTATAATATAAAGCTGTGGGTGACTTCTCACAGCTTTGCCGCTCGAAACTTTGCACACCTCTACGCGGTGGGCGGCAGGCAACACATGAGAATGTGGCTGAGATGCAAAGTACACATCGGAAGAGGATTGAAGGTTGGTGTTTGAAATGCCTCATCATTCAAATTTTGAACTAGTGGAGCCCCCTTTACATCAAAAGGGAAGAACTCTTCGAATGTCAAAAGCGTACACAGACCAGGATTTCGCAAAACCAACAGTGCTTACAGATGATGTGTTTCCATACGTTACTTTTTTCTATGCTTCTCATGGAAAAGCAATGAAGTTCATTAATCCTGATAACGCATCAAAATATGGAAATGCCAATCAGTTTGGGTATGAGTTTTATTGGAAACAGGCTGAAATATTTTATAATGCAACAAAAACACTCCCTTTTGAAGCCTCACCTGTTGCTGCATATTATTGTATGTTAAATGCAGCTAAGTCTTATTTAGCATTTACATCGACATCAGCTGATGACTTTGTAGATGAGTTCATAGGACACGGAATTAAGGAAGATAAAACCAATACGGGTGCAGATTTAGATAATATTAAAATAAAACATGTACAAAAGGGCGTTTTCCCTTTGTTCGCAAGAACACTCGACCCAGATTTTACAACAGTTTGGCCGGATGGATGTAAGTCTTATTCTCTAAAAAGCCTATTATATAATTTGGCTTTTGTGCATAGAGCATACTCTATGACCTATACCACAAGGTCTAAAAAGGTTGATGAGCTTTTTCTTCCATTAAATGCGGGTGATATGCCCAAATATTATAAAGGCAATGATGGCAAAGCGTATTTGCGGGTTGACCTAGAAAGGGAATACTTTGCGGCTAACGCACAAACAATCCCAAATCAAATCATAACGACAATAGACCCCAATTTGAAATTGTATAAAACCCCTGGTTTTTGTTTGATTAGTAAAGACGGAGCAAGGTATAACGCAACGAGTATATCTGGTGAGCTGAGAAACTTGAATGAAAAATATAGAAAAGACTTTTCGTATATTCGTGGAGCAAAGCGATTGTGGTATTTAAAAAGAACCAATTACCAGAGTTTGCAAGGTTCAGAAATAATCAATTTAAGCGATATGACGATTAATATGGCTGCAATGCATCGCATAAGCGAAATAGCGAGATATAAACCAGAACAGCTCAGTAGGCTTAGAGCACCTAACAAAACCTGACAAATAGAGGAATATGCAGTAAAATACCA
>ERZ1090861.587-NODE-587-length-21732-cov-5.361581_pt1 | contig 21732 bp, 21 predicted proteins | sample MGYA00478482_ERZ1090861 | MGnify/ENA primary metagenome ERZ1090861 (study PRJEB33644, sample SAMEA5815744) | chicken gut metagenome | biome: Chicken; feature: Gastrointestinal Tract; material: Caecum | place: Ireland | collected 2019-01-01 | study: A study of the... | reverse complement strand
TAGAAAAAGATGAACATATGTTCACAAAAATTGTCAGTCAGGATTGCATATCGGGGATATCGGGTTTATACTGGCAGCGGAGGGTAAAGATGGAAAGACGGACAGAATGGTCTAAAGTATTGCTGGGCGCATACGCGTTTTTACCGGCGGCGGCAAAGGCTGCGAAGAAGGAGGCGCTCTCGCTTGCGATGTCGGGATTTTCGTACCGCGGAGATCTTGCGGCGCTGATGGGGGAGATAATCGCCTGCAACAGGCGCATAGAAGGCTATATCAATGCGAAAGTGATCACGGACGGCGCTCTGCGCGCCATCGGGAGCGAAAAGGCTTCTTTGTTGAAAAGACGGTATCGCGATATGGCTTCCATAGAGGCGATAGCGCGCGAACTGGGAGTATCGGTGAGAACGGCGTTCCGCCGCTGCGCCGACGCTCTGACGAGTTTTGCCAAGGCAAACGCCAGACGCGGATACGGCGACGATTGGTTTGAACAGCGCTATTCCAAGGACGCGCTTTTCTGTAAGGTCGCGGAGATGCTTTGCCGCAGGGAGAACGCTATGCCGAAAACGGGCTGCGAGGCGGAGGACAAGCCTGCCGCGGGGATGAAACGCCGCTCGGATGCCGTTCCGTATGCCGTCGTCTGACGATAGCGGTCGGGATGCGTCGGAAATGCTTACGCGTTCCGGCAACGGATCTGTCATGTGAGGGATACCGAAAAGTCATTCCGTATCCGATCGAACGAAGCGTATAGCCGTCGTATTAGGTCGAATATATTCGACATGCTTAGATATAGTACGAACTGCGCCGCTGTCCGTAAAAAATCGTCGAGCCCGCTTGCACAGTATCGGTTTTCATCGTGATATATCGCCAGACGAAATATTATATCGTTCGATATTTTATCTTGTCGGAAATCGCGCAAAAGGTAAGTGCGGCAACGCGCCGAGGCGTAAAAAAAGCTCCCTTGCGGGAGCTCGGTCACGGATCATCGCTCCGTTCTGTCGTCGTCCGACAGCTCGTAGCGATCCTTTTTGTTTTTCGTGGGACGGAATATCAGAAAGATGACTACCACGCACAGCACGCATATGAGCGCGATCATTATATTTCGCGTGACGTTGTTGTCGTCGGGTACCGTAGCGTCGCCGTCGGGGTTGTCGATGACGGGGTCGCTCGGATCGTCCTCGATCACCGAATTGGGGTGCGGAGTCACGGTGTTGATCGTCAGAGTGGGGCGATTGGTGGCAGCTACGGCTATAAGAGCGCTGTCGGACAGAGTATTGCTTCCGATGGTATACGTGAATCCTACGTAGACGTATGAGCCCGAAAGATCGCCGTTTTCGCCGGTGCCCGTATAGATGCCGTAAAAGCGCGTCAGGGTTATCTCGGAAACGGGAAGCGGAGTGGACGCGCTGTCCCCGGGGAAGCGGACCGTAATACCTCCGTCCGCCGAAACAGTCAATCCGTCGGCTATGTACGCGCCGTTATTCGGATCGGCGGAAAGATCGTCGTCGGAGGTCTGCGCGGAAGCCGCGACGTCCGAGCTGCGCACGTAGAGGTCGTCTCCTTCGGCGGAGCCGTACGTTATCCGCATATAGCCGCCTTCCGCGGCGCCCGACGAAGTGAAGTAATAGGTCTTGGGTATCTGGAACGCTTTTACGTAACTGCCGTTCCTCGAAACGTAGACGTCGAGGTCGGAAACTGCGACGTACAGCTGCGTTTCGGCGGATACGGCTCCCAAGCCTCCTATCAGGCAGGCGGTAAGGATCGCGGTAAGAAGCATTACAACAATGGTTTTTTTCATATAAACTCCGTATAGTCAATTCTATTATACACTATCCGGAGTAAAACGCAATGCCAAAAAAACCGTATATGGGAAAAATATCCCGAAAAAGGGCGAAAAAGACTGACGCGGCAAGGCAAAAGGTGTGAGATGCGGAAAAGAATATCCGACGAGCTCGAACTGATGGCGAAGATACTCGACGTCGAGAGCGAACAGCGCAGAAGGTACCGCAATTCGGCGCTGACCAGATACAATACGGGAGATAAAATACACGAAAAGCAGCTCGCTTTTCACCGTTGCCAAAAGCGTAACAGATGGGTCTTCGGAGGCAACCGCAGCGGTAAGACGGAGTGCGGCGCGGTCGAGGCGGTCTGGTGGGCAAGGGGGATACATCCGTATCGCCGCAACCGCGAGAATGTGAGCGGTTGGGTCGTGTCGCTGTCCTACGAGGTACAGCGCGACGTCGCGCAAGCCAAGATCCTGCACTATCTCGATCCCGATTGGATAGACGAGATCGTCATGTCGTCGGGGCGCCGCGAAAGCCCCGAACTGGGGATAATCGATTACATATCCGTAAAAAACGTGTTCGGCGGTACGTCGAGGATATCGTTCAAGAGCTGCGACCAGGGCAGAGAAAAGTTTCAGGGCGCGTCTCTCGACTTCGTATGGTTCGACGAGGAACCCCCGTACGACGTCTATTGCGAGTGCCGTATGCGAGTATTGGACAGAAAGGGAGAGATATGGGGGACGATGACCCCGCTCAAAGGACTTACTTGGGTCTACGACGAGATATATCTCAACGCTCCTTCCGATCCCGAGGTATGGCACGAGCATATGGAATGGGCGGACAATCCCTATCTCGACGCGGGGGAGGTGGCGGCTCTGAGCGCTTCGATGGACGAGCAGACGCTCGCTTCGCGCAGATACGGAAAGTTTTCCGAGGCGGAGGGCGCGGTCTATCGCGAATTCGACGCTTCCGTTCACGTGACGGAACCGTTCGACGTGCCGCCCGAGTGGCAGGACAATATCAGCATAGACCCCGGGCTTCGCAATCCTCTCGCTTGTCTGTTCTTCGCGGTGGATTACGACGGGACGGTCTACGTCGTCGCGGAGTGGTACGAGGCGGGCAGGGAGATAGGCTATCATTCGGAAAAGATCTGCGAGCTTGCCGACAAACTGGGATGGAAAAGACGGCGCGACGGCAGATTGGAGGCGCTTATAGACAGCGCCGCCAACCAGCGCACGCTGTCGGGAGCCAAAAGCGTGTCGGAACTGTTTTTCGAGAAGGGGATCGCGGTGGACGCGAGGGTGAATAAGGAGCTTTTCGGAGGTATAGCGCGGGTCAAAGAGTATCTGGCGGAAGGCAGACTGAAAATATTTTCCTGCTGTGTAAATCTGATACGGGAGATCAAATCGTATTGGTGGGGCAAGGGCGACGTGCCGATCAAAAAAGACGACCACGCGCTCGACGCGCTGCGCTACTATCTGATGACAAGACCGCAGGCGGCGAAACTGCCGAAAGCGGAGCAGACGATCGTTCAAAAGGACAAACAGAGATTGCTACGCGCCCGCAAAAACGGCATTTTATCCGCACGGGCAGGAAAAACGGGGGTGTGACCAAGTGGCGAAAAAAGCTAAAAGGACCGTTCTCGGCGACGCGTCGGAAGAGGACATAGACGGCGTATTGCTGAAAAAGGCGCTCGGCTATTACGTGGAAGAGAGCGTGGAGGAGTACGACGAAAACGACAACGTGACCAAACGCCGCGTTTCGGTCAAATACGTACCGCCCGACACCGCCGCGATAAAGGCGGTGATCGAGCGCGAGGGCAAAGCTCGCGAGCTGAGGGGATACACCGACGAGCAGCTCTCCGAACTGAAAGAAAAACTTCTCAGGCAGCTTGCCGGAGAGAAAAAATCATCCGAGGAGGAGATATGAAGAAAGAAAAGATCGTGACAAAGACCGCCTGCGACATGCCGGGATGCGGCAATATCGCGGAATATTCTTTTTCGCTGTCGGGCAGCAAGAGATTTTCGATCGGACTGTGCGGCGAGTGCGCGCTCGCGATAGCCGCGGCGCTTGCCGACGAAACGCGCCCCGACGGAAAGACGAAAGACCGCGTTGCGGAAAGCGGCTCGGACGGGCGCAAGGCGAGGGGGAGGAGAGCGTGACGCAGTTCGAGGAAGATATCGTAAAATCCGTGACCGAAGATTACGAGCGCCGACGCGAGGCAAGACGGCCGCTCGAATTGCAGTGGCGGCTCAATATGAATTTCGTGGACGGCAATCAGTACTGCGAGATCCTGCCCGGCGGAGAGATCGCGGACGGAGGCAGACAGTATTGGTGGCAGGAGCGCGAGGTCTACAACCATATCGCGTCTATCGTGGAGACGAGACAGTCCAAACTCTCGCGTACCAAAGTCGGCGTTACGGTCATGCCGTTCAGTACGGACGACGCCGATACCGGCGCCGCAAAGCTGTCCACGGCGCTCATCAAGGCGGTCACGGAGCAGAACAAGATGCCTCAGCTCATCAACAAAGCGGTGGGTTGGAGCGAAGTCACCGGCTGTTGCTTTTTCAAAACGGTATGGGATTCATCGCTCGGAGAGAAGCTCGGCGAGGACGCGGACGGCCGCGAGATAAGGACCGGGGAGGCGAGGATAACCGTCGTGCCGCCGTTCGAGATATTTCCCGACGACGTATGTTCTGCGCTGTCCGACAACCGCTCTCTCATCCACGCAAAGGCTTATTCCGTGTCGGAGATCAAAGACGTCTGGGGCGCGGACGTGGAAGGCGGAGAGGTGGACGTGTTTTCGCTGGACGGAGGAGCGGTCGGATTCGGCGGTTCGATAGGGACCGTGTCGTCCGCCGTTCCAGATCATTGCGTGGTGATCGAGCGCTATACGCTGCCGACTTCCGAAAGACCGGACGGCGAACTCGCGATAGTCGCGGGAGGCAAATTGCTGTATTACGGCGCTCTGCCGTTCGTGACCGAGGAGTCGAACGGGAGGGGCTTCCCTTTTTCGCAGATGAAATGTCTGGAAAAAGTGGGCAGCTTTTTCGGGACAAGCGTGGTCGAGCGTCTGATACCGTTGCAGCGCAGCTACAACGCGGTCAAAAACCGCAAGCACGAGTTCATGAACAGGATCGCGATGGGAGTGCTTACCGTCGAGGACGGCTCGGTCGATACCGACAACCTCGAAGAAGAGGGGCTGCAACCGGGAAAAGTGCTGATATACAGACAGGGCGCCAACGCTCCGAGATTCATGGACGCGGGCAGCGTCCCCGCGGATTTCCGTTACGAAGAGGAGCGGCTGCTGTCGGAATTCATCACGATAAGCGGCGTAAGCGAATTGAGCAAATATTCGCAGACGTACGGTTCGATGTCGGGCACAGCCATTTCTCTGCTGGTCGAACAGGACGACGCGAGGCTTGCCATCACGTCCGACTCGATCAGATTGTGCGTAAAGGATGTCTGCGCCAAGATAGTGCGGCTTTACAGACAGTTCTCCGACGGCACGCGTTTCAAGCGGCTTGCAGGAGAAAACGGAGAGCCCGAGCTGACCTATTTCAATTCGTCCGATCTGCAGAGCGACGATCTCGTGTTCGATTGCGAGAACGAACTCAACGATACGTTGGCAAACCGCAGGAACATGGTCCTCGAACTGATACGGATGGGAGTGCTGTCCAACGAAAACGGCGTGATAGACGTGCGTTCAAAGGTCAGGATACTCGAAATGCTCGGAATGGGGAATTGGGAGAGCGGACGCGACACGGACGAGTGTCAGCGCAAGCGCGCCATGAGAGAAAATCTCGTTCTCGGCAAAGAGGAGATAAAAGTCTGCGAATACGACGATCACGAACTGCACGTCGCCGAACACGTAAAGGCGTTGCTCGAAGACAGGATATACTCGGACAAGCGTCTGTTTGCGCTTATGGACGAGCATATAAAACAGCACAAGCTTGCCGAGATCATGATAAGCGGAGCCGAGAACTCGGCGCGTACGCCGCAGGGCGACGGTTCGGAGGGTTCCGACCGTTGATAGCGGATAACGAACACGGATACGGATAATTCGATGGAGAGAAATATGGAAGATTCGCAGAAACAAACCCCTGCCGCCCCGCAGATCGGCGGAGAGAACGGCGAGAGGGTCTTTTGCGGTAAATTCGCGTCGGCAGGCGAATTGGAAAAGGCGTACGACAGCCTTCAGAGCGCATTTACGAGAAAGTGCCAGCGCAGCGCGGAACTCGAAAGGAAGCTCGAAGCTCTCGAAAGGGCACAAGCCGGCTCCGGTACGGCCGGAACGGAGACGCGGGGAGCCGCAGGCGGCGGCGAACCGGCGACGTCGGAGCAAAGCGGATACGCGGCGCCGCCCGACGGGGGCGAAGGAAACCACGCAGTAAAGACATCCCGCGAAGGAGACGCGCGAACGCGTTCCGACGACGCGGTCGGGAGAGATGAGGCGGAAGACGTTTTTTCGGACGCCGAACTCGTCGAAAGACGGGTGCTTTCGGACCGCGGACTGCGGGAGAGGATAATACGCGGCTTGCTCTCCGAGCTCGCGAACAACAGACCGCCCGCGACTATTGCCGACAGAGGGCGTATGAATATAGTCCCGCCTAAAAGACCTTCGAGCATATCCGAGGCGGGGGCTTTGGTCAAAGGAATGCTCGAAAACGGGAGGATTTAACAAATGGTAACACTCGAAACGGCCGAAAAGGCTCTCAAATCGGTGTATCTGGGCGTTGTCGCGAATCAGCTCAACGTGGGCGTCAACCCCTTTTATACGATGATAAAGCAGACGAGCTCGGACGTGTGGGGCAAGGAGATAATCAAACTCGTGCCTTACGGCGTGAACGGCGGCGTCGGCGCGGGTACCGAAACGGGCTCTCTGCCCGCGGCGGCGCCCAACAATTACGAGCGCTTCAAGCTGGAACTCAAAAACCTGTACGGAACGATAGAACTGTCCGACAAGGCGATAAGGGCTTCGCAGTCCAGCGCGGGCGCGTTCGTCAATCTGCTCGACGCCGAAATGGAAGGACTTTTGCAGGCTTCCAAATTCAACCTCGGGCGTATGCTTTACGGCGACGGCAGCGGCGTGATAGCTACCGCGACTACCAACGGCAGCGCGAACAACATATTTGTCGTGGACAGCGTCAAACGCCTCGTAGAGGGCATGGTGATCGACGGGTACGACGATGACGGGGCTGCGGTGAGCGCGGTTACGGGCGTGAGGATAACTTCGATCGACCGCGGATCCAAGACGGTCACGGTCAGCGGCTCGGGCTGCGCGATCACCACGGGTAAAACGGTCACGTTCACGGTACAGGGGTCCAAGGACAACGAGATAACGGGACTCGGAGCGATATTCTCCGACAACGATATCTACGGAGTGTCCAGAACGGGCAAAAAGTATCTTCAGGCGCTCACAGAGCCCAGAGTCGGAGCTCTCGATACCGAAAAGATGCAGCTCGCCATCGATACGATCGACGAATACACGGGCTCGGTCACGGACATCATACTGTGCTCGTACGATTCCAGAAGAGCGTATCTCGACGCCTGCGCATTGCAGCGGACCAACGTCGATTATATGAATCTCGACGGAGGTTTCAAGGCCCTGTCCTTCAACGGTATCCCCGTGGTGGCGGACAGGTTCATTGACGACGGAGAGATGTATTTCCTCAACAGCAAGGACTTCAAGCTCCATCAGCTGTGCGATTGGAGATGGCTCGAGGGCGACAACGGCAAGATCATCAGGCAGAACGCCGGCAGCGCGACTTATACCGCCACGCTGGTCAAGTACGCCGATCTCATCTGCGACAGACCCATGGCGCAGTTCAAATACTCGGGGGTCACGAGCTGATGAAAAAAGGCGCGCCGATAAGGATCGCTGACGATCTCTTCGCGATCGCGGACGCTGTCAGGAGCGTGGATCCCGACTACAAAATCTATTACGATAAAGGAAAACACCGCTTCGAAGTCTATACGGGAGACCCTCGGAGCAGCGTTCCGATCGTTATCCCCTATCCGAGGCTCGACCGCAGGACGGTAACGTATCTGCGCAAGACCCGGGTGGAGAGGATGGAAAGGCTCGCCGAAGAGATAGAGGCGGAGAACGCCCGCGCCGAGCGCGCGGCGCTCTCCCGCGCGAAGTCGGAGGCGGAAAAGGCGTTGGGAGAGATACTGTGAAACGGTCGGCGCGCCTTGCCGACGGGAGGTGTACATGAAACTTTACGAAGCCGTAGCCGCCGCAAGGATATATCTCGGCGAGGAGAGCGCTCCGCCCGACGTGGCGGAAGAGGATACGCTCACGCGCAGACTTGTGGATTGCGCCAATCTCGCGCTTGCCGAGATCGCGGCGGAGTATGCGCCTTTGACCGCGAGGTCCAAGGTCGTCGCGACGGACGGAGGATTCGAAATATCCGCGCTGCCCAAGCGTGCGACCAAGATCAAAAAGGTGTTCAAGGACGGAGCGGAAGTGGCTTTCAGGCAGAGAGCGCGCCGATGCGAGACGAATGCGGACGGAACGCTCGAAGCGGAATACGAATATCTGCCGCCTCGCGCCGAACTGAACGACGAGTGCGATCTCGACGCCGCCGTCGGAGCGAAAACTTTGGCTTTGGGCGCGCTTGCGGAATACTGCGCGATACAGGGTATGTTCGAACAGTCGGAGGGCTTTGCCGAAAGATTCCGCGAAGATATGCGCACCGTCGTGCGCCGCAGCCGCGAGATAAGGCTGCCGAAAAGGAGATGGGAGTGATGTTTTACGAGAAGCGGTACTCCGTGGATTCGCCGAGACGAAAAAAATACAGGCTGTCTTCGTTCGCCGGGTACGACGTGAAGAAAAGATCGTCGTCGCTGCCGCGCGATTGGTGCGAAGAGACGTTCAACTTCGCTTTTTCCGACGGCGAACTCACGCAGGGAGCGGGCTTCGAACCGTTCGTCCGGACTTTTGCGGACGGGACTTCGGCAAAGCTGCCGGCGTTGGAGACCCTTGCGCTCAGAGATACGATGTTCGCGGGAAAACTGACGTTCGACGGAGTGCCGCGCGACTGTCTGTTCGTGTCGGACGCCACTTCGCTCAAATACATAGTCCTCGACGACGCCGACGCTCAGTGGCAGACCTGCGAGGGCTCTATCGGCAAGCACACCAACGCGGTGCATTATCTGCACGACGGCGACGATCTCATGCTGTTCGCAGGGATAGCCTACGGTATGTTCGTCATGAGCGGAACGGGAGGCACGTTCGTCGCCGACGCTCTTCCGATAAGGGACGTATGCACCTACAACGAGCGAGTGTTCGCCGTCGTGGACAGCGACAGACCGTGCGTATGGTTTTCGGACACGTTCGATCCCTATAACTGGAACGTATCGTTAGACGAAGGGGGCTATATCTATACCGACGGCGCCGCGGGAAAGGTGCTGCGCGTGATAGCCATGGGAGATTACGCGTACGTGTTTTGCGAGTACGGCGTGTACCGCTTGTCGGGATACGCCGACCAGACCGAGTTCACGCTCAAAAGACTGTCGTGCGACTGCGGCAGGATATTCGGAGGAAGCATAGTGAACTGCGCCGACGCGATAGTTTTTTCCGCGATCGACGGGATCTACGCCACGGACGGATATACCGTCTATAAGATGACCGACCGTGCGGACAAACTGCTGTCGGGGGCAAAAGACGTGTCCGCGGTATGCTGGCGCAACGTCTATTGCGCGACGTTCACAGACGAAGGGGAGAGCGTGTTCGGACACGACGCTCACGGCGAAGAAGGCAACGCGATATTCGCTCTCGATCTGGACAGCGGAAATATCGACGTCTACCGCGGCGTCAGGGTAAGATCGCTGACCGTGCTGAGGGGGAGCGCGGACAACAAACTGATAGCGAGGAGCAAGGACAGCGGCGAAGTTCTTCAAGTCTGCGACGGCGACGCGCCGGTATATACGTCCGCTCTGCGCTATTGGGGCGTGAGCGGTATCGACTTCGGCGCTCCGTGCGACAAGAAGCTCATCGTTTCCGCCGAGTGCAGGGTCAGCGCTCCGACGGTACTGGGGGTGATCGCGGACGGTGTGACGACCGAGCATCTCGTCACACCTTCGCGCGGAGTGGCAAGGATAAACAGGTCGGGGTACGAATTCGGCTTTTATATCATGAGTCGGGCGCCCCGAGTGAGAGTCCGACCGCCCGTGCTTACCGTGGATACCGTACGCGGGGATATGCTGTAAGTTGTCGATAATAACAGAAACAAATCGATAAAAATAGAAAATAATGCGAAATACCGCACGCCGAGTCGCTCATGCGCTTGCCGCCGTAATGCTCGGACAGGCAGCTTCGGCGACAAAACCGATACGGCAAAGGGTTTAATTTCGCGGGAGGAGAGATGGGACTTATCAAGACGACGGACGCACAGACGCTTGCACGGCGCGCGCTCGATACCGCAGAAAGGGCGGAGAGGAACATACGGGTCTGTTCGAGCTACGCTCTGACGGATATGACGGAAGGGGAAGAGTTTACGGTGGGCTTTTCGGGCGCGACCGCGTTACAGGCGGAGTTGTCGTCGCTGACCGGCGATCCCGTATCGGCGGTCATGACCGTTACCGCCGCGGGGACGGAACAAGCGCACGAAACCTATACGTGCAACGCGGTGATAGCAGTCAAGACTTTTTCGGGACTGAGCGGCGGCAGATACGTTTTCAGGCTCACCGCCGCCGGCAGCATATCCGCCGCAAGACTGTTCGTCACGATACACGGCGGAGCGCTGGATAACGCCGCATGATGGCGGCAAGGAGGAAATATGGCAAATACGTACAGCGAGGACGCCGAAAAGCGGCTCGCACGTTTCAGAAACGCGCAGACCGAGGCGGAACTCAACGAGATACTGCGCGAGATGCATATCGAATTCGCGCAGCAGGAGCGTGAAAAAGAGGGAGAGAGCATAAAGGACATCCTGCCCGAAGAACCGGGATATTCGTTCAAGGCATATGACGAAACGACCGACGAGGAGTTGCAGCGCAGGGCGGAAAGCGCCTATCTGCCGCTTGCCGAGGGCGAAAAACAGCAGCTCAGAGCGAAAAGCGACGCTCAAAAGACGAAGCTCGAAACCGAGAAAAAAGAGGCGGAGAGCGATCTCGAGCAGAAAAAGAGCGACATAGGCGCGGAGCTGGAGAGCGAGAAAAAGAATATAGAAAACGGTATGCTCGAACAGGGGATATCCCGTTCGTCCATACGCGCTCTTTCCGAACGTAAAGCCGAGGACGGCGCAGCGGCGGCTTCCGCTCTCGCGGAGAGCGAATACGCGAGCAAAGCCGCGGGCATAGACGACGAGATAGCCGCGCTCGGCGAAGAACTCAACGCCGCTCTCGCCGCTTCCGACGCGCAGTACGCCGCAAAGGTGGCCGAGGAGTTGGCGGATCTGATCGCGAGCCGCGACAGTTTCAACAACAAAGTGACCGAATACAACAACAAGGTAAAACAGCAGACAGAGGATTATAAGGAGAACAGGCAGGAGCTGATAAAGCAGGAGATACACGATGCGATCGAAGCTCAGCACGAGAGAGAAGCGTACGAAAAACAGTACGGCTATTCGGGGGATAAGAAAGAAAATTACGCCGAAAGACTTTCTCTCGCGCTTGATTTCTATACGCAGTTCGATCCGGATACCGCTCTCGAAATGATCCGCAACAACAGCTATCTGCGCAATTATCTCGGTTACAATTACAACGACCTCGTGTCGGAATTCTATAACCGACAGAACAGAGGTTAAGGAGGGAATATGTGGGAAACCGCTTTCGAATCGATCGTCGCCAACGGGGCGTGGGCGGTACTGTTCTGCCTGCTGCTGGTCTACGAACTCAAAGACAGCCGCAGACGTGAAAACAAGTATCAGCAGACGGTCGATTCCCTGGCAGCCGCTCTCGGCGAACTGGACGGTATCCGCTCCGATATCGTCGAGATCAAAGAGGCGGTCTGCACCGAACAGCCGCGCGTCCAAACGGCGAAACGCGACTGTACGCACAAACAGACGCCGTCATCCGACGACGGCAAAGAAGCCGCCTGACGCACGGCTTGGGGGTGAACGATGAAAGAGAGTCTGAAAGAAAAACTGCGGTCTTACGAGTTCTGGATGTCCGCGGCAAGCGCGATAGCGCTCGTTGCGGGACAGTTGGGCGCGGACGTACCGTATGTCAGCGAGATATGTTCGGCGGTGATAGCTTTGCTCGTCGTGATAGGGATAGTCAAAAAACCGCCTTCGGGCAAAAATGCCGAGCGCGCTTCGGACGAAGAATAGACCTTCGCACGAAAGACGTGCGGGGCAGAGCTTCCGATACGCTGAGGATCGGACTGCGTTTTTGACCGACCGTTCCGCCGTATATGCGGGACGAACGGTCGCGCCGATCGCGCGGTTTTGCCGTCAGGCAAAGCCGCGCGTTTTTTTACGCTTTTGATTGACAAAGCAATGAGATCGTTGCGGGCATCCGCACGCCGACGACGTTGAAGCGCGGCGTTTGGATCGTACGCGAGAATACGCGGCAAATGCGCGAAACCGCATTTCGGAATAGTCCGACGATCCGATTTTATAAGAATAGTGGACTTTTGCGGAGTTTTCGGCAGCGATCCGCACTGCGTTCCGCGGTATCGCAAAAGAGCCTAACGAGGGGAGGGGATAAGCCTGAACGCAAGTATGCGTTATCTGTCCCGGTCGCAGTATTTTTTCAGATATTCGGCGAATACGGAAGCCTGATCCGTCATAGACCGATACTTTTTGTATACGACGTCCAGACGCGTTTCTATCGCGGGGGAGAGAGGCACAAAGCGCACGTCGCCGTCTTCGGAGAGATTGATGAGTCTGTCCAGGCTGATCGCGCAGCCCAGTCCCGCGCGGACGAAATGGGTGGCGTTGTACAGCAGATTGTAAGTCGCGGCGATATTCAGCTTTTCCGGCGACGCTCCCATCCACGAGGATATCAATCCTTTGGAAAGGGATTGTTCCGAGCAGATAAGAGGTCTTCCTTCGAGATCCCGAGGAGTGACGGAGGACAGCGCGGCAAGATCGCTGTCTTTGCGCACGAGCGCGCCCCACCTGTCTTTCAGCGGCAGCGTAACGCTCTCGAACGCCGACGTGTCGGGATAGTCAAGCAATACGCCGAAGTCGAGCAGTCCCTTTTCGAGCTTCTCGATAACCTCCGTCGCGTCGCCGCTGAAAAAGCGGAATCTTACGTCTGGGTGATCCGCTTTCATCGCTTTCGCGGCTTCGGCAATTACGCTTATTGCGTGGGATTCGCCTCCGCCGATAAAGATATCTCCCGAGATCGAGCCGACGGGAGCGCGAAGTTCGGATTCCGTCATCGAGTAGAGATCGAGCATTTCCTGCGCGCGTCTGCGCAGTATCATGCCGAGTTGAGTCAGCTCTATTTTGCGGCTGCCGCGTATGAAAAGAGCCCCGCCTATCTCTTCTTCGAGATTTTTCATCTGTTTTGACAGGCTTGGCTGCGATACGAAAAGCGCTTCGGCAGCTTTTGAAATGCTGCCCTCCTGTGCTATAGCGAGAAAATATCTCAGTTCGCGTAGATCCATAAATTCACCTCATATCGAGTATATCACCGCTTTCCATAGCCGTCAACTATGATACGATATGCGACATAGGTATTTGACATGGATAAGCTCACGCGAATATAATCGTATCGGAAAAAGTGCGGGACGGTACGGTGCGAATCTCCGAAGAAAGGGGGAGAGGAACGCGCTTCGTCCGAAGACGTGGGCGAGCGTACGAAAGTGCCGCCCGCGCCGTCCGTGCGAGAAACCGCAGGAGGGATAGGATAATATGACTGTCGAGGAATACAAAGAGCATACGGCGCAGGGGCGCTATATCGAGGCGGGATCGGAGGCTCACGAACTCATGCACGGCGCCGCCTGCGAGGCGCGCAGGATAACCTGCGAGATAAACGGCGATTACCGCGCTCCCGAACAAATTCGCGCGCTGTTTTCGCGCCTTATCGGAAAAGAGGTGGATGAAGGATTCGGACTGTTTCCGCCGTTTTATACCGACTTCGGGAAAAACATCACCGTAGGGAAGAGAGTATTCATCAATTCGGGGTGTTGTTTTCAGGATCAGGGAGGTATAGAGATAGGCGACGATTGTCTGATAGGGCATCAGGTCGTCATAGCTACGCTCAATCACGATCCGACGCCTGACAGACGTAAAAGCATGACGCCCGCTCCCGTCAGGATAGGGCGGAACGTATGGATAGGCTCCCACGCTACGATACTGCCGGGGGTGACGGTGGGAGACGATGCCATCATCGCCGCAGGCGCCGTAGTGACCAAAGACGTGCCCGCGGGAACCATAGCGGCGGGAGTCCCCGCAAAAACGATAAAGCGAATTTAACAAACACGGGTACGTGATTTTAATAAGTTACAGAGCATCTTATCGTTCGGGAGGATTTTCGGCGTTCGAAACCGGATAAGATACGTATTTCCGCGATGTTGCAGAGAGAAAAAGCTCAGACGGAAGATCCCGTCGGAGCGGTGCAGAATAGCTATCAGTTGAGTGACTGAGAATCGATATGGCTAACCATGAGAGCGTCGCATGATCGCGGATGTTTGCAAAAGAAGCATGTGAGGTTGAGGGGCGGCATTGAACGGTCGGAATTTTCGTCAATTTTGTAAGTTTCTCAATATTTTTTCAGATACGTCTTTTTCTTGTCTGTGCCTGACGCACCAACCTGGGTGATAAGTAAAAATATATTTTCTCCCATCTGTCGCAGTTATGGTCGTGCAGTATCCGTCTCGGATCCATCTTGCTTTGCCTTCTTTATATAATTCATAATAGATATCGGATAATTCCGTTTGCAAGGAATACCCGTACCAGCCGAAAAAAATAACGTGAGTGGGTTGTATTAAATCTATTTCTGCTTGCAGTATGGGGTATCGGTGCAATTCGTTGCGTTGAAGAACAGTCAGTTTACAGCTTGTTGAAGTTTGTGCGTCGATCAATCGATGCACCTTGTCAATATTCGTCCAACAAAAGCTTGCGTTTTGCAGTTTGTCTCTTAATCCGTTCAATCTCCTCCAAAACGGACTGCGGTTCATTTTCCACTCGAACATACAGTTTTTATTGAATTCTTGTAAGATTTCGATTATATTCGCTTTGGTAACGCTTCTATCTCTTTCGGAATTTATACGACCGCGTCCTTCTTCCCCCACTATAAGGATACGCAATTTGCTGTCGGTCCAGTCGTTCGGTAAATAGATATAATACGGCAAAGATATATTTTTTTCCGTTAATATGGTGCTTGCGAATATCTTATCGTTCCAATCATCGTACATTTTACATAAATCTTTACGAAGATCATCGATATTTTTCATAGGTTGCCCCCTTTAATAATGACATCAATGATTTAAATATAATGAAACAAGGGAACTATGTCAAGTTGCAGCGGACATGCGGTTTGATATTTTAACCGGAAAGTAAGAGTTCTCCGTTGCTTATTTTCATAGATATCGGCAGAGATATAATAGATAATAGAAACGATTTTCCGACAGTCGGAGTTTATAGTGAAAAGGGCGGATCAGTAAAGTCTGCAACTGATTTTAACGGGGAACAGCGCGCACCGACAGATTACGGCGATAAGGGGAGTCGTAAGGACGAGCAAAGCGAGGACGGAAAAGCGCGAATCAAGGGAAAAGGTCAAAGGGGGCAGTTAACGGATAGCGCGTCACACGGTCGGACTCCATTATAGTAACGGGGCGGAGAGCAAGGCAAGGTGCGGAACAAAAAAAGAGCGGCAAACGTGCCGCTCTTTTTTGGATCGCTTTGAGCCGAAGCCCGAAGCGGTGGTGGAGTATGCGTAATGTAAATTGAACTTTGGAATTACAAACTATTTTTATGGATACTATAAATTCGACCTTGTTTAGTTTCTATGTTGTAAGTTTTATTTACGATTGGCAATACGGCTTCCTTTCTCTTGATTATTCTGTCAAAATGTGCTAAAATAAATCAAAAGACATCGAGAGGTCGCAGGGGAATGAAAAACAAGGAAATCACGGTGCTTGACCAAGCAATACACATCAATAAGGACGATTATTTTTCTTTGACGGACATAGCAAGATATAAAAATCCCGAAGAGCCTCGATTCGTGATCCAAAATTGGATGCGCAGGATAGACACGATACAATATTTGGGATTATGGGAGCAGCTGAACAATCCGAATTTTAACCGTGTCGAATTCGATACGTTTAGAAGCGAAGCCGGACGCAATTACTTTACCATGACGCCTAAAAAATGGATAGAGGGCGTCAACGCGATCGGGATCGTTTCCAAAGCCGGTAAATACAACAGCGGCACTTACGCTCACAAAGACATCGCTCTTCAATTCGCTTCGTGGATCTCGCCTGAGATCAATCTGTACATCATCAAGGAATTCCAGCGACTGAAAGCGGAAGAACAAAAGCAGCTCGATTGGTCTGTCAAGCGCGAGCTTGCCAAGATCAACTATCGGATACATACGGATGCGATCAAAGACAACATCGTCATCCCGCATGAAATATCCAAAGAACAGGCGACGTTTGTTTATGCGAGCGAAGCCGACGTGCTCAATGTGGCGTTGTTTGGGATGACGGCAAAGGAGTGGCGCGACAAAAACCCCGACAAGAAGGGAAATATCCGCGACTATGCCGAAGTGTCGCAGCTGATCTGCCTTTCCAATCTTGAAAACTTGAACGCATATTTGATCGAGCGCGGAGCAAGCCAATCGGAACGGCTTGTGGAGTTGAACAGAACGGCAATTCGCCAAATGAGAATCTTGGCGGAAGAGAGATCGAGGTTAATTAACGGCAACGTCGAAGAGTGAGGTGTGCGATGAAGTTTTCCGAGAAAGTGAAGTATGTGAGGATGAAATTGATGCTGACGCAAGAAGCGCTTGCGAAAGAATTGGGCGTTTCGTATGCAACTATTTGCCGCTGGGAAAGAGAAAACCGTGAGCCGCAAATCGTATCGCAAGGCAAATTCTACGCTTTTTGCGAGAGTAAAGGTATCAAATTTGAAGAATAAGGGGAGAAAGCGGGGAAGTTATGGCATATCTATATCTGAATTTTGAAGACAATCTGCAATCCGGCAGTAAAAATTGGGATGATTTTTATACGGAATCTTTGCAGGCGCAGTATGAGAAACTAAAAACAAAACTTGGCGATCTCGCTCCTGAAACGTTGCAGGGGTTCATCCAATCCGCTCTTGTGCCGCAAATGCAGAACACTTTTCATATATCTGTCCCCGGATTCGATCGTAGGATCAAAACGAATAAGCGAGGCAAGCAATGTATTTATAATATTGTGATTCGTCCTGCGCACGGTTTTTATTCCGATTATGTTCTCCCCAAAAAATATGATTTGATTTTGATCGGCGATCTAACCTTCGACAGTGTGACGGCAGTCACCATAAAGGGGATTGAATTGATCGACGCCGATATGCAGAAATTCGGAGAGAAAGAAGTAGTTTGTACAGCGTTGTGCGCGTTCACGAAAAAGATAGTAAGAAATCGAAATACCGGTCTGACGTTTGAAGCGCCCGATTACGGCGATTACGTGGATTTGCACAATGCCGTTTTAACAAATGATTTTATCAATGAACTTTGCACGAAATGCTACCCCGTGCCGCGTCCCAAACAGGCGATACGAACGTTGGAAGAATGGGGGAAATACATTTCATTCCGAAAATATTATCTTGCAAAACAATCTGAACGCAGTGAAGAAATCGATGGGGTTACCGTATGTGACGCTTATATTCTCACACAAGAGGCATATCGCAGAAACAGAGACAGGCTTTCGGCTTTTTTGCTGAACGGGATTGCCGATTTTGAAAAAGGCGAGCAAGTCATCATTAATAAAGAGGAGAGCGGAGCGGAAAGTTTCCCCTTGATAAGAGTGGATATCCGTAAAAACCGCAAAACTGTCTTGTCCGACACGATCGGCAAAGGAGGAAAAGGAAAACCGAGATTCGAAGTGCAACTGCGCCGCTATACGAACGAAGCCATGGGGCTTTCTGCTATGCCGCCGAATTATGATGAAAACGGTAATATCCCCAAAGGATACCGCTTTTATCAATATCTCTTGGGCGAACGCTATCTTTTTACTTATGTTGACGAAGAGCCCGATTGTTCTTCATTAGAGCAACAATACGAAAAAGCGATAAAAGAAAAATTCGCACAAATCGACGGAAAGTATGCTGTCATGATCGCTTCGGATCTCAATCGTTATATGACAAGCGTTGCACCCGACTTGGAGAAAAAGTATCAAAGTCTTTATGAGCATTATGAGCAAGAACTTACCGCAACGCTCGAAAGAGATATTGTTGAAAATATTGATAAAGAGATCCAAAGAAAATATGAACAAGAGGTTGTTGCTCCCATTCGGGCAAACTACGAGAGGCGGCGTACCGAATTGGAGAAGCAACTCAAGCGTTGCAAAGATAATCGTTCCGATGAAGCGGACGGTTTGCGCAAGGCCATTTTGTTTGCCCGGGCAGACTTTGACAAACAGTTGTTAGAGGTGCAGCGCAGAACGCCGATTTCTTCTTATTATGTTGCCCGCAATCAACAGCGAAAAGAAGAGAAAAAGAAGAGTCTTGCCATATCCAAACAGGCGGAAGCCGATCGTCTCCGACGAGAAAAACAGAGCAATCTGGAACGTCAATATCAGACATCCATCGCTGCGGAAAAAGCGGACGCAGAAGAAATTCTCAAACGACAACTTGCCGCAAGCAAGGCGAGCAAAATCGAAAACGAAACGATTCGCTGCTACAAAATCTATTTTCGTCCCGATAACGAATTTGACAGGCTTAAAGATATCCAAAAGAAAATCGAAGAGCTTGACCCAAAATATCTTACGTACGACAATCGCGCCGAAAAAGCCAAGATTGAGCGGCAGGAAAAAGCGCTGAAGAGCATCAATGAAGGATATGTCCGTAATCCGTTTTTGCCGACATATCTGTTTGCACCCGAATCGCTTCGTTCAAATTTGCCGGTTGCGGAAGAGATAGACTGGTATCTGGAAAGCTTGAATGAACGACAGAAACTCGCTGTCAAACGCGCTTTGGCGAGCGAGAGTTTATTCTTGCTGCAAGGCCCTCCCGGCACGGGGAAAACGCAAGTCATAGCAGAACTTACGGCGCAGTTTGCGAAACGCGGTAAAAAAGTTCTCATTTCTTCGGAAACCCATAAGGCGATTGACAACGTGTTTGAACGTCTGCCGAAAATACCGGAGATTCGCCCGTTGCGATTGATCCCTACGCAGAACAAAAAGGAGACAAATTACAGCCCCGAAAAATTAGTTGACAACTTTTATAATAATATTGCCGATACGTTGGAAAGACAAATCGGCAGATACGAGCATTATGAAGAAACGAAGGCTACGTTTGGCGAAGAAATGTCTCGTTTGCGCAGCGAATACGACAGGCTTTTGCGTTTAAGGAGACAAAATACTCTTCTTGAAAGTGAGCGCAGCGACCTGAATGCCGCCATCAACAGACAAAACGTCGGATACGAAACATTGCGCGGCAATCTTTCGCTTGCAAAGGAACAAACGGAGCTTTGGCGCAGGACTAAGCGTAACATCGAAAACCTGAACTTTTCTTCGGACGATGTTGATGCGCCGACGATTGCGCTGTTTTCGGAAAACTGTAAAAAGCTATGTGGCGCGTTTGCGTTTTTGCAGGGCGTTGATATAAGAAAAATCGGCGAGATAGCACGACTGGAACTTGCGGCTGTCCGTCAAGAAGTTTCGGAGCTTTTATCTGACGGTAAAATTGCCGAGTTGCAAGTAAAAAAGAATCAAATAAAAGTGCTAATTGCTGATTTGTTAGGGGAGGATGGTGAGATTCCACAAGGTAATGAAGCGTACAAAAAACTTCAACGAGAGTTGATTCAAGTAAATAATGAAATTAGACGTATCAAAGAGGGCAGTGGGTTCGATGCGTCCGAGAGCGCGGTGCTGAAATTGTTCCCGATTGTCGGAACGGACAAAACCGTGCTTAACAATCTTCCGCAAGACTTAGCTGTATTTCAAACAAAACTCCGCGGCGTCATCAATGACATAACAGCAATTGTCGATGAAAAAATAACTAGATGCGAAAAAGATGAAGCTGTCATTGAACAAAAAATATTTGAAAAACAAGCGCAGATAAGCAGCAGTAAGCGCAAGTATGAAGAATTAAGTGAAGACGCATCGCTTGAAGAATACGGCGAGTTGAATTCCTCCCTTAAACAGAGGATCGCGCGTTTCTTCCGCGATTTCGGCATCGTAAGTGAGTACGATCCCGCAAATCTGGAAACGGCGTTCGATATTATTGCGGAGGAGTGGCGTAAACTCGAATACGATCATAAACGTACCGAGGCGGAAGACAAGAAAAAGATTCCCGTTTACCGCGAGATTGCCAAATATCTTAGGCAGGACGATATTTTGGAAGAAGACCGTAGAGAATACACTCGCGATTTGTATGAGTGCGTCAACGTGTTCGGCCTCACTTGTACCAGCCGCGATCGATTTACTGACGCACAGTTGGATGAGTTGGGTAAATACGGCATAGACTCGGTGGACATTCGGACGCAAGGGATTGATGTTGTTATTGTGGACGAAGTTTCAAAATCTTCGTTTCTCGACTTGCTCATTCCTATTTTGTACGGAAAGACCGTCATTCTCGTCGGCGACCACAGGCAGCTTCCCCCGATGTACGATCTTCGCCATATGCGTGGCAACGATTTTGAAGGATTGGACGAAAATATCATCAATAAAGACATCAACGAAAGATACACGCGGCTGTATGAGGAATGTTTCTTCAAGACCTTATATGAAAAAGTGCCCGAAGATTTCCGCGTTATGTTAAACAGGCAATATCGCTGCCACAGCCATATCATGGAGGTTTTCAATCATTTCTACGGCGGCGGCAAAAACGGGCTTATTGTCGGGACAAAACAACAGGATAACGAAAAGGAACACAATCTTACCGTAAAAATCGATGGAGTAACCATAATCGACCCCGCGCATCACATCTATTTTATAGATTGCGATCAAAAGGAATCGAGTGCTTATGAGGGAAGTACTTCAAAGATCAACGAACAGGAAGCGGAAGTTGCGATAACCCTTTTGAAGGCTCTTAATGCGGCGTGCGAGGAGCGGATAACGGCGCATAAGATACGCATTGATAAGGCAAAAGGCATAGATGAGCGTCCGAGCGCCGGTATCATCTGCACCTATGGCGATCAGGCGAGGCATATCAAAAAGAAACGCAAATATCAAAAGTTCAACGGCTTTTCCGAAAAACAGGATGAGCGGCTCATTATCAGCACCGTGGACGATTTTCAGGGCGATGAGCGCGACATCATTATTGTTTCCATGGTGCGTAATCCGTCGGGTTCGCGGTATGACGCAGAGTTTATCAAGAAGTTCGAGCGCATCAATGTAGCGCTTTCCCGTGCGCGTAAGTTGCTCGTTATTCTCGGTTCACGGAAATTTTTGACGGAGACGGGCGTGATCGATCTTCCCGATCTGTCGGGAAATCGCGCTCTTGATAAAAAGAACTTTCCCGTTTTCCGCGAGATCATTCAAACGATCGATTTCCGCGGAAGAGTTTTACGTGCAAGCGATATTTTGGGGGAATAAAGCATGGAAGAAAAAATCATAAAACAAATCAAAACGTCTTGTCCTTTTCCGCTTTTGCAATATAAGGTAACGGTAAAATATAACGAAGTGCGCAAGGCCTCCGGCATCGCCTACATTTTATTGGATTTGATCCAAAAGAATACGGCGAAAGAAGAAAAAATCGCCGATGAATTGCTTCGTTTCGGTATCCCTGCCGATCTGCATAGCATTTTCGGTCAAGAACTTGAACAACTTGCCAAGACGGATATTATCTCTTGCAGTGTGAATAGGCGTTATTTTTCCGATTCAAGATATTTTTCGGAAATAAAATTATCC